>PVBE012850059.1_pt1 | contig 14181 bp, 12 predicted proteins | sample 1631181 | NCBI WGS metagenome assembly PVBE01 (sample SAMN08397723, study PRJNA350692) | Marine metagenome, whole genome shotgun sequencing project. | isolation source: water | place: Pacific Ocean | collected 2012-04
GTTTTCGTAGCCAACAATAAACGGTACGTCATACTCCTGACCCTCCAAAGACATACCATACTCCCAAGCCCTTAATGGTTGCATTCCAAACTCAATAAGCTCTAATTGTAGTGGCTGTCCTGGATTGGTACTACTGGAAGGATTTCTTCCAAAAACAACCATAGAATCATTCCAACCATTGCCAATGGTATGGCAAAACCCTTCTGGAACACGGAATACCGCTCTTTCACGATCCCAATCACTCAATGTGAAGGTTTCGCTACCAAATCGGACCTCAATACTATGAAAAACAGGTGTGTCTTTTTCTGTGTTGTGTGCAAATACTATGTCACACAACTGAACCCTTTCCCGTTCATTCGAATATTCTATCTCTAGCAGTTCTACTTCGGTCCTATTTTCATCCCCGATTGACACAGTCTCAGGTCTTCCGATAGGATTTGACTCAAGCCAGACTTCCGGCGAGGCCAAAATCATTTTTGGACCTGCATAGGGTAGTTCTTGCGGACCCCATGGCCAATTTCCCGGAGCAGTCGGTGCGTATATAAACACAGGTGCAGGATTTCCGAGATACATTGCTTCTACTTCAAGAATTTCTATACTAAATTCTTGAGGCATCAGAGTTTCTAAATCTTCAACAGGTAGCTCATCTAGATAAACAAATACCCACACCTCGCTATTCTCTTGCTGAAAATCAATAGAGTGCTCCAAAGTCACAACCTGCTCCTCATTACCTTGAGAGAAGACAATTGGTTCATCCAAAAGATTTCCTCCTCCTGCTGCTGTTTTTACCATTACACGAAACGGGAGATTCTCTTGGATACCCTGTCCGGTAACCCTAAAAGAAAGTGACTCGAAAGTGACAGGAAATCGCTGGTCTGGCGTAACGCTTTCAACCCTTAATCCCAAAGCAGGACATACACCATCAAATCGAAACTGCTCATCGCACTCATCATGCCCGCTTTCCGACCACAAGAAATATTGACTACGGTTGGCCCCATATTTCCCTAAATACCCTAAATTCAAGTGTGGAACTAATCCAACCTCCTCAACCACCTCAAAAAGCGGCGACTCTGCAAGAGGTGACTCTGTCACAACCTCTGGCTCTTCATGAAAGCTAAGTAGCGATCCATTACCTTCCACACTGTCTAGGTGGATCTGGAATTGCACTAGATCCTGTGGGCAAAATAATAAAGAAAACTGGATGAATAGTTTACCGCTAAATGAAATATCTTCGCTGAATCCATCTGGACGAATAGTGTCTATGACAAGCTCCTCTCCATCCTCAAAGACATTGCTTTCATGAATCAACTGGAAAGAGTCTTCACCAAATTCTTGAAAAGCAAGTGTGTAAGAGATTGGTAAAACATCACCTACTGTTGAAAAGTAGAAACGAAGTCGAGAAATATCAACCCTGGCATTCCCCATGCTCTCAATCTCAAAATTGGTAAGCCACCAAAATCCCGCACTCGAAGATACTTCAGTATTAGCCGAATGAATATTTAAAAAATACGCATCCCCTAAAACAAAAACTGTTCTTACACCATTCACATAACGCCAATCCTGCCCCCCATTATATAACATTTCATCTTCTGTGTTTACCACACCAGCAATATACACCTCCACGTGTGTACAGTCAGCCGGAAGAGTTGTTTTGATTAATACGGTTTCACAGCTGTTACCCGTAACAACCATCTCTTCTCCGGACTCACGAAAAATGGTAAGACGTCGCCCAAAGTCGACTGCATATGCAACGGACACCAAGTCTCCAAACTCAAATTCCACATCTAATGACATACCCTCTTTAAAGGCTAGTTCAATAGCAGGGATTGTGATGTCTTCTTCGGTTGTTGCACAAAATTGATACTGTGCAAGAATTACTTCATCTCCGTCAACAAGATTGAGTTCTTCTACAATCTGTAATGGATCTGAAATAAGTGTTACCTGAAGATCCCCCATACTTCCAAGCTCTCTCCTTCTGTCGTCACCAAAGAAAGGTTCTTCACCCCCCTCTTCTTCAGGGTCAATCTCAGCGCCAGCCTCTAAAACCTCGGTATCAGGCATTTCTTGACCAGCATCCATAGAAAAGTCATCACCCTCGACATCAGAGTCTTCTGTGGTAGACGCGTCAACTTCTTCTAGAACTTCTGCGTCAACAATTTCTTGATCATCATCTTGAGAAAGATCAGTGTTCATGTGTTCAACACCTTGATCATGGTCTTGAGAAAAATCAGCACCTATACCAAACATACCAAAGTCATCTTCGAAGTATTCAGTGTCAAAATCTTCTAAAGCACCGTAGTCAACGACACCTTGATCAAACCCGTTTGGAAATAAACCTTCAGAATGGTCCCCATCGTCAATGACAGAAACATCAAACTGTGGTATTGCGCTGTCAAACTGAAAAGACGTTTCATCGGATTTTTGAGAATCAGTACTACATGCAGTAACACTAAAAATAAATAATAAAATAAAAACTTTCAAAATATATCTCCCTGACTATTAATGTGTTGAAGAAAAAAGAAACCATACCCCACAAATATGCAGGTATTTAAGGTAGAAGCAAAACTTATCGCTTGAAATATTGTTTTCACACGTTCTCCTTTCATTGTAATGAACGTAATTACCATACTAACAAAAATGGGTACATTTGTCAAGTCTAAATAAACAAAAGTGAAGAAACATAAAAAAAGCCCAAATTGGGCTTTTTTATACACAAAGCATGTCTTATTACTTATACACCACTTTTCCATCGGTTCGTGACACTATTTCAATCCAAATATTACCCGGATGTAGTGGAATGTGCTCTCCATAATCATCAAACCATTCGGTTATACCATTTGTCTCATCTTTTTTCCATACACCCTCTGCAACCCTCCCCCCTTGAAATACAAGCGCGGCACCACTCCCAGAAGTCCCTATTGCTAGCCGGCCCACGGAGTCTATAACACGTGCATCGACGTACTGTACAATAACAGTTGATGCAGAAATCTGCTCTCCATTCTCATCAACATGGGGTCTACGAAATTGGTTACGAAGATAGCGATTTTCCTCTGACTCATACCACCACTCGTGTTTATAGAAATAATCCACATCTATCATAGTAACACAATCATGCTCACAAACAGGTAGTGTTTCAAACTTCCATCGTTTTTTTGAAGAAACACTTCCGTTACCATATTTTTCTCCGGCCCCTTTCCATAATTTACCTGAAGTGTATGTGTTATGTGGCGCATGTCTTTTAGTGCTTCGCCAGAAATACCAACTTCGTGAAAACTCATCCATGTCACGAACGCCTTCTTGTGCAATACGCCTCAATGATTCTGGAGAACCGCCCACATGAAAAAAAAGTGGGGTACCATACTCACCAAGCCAATCCAAAAAGTATGGCCGAGCGCTACGCACAGGACCAACCTTCTCAACAAGAGTATTTTCTCTAAAAAATGCTAAAAATCTTGGAATCCCACCTTCTGCAGGAGCTTCATACACGATATCAGCTTGAACTATACCCGAAAGAGGTTGAGCATCTTTATGGTTTTCTACTATTACCGCAACCAAAGGTTCGGTTACATCTTCCTCTCCGCTTCCACATACGCCAGTGGTAACATGTCTAAACTCACAAACTTCGCTATTATCTTTTTGTTCTTGCTCCATGCTTTGCACCCCACTTATTTGCTGTAGCAACTTAGGTGTTTTTTTAAAAGAAAGATCCGATAGACTAAATGAATGAAACAGTACTTTGTACGCCAAAAAAACACTTAATACACACAGTAAAAAAGCGCCGCATTGTATAAAAAATACAATATCTTTTTGTTTCTTGTGTTTTCTTTTTTTCTTTTTAGCCATACTCATTATATTACTCTATCATACCAAAAAAATGAGGGATAAAAAAGCACCACAAATAATATGGTGCTTTTTGCGAGAAAAAATACACTATGCTTTTTCTTCTTCTTTCGATTCCTCTTTCTTTCCTTTTTCCTCTACTGCTATATCTTCTATATTACCCACACCTTCTTCTTCCATTGCTTTAAGTTTGTCTTCTGTAATAGGTGCGGCAACTTTTGCCACAAGTGCCGTAGCACTTGTTACCAGTGTCATGCCTTCTGGAAGAACAATATCACTTACGGAAATACTGTCATCAAATGTTTGTAAAGAAGAAAGGTCTACCACAATACGATCGGCCAAATCTTTTGGCAAACAAGATACAGTAATACTGTCTATAGATTTAATAGTTGTTCCGCCCAACCCTTTTTCTGCAGGTGGCACACCCACAAACTCCAAAGCCACATCTACTGTCATAACTTCTCCCATTATTACACGTTTAAAGTCTACATGCATAACATCGCGTTTTACTGGATTCATTTGCACATCTTGCACAACCACTGGCAAAGTTTCTCCACCTTCTATTTGTAAATCAACCAAAGAAGAGTCTCCAGCTTGTTCGTATAATTTTTGAAATGCCGTCATTGGAATCGATAAAGACGTAGTCTTCATACCTTTCCCATACACCACAGCTGGCACCATGCCTTCTGAACGAACCACATCAACATCTTCTGTTCTTTTTTTTGCTACTAATACAATGCTCATATTATTTTTTTTCTGCTAAATAATGAATAATCTCTCCTTTTTTACTGTGCAGTAATGAATAAAACTGCAACATATCGTCCTCATCAAGTGGGGTTTTTTGTCTAAAACGAACCACATCACTTACGTGGAGGTCGGTTAACATGCCAACAGAACTTACTCCGATATCAGAAACAACAATCAAAACCAAAATTGCATTTGCACACACCTCACATGTAACATGGAGTAGCTGTGCCTCCGAGTCGTCTTCAATAATGTTAATTGCGGCCTCTGGATACCCTTTTCCGCACGTTGGACACTCTTTTATAATTTTTATCTCCCCACCTCCCCCAAGCTGAGAGAAACGTGATGATATATTGTCTTTCATATGTATGAAATATGATAACAAAAAAATAAATTCTTGTCAATGTATAAAAACCCAAGCCTTTAGTAGAAGTATACCAGTATTATATAAGCAAATCAATCTACTCTACATAGTACATATCCTTGTTGATACGAAGGGTTTGGGAACGAGAAATACTCATTACCACCCCAAGTAGTGCGAAATTAATAAGCAGCGAAGAGCCACCGTAGCTTAAAAAAGGAGAAGTCACACCTGTTACAGGCAGCATACCGGTGGCACCCCCTACATTTACAAGTATTTGTATACAATAAAGTAATGCAACTCCAATAACCGTATACGAAGAAAAATCATCATCACCTTTACTGGCAATAGAAATAAGACGCCAGATAAGCATGTACCATAATACAAGAACCAGAAAAAACCCAACAAAACCAAGCTCCTCCCCTACTACCGACATAATAAAATCTGTTTGCGCCTCTGGAAGAAAATGAAGTTGACTTTGTGAACCAAAACCAATACCACCGCCAAAAAGTTTACCCGACCCTATTGCAATGAGAGACTGTCGCACATTATACCCACTACCAAGAGGATCACGATCGGGTTGTAAAAACGAGTAAATACGCTCTTTTTGATATGGCACAAGTAGAAAAAACCACGCACACACCATTGCAAAAATACCAATAAGTACTATACCAGCAGTAAATCTTTTTTTTACCCCAACAACCACCAACATACCATACCAAATACCAACCAAAACCATAGCCGAACCAAAATCAGGCTGCAACATCACCAGACCCACCAAAAAACCCATTGCCAATGCTGTTGAAATTAAAAATGAAATACTATGAAATGATCTTCCTTGCTTTTGAATCCACCACCCAAGTAATATAATAAGCGCAAACTTGGCATACTCAGCCGGCTGAAAAGAAAACCCTGCAACACGAAACCACCCTGTGGTTCCTCTAATATTTTGCCCAAAAAATAAGACAAGTATTAATAGTAACAAACCAAATATATATACAAATCTTGCCAACCCCATATATCGCGTCCTGTGTACACGCCCAAGCACAAAAACTAAAATAAATCCGATAATAATATTAAGTAGTTGTTTGGGAAAGTATACCAAATCCTTTCCTTGAGAAAGGTCAACACTGTAAATAGCCGATAAACTTATTGCACATAAAACAAAAATAACGACTGCCAAAAACCAGTCGTATCCACGAAAAAATGTTGTGAATTTAGAAAACATACATCATGAACCCTAACCACCTCATCTTACTATCCTTCATAATCTATCGAGAGATACTCGTCATGATTAAATACATCAATAATAGGAATGATTTCTATACTCGTAATAGATGAAAGTGGTAATAATGTGGCAAAGCGTAGTATTCTTTTTTGTCCAAAAAGAAAATCTGGCTGTGTTGTATAATGAATATACTCTACACCTCTCCCCCGATATAACACGACAAAAAAACTAGGGGTATTGAAAGAATACACTGAATCATTAAATAATTCAATCTCTGCCTGAGCCGTGCTCACATCATCAACGCTCTTTGGTGGAGTAACAGTAAATTCTCCTGCATTAAACTGAAACCTATCTGCAACAAATGCTGGGATATTGTCAATACGATGCGGACTAATACGCTTCCACTTAATATGTTCAACCACCAACTTAGGCGACCGAATACGTGTACCAGAAAAAACACCGCGCACTGCCAAAAACTGATCACTTTGTGGCATTACTAAAATACTTTCAGATGAGGTGTTTTTTCCTTGCACATCATAATGAAAAAATATTTCGGCAACAAACTGCTCATTAGGATTTTTTATTCTTGTGTATATGCTATACTTTTCAGGACTCTCTGCAAAAACCCTAGTTGGTGATATTGTAATATTTTTTGCAGCATACATATGTTTATTTTGTGCAAAGTTTGGAAACTCTTGCACTTGTGCCGTATACATATCCTTGTCTTCCCAATACCCAAACAGTACATACTCCCCAAAAACCACAACACTATACAACAAAGAAGACACGCCCAAAATTCCAAGAAGTAGTATGCCTATTTTACGTATTGTGAGTTTATGCTTAACAAACCAAAAAGACTGAAACAGTGTCTTGTTTGAAAACTGTCCTGACACATCTTCATATTTGGCAATAGATTTTTTTGATTTTTTTGGCATAACACAGCTGAATACTTTATTGTTTTATTATACCACACACAGGAATGATAAAAAACACCCCCCTTGTTTTAACACATTATATATGGTATAGTACTGCTACTATTTAACAGAAAATCTATCATCATATGGCAGCAAAAAAACCAAAAACTTCATACAGCGCCGAAAGTATTACAGTTCTAGAAGGGCTTGAGGCAGTCCGAAAGCGTCCAGGTATGTATATTGGGTCAACAGGTGCGGCAGGTCTACACCACATGATTTGGGAAGTGGTAGACAACTCATTTGACGAAGCCATGGCTGGTCACTGTAATGAAATATCAATCACCCTCCTACCAGACCATTGGATTTCTGTTACCGATAATGGCCGTGGTATTCCGGTAGGCATTCACCCAAAGAAAAAAGTAAGCGCCCTAGAACTTGTTCTTACCACACTCCATGCTGGTGGTAAGTTTGGTGATGGCGGATACAAAGTCTCTGGAGGTTTACACGGCGTAGGTGTTTCTGTAGTAAACGCCCTATCCACAGAAGTTAAGGCAGAAATACATCGTGAAGGAAAAATTTGGGTACAAGAATATACGCGTGGAAAAGCTAAGGCAAAAGTAAAAGCTATTGGTAAGTCAAAAAAGACAGCTACTACCATTAGTTTTAAGGCAGATGAAGACATCTTTGAAACAACAAATTATTCATGGAAGACTATTATAGACCATTTACGCCAACAAGCATACCTCAATAAAGGGGTGAAGCTTACTATCATAGACAAACGTGAGGGTGAAGAAAAAAGCACCGACATTACAGCAAAATCATTCCCAGACCACACATACCAGTTTTACTTTGAAGGTGGTATCAAAAGTTATGTCAAACATATCAACAGAAACCGCGAATCAAAGCATGACAATATTTTCTATATTGAAAAACAAGTAGAAGAAGTGCATGTAGAAGTTGCCTTACAATATACTGCAGAATATTCTGAATCTCTCCATCCTTTTGCCAACAACATTACAAACCCAGAAGGTGGTATGCATGTGCAAGGTTTTAGAACAGCACTCACCCGAACACTCAACTCTTATGCAAGAAATAAAAAAATCCTCAAAGAAAAAGATAACAATCTTACAGGAGAAGATGTTCGAGAAGGGCTTACGGCAATCATATCGGTAAAACTCCCAGAACCACAGTTTGAAGGACAAACAAAAGGAAAGCTTGGAAACCCAGAAGCACGACCTGCTGTTGAGGCAACATTTTCTGAAGCCTTTATGATATACCTTGAAGAGCACCCAAAAGACGCTGAAGGTATTATAGGTAAATGTGTGCTTGCAGCAAAAGCGCGACAAGCCGCAAGAAGTGCACGAGACGCTGTACTCCGAAAAGGTGCACTCGAAGGGTTTACCTTACCAGGAAAACTGGCTGATTGCTCAAGTCGCAAAGCAGAAAACTCAGAAATCTACATTGTAGAGGGTGACTCTGCCGGAGGCTCTGCAAAGCAAGGTCGTGACAGAAAAACTCAAGCTATTTTACCACTGCGTGGAAAAGTGCTTAATGTAGAAAGGGCTCGTCTTGATAGAATTCTGACCAACAATGAGCTTAAGTCTCTTATTATTGCACTTGGTACAAACATAGGTGAAATGTTTAATATTGAAAAACTTCGATATAGCAAGGTTATCATAATGACTGATGCCGATGTAGATGGTTCCCATATTCGCACCCTACTCCTCACGCTTTTTTTCCGCTACTTTCCTGATCTGATTAATAATGGAAATATCTATATCGCACAACCTCCGCTCTACAGTATTAAAAAAGGAAAAGAAATGACATGGCTTTACACAGACAATGACCTTACGGCATACAAAAAACAACATGGCATAACCGACGAAGAATTCCTTGAGGCAGAAGAATCTGAGAACAACGAAGAAGTAAAAGAAAAAACAAAAAGCGAAAAAACAAAAAAACTCAATATTCAACGATACAAAGGTTTGGGAGAAATGAACCCAGACCAACTCTGGGAAACAACCATGAATCCAGAAACAAGAATGATGAAGCGTGTTGAAATTGAAGACGCAGAAAAGGCAAGTGAAATCTTTGACATCCTTATGGGAGGAGAAGTCGCTCCAAGAAAAAAATTCATCCAAACCCATGCCGCAAGTGTAAAAAATTTGGACATATAAACAATAGGTAATAAAAAAAACCACCCGTAATTGGGTGGTTTTGTGGCACTATCTACAAAAAAAGGCTTTTCTACTTACTCTATTCTATAACCTGCGCTATTTGCACCTCCTCTTTTTTCCATAAATGCAATATACACATAAACACCATGAGGGATGCAGTGACAAGAAATAAACACATAAAGTTATGAACAAGAAAAGAAGAAATAAATGATAATATGGTAGCCTGAAACACAAAGAAAACAAACACATCTCTTCTGTGGTCAATACCATACCCACCTTGCTGCGCATCTAAAAATAGACAGATAAAAGTAAGTAGCACACCAATCTCAAGCTCCATCCGGAGTATACCAATATCTGGTATATTGTAGAGGTTTATGGTTCCAAAATGAATCAAGAGAAGTATTGCACCCAAAATATGCTGTACAGCAATAGCAATTATCAAAGAACGTACTTTCACGAAAAAACTCCTATTTTGTGAAATGGTGACGACATTGTCACAAAAAAACAATACCATATTATCACTCTTTTGTCCAGATACTCTAAAATCACAAATATTTGACTTTTTTCTTCATTTGCGGTACACTAGTGTCAATAGATGGCCAAAGAGCCATTTTTAAATACACGATTATTACCATAGTATGAAGTACCTTATTTCTCTCAAAACCTACCTTCACGCAGCCATTAGTGAACTAAAAAAGGTTACATGGCCAACAAAACAGCAAATAACCATGTATTCTATTATTGTTATAGCAATGAGTATTGGTGTTGCAATATTCTTTGGTGCACTTGATTTTATACTAAACAAAGGGCTCTCTACTATCATTAGCTAACACAGCCTTTTTCATCTATATTATTTAACATATGGCAAAACAAACCCAAGATCTTGGTCGTCGCTGGTATGTGCTTCACACATATAGTGGCTACGAAGAAAACGTTAAAAGAAACCTTGAACAACGTGCCGATACGTTCGACATGAGTGATAAGATTTTTGGTGTCCTTGTGCCAAAAGAAAAAAAGATTAAAATCAAGCATGGTAAAAGAACTGTGGTAGAAGAAAAAATATTTCCAGGGTATGTTCTTGTAGACATGATCGTCACAGATGATTCTTGGTATGTGGTACGAAATACACCAAACGTCACTGGATTTGTTGGGTCTGGAACCACACCAACACCCATAGACCAAAAAGAAGTTGACGCACTACAAAAAAGAATGGGTGTGGAAGAACCTACACACAAAATTGACTTCGTGGTTGATGAGGCGGTTACTATTATAGACGGACCATTCAAGGGATTTGAAGGGAAAATTTCTGAAGTTGATGACACAAAAGGAAAAATTAAAGTACTTGTGAGCATGTTTGGTAGAGAAACACCTGTAGAACTTGATGCGCTACAAGTAAAGAAGGTATAAATATATCTTCTTCAGGATGGTCCTTTGCGGCGCTTCTCGTCCTGATTGGATATATTTAATAGATTATTATGGCAAAAAAACTTGTTTCACAAATTAAATTACAAATTAAAGGTGGTGCCGCAAATCCAGCCCCACCAGTAGGACCAGCCCTTGGGCAACACGGATTAAATATTCAAGACTTTTGTACACAATTTAACAATGCAACTGCCGACAAAAAAGGTGAAGTTGTGCCGGTTATTATAAACGTATACGAAGATAGAAGTTTTGATTTCATCATGAAAGTGGCTCCGGCAAGTGCGCTGATTAAAAAAGCAGCTGGACTACAGAAAGGTTCTGGAAACGCACTCAAAGAAAAGGTTGGCAAAATTACAAAAGCGCAATTGCAAGAAATTGCAGAAAAGAAAATGCCAGACTTAAATGCAAACGATATTGATGCCGCAATGAAAATTATTGCCGGATCAGCAAGACAAATGGGTGTAACAATTGAAGACTAAACAACAGAGAAAATAAAAAACTACTCATACAGCTGAGTAGTTTTTTATTTTCTCGCCTTTTGTAATAATTTTTGGTATACTATAGAAAAATATCTTCTTATGAAAAAACCATTGTGTAGTTTTTATTTGTCACTCACACCAGACCTCCACCAACACTTAAAGCAAAAGTTACAACGTGCATACCGAGTAGACATTTCCCAAGACACCCTTACCACCAACAATCTAAATAAAAATACAGAAATTCTTGGGACTTTTGTGGACTCAAAAATATCAAAAGCGGTTATCAAAAAACTCCCAAAGCTTCGATTGATTGTTTCTCTTTCAACCGGCTATGATCATATTGATTTAAAAGCAGCAAAACGCCGTGGAATTGCCGTCTGCAATGTTCCAAGCTATGGCGAAAGGACTGTCGCGGAATTTGCTGTCGGCCTTATGCTTTCTTTGTCTCGCAAACTCTACAAAGCAGTGTGGCGTGTAAAAACAGGTGATTTTGATTATCACGGGTTACGAGGTTTTGACCTGTACGAAAAAACAATTGGTATTATTGGAACCGGAAAAATAGGATCAAACGTCATTCGCATGCTTCAGGGTTTTGGTACAAATATTATTGCATACGACCCATTCCCAAACAAAACACTCGAAAAAGAACTACACTTCACCTATGTGCCACTATCAAAACTCTGGAAAACCAGCGATATTATTTCACTCCACGCACCTTTAACCAAAAAAACTCACCACCTTGTGAACAAAAAAACCATTAGTTCTATGAAGTCAGGTGTATCCATAATTAACACATCACGTGGTGGCTTAATTAGTTCAGAAGCATTGCTTTGGGGAATAGAATCTGGCATTATAGAAGGAGCAGCACTAGATGTTCTTGAACAAGAAGACCTCTTGGAAGACACGTTTCGACTGATTGAGAAAAAAACCTGTTCACCAAAAGAAGCGCGGATTTGCCTTATGAATAATATTATTATTGACCACCCAAGAACCATTGTTACACCACATCTTGCGTTTAATTCAAAAGAGGCAGTGTTACGAATTATAGACACTTCTATTAAAAATATTACCTCATTTACCAAAGGAAATCCTCAAAATATTGTTACATTATAATATGACATATACACGGCTTATCATCTTTTGTGCCATATTCCTACTTGTTGGGGCAGGATGCGCCAAAAAAAACGTCGACACAAATGTGCCAGACGATACAGTCATGACACTAGAGCAGCAGGCGTATTTATTTTGCACAAACCACGGGTACACAATAAAAATTGTACAAAATGAAGACCTCAGCACAAGCATCTACTGTAATAAAGGTGACACTCTACCCTGCCTTGCGATAGATTTTTTACAAGATGCTTGCGAAGAGGAGAAAGCTGTCAGTTTTTTTGGAGAAGATCTTATCGAAGAAAAAGAATTGGCAGTGTGTAGTACGATTGCAAAACCAATCTGTGGCACAGACAACAGAACGTATGCAAATACATGCATTGCAAAACAACTCAATGTTGCCACCAAACACGAAGGTCCGTGCGATTACCAAATAAACACCCCTATTACCCCAACAGAGAGTCTTGAATTTGACACACGACCAAAAAGGAAATCACGATCTACAAGAACTCGTCAGCCTAGTAAAACCACCAAACAAAAAGATTCTAGCAAAACTACCGGATCGACACAACCAGAACCTAGCGAACCAGCAACACCAGGCTGGCTTACCACTTCCCTATCACTCTTTGATTCAGACAGTAAAAAGACAGTCAGAGCATATTATTGCCCAAAGAATGGCACCTCTTACTATCTTGTAGATGAACACTGCACAGAATGCCTCAAATCACTCTACAGCGAAAATGGTAACTTAGTATGTTACCCAAGCCATGATTTTGACAACTCCTGCCCAAGCGACTTCCTCACACCATCTTTACCAGCGTATTGTACAAAAATGACCCTCTAGTATTGACAAACAATCCCATATACTATACTATATACCCACAATGTGGAACCTTGATCACTCAGGGGCTTGTACCACGTAATATCATTATTATAGTATGGGAAAAAGAATGAAGGACCTGCAGACCATGGTCGACAAAACAAAGGTCTACACTTTGGACGAAGCAATTGCTTTGGTCAAAGAAACAAGCACGGTAAAATTTGACGCATCTGTCGAGATTCATGCTCGCCTTGGTATTAATCCAAAAAAAGGTGATCAACAAATTCGTGCAACCGTTGTATTGCCGCATGGCACAGGAAAAACAACGCGCATTGCCGCATTTGTAGGAGCAAACGATGAGCAAGCAGCAAAAGACGCTGGTGCAGACCTTGTCTTGGGAGAAGAAGAGATTAAAGACATAAAAACTACCGGAAAAGCAGATTTTGATGTAGCAGTAGCTACTCCAGAAATGATGCCAAAACTTGCAGTTGCCGCTCGTGTTCTTGGGCCAAGAGGCTTAATGCCAAACCCAAAAACAGGAACGGTTGGACCAAATGTCACACAAATGATTACAGACCTCAAAAAAGGAAAAACTGCCTTTAAGAATGATGATACAGCAAATATTCATCAAATTGTTGGGAAAGTAAGTTTTGACAATCAAAAACTTCAAGAAAACATAGAAACATTTCTAGAAACACTCAAAAAGATAAAACCAAATAGTACAAAAGGCACATACATAAAAACCATGTACCTTACTAGCAGCATGGGACCAAGCGTAAAATTTGACGCTTAGTACACAGAAACAAAAAACACACCATATACAATTGGTGTGTTTTTTTATAAACACAATTTACTCCATCTTGCAGAAAGCAGTAAAAGAGAAAAAAGACCAAATTCTCTGCTAATTAAAGCCAACTTTACACATATTTCCCTTATTTTAGGTAAATATTTAGTATGCACAATACTTGACAAAAGTATGTTTTTATGTTATACTGCACTGTTTGTAAAAAGTGTGGTATACTATACACAATATACAATCTTCAAAGAGTCATATTTATTTATTATAACTTGTCATAATTATATGAA
>PVBE010304682.1_pt1 | contig 14180 bp, 12 predicted proteins | sample 1631181 | NCBI WGS metagenome assembly PVBE01 (sample SAMN08397723, study PRJNA350692) | Marine metagenome, whole genome shotgun sequencing project. | isolation source: water | place: Pacific Ocean | collected 2012-04
ACATCCGCACCGCCTGGTCCAAGGGGCTCAGGGAGCGGATCGTGATCATCCGGCACACCATCAAAAATGCCCTCATCCCGGTGGTCTCCCTGATCGGCCTGCAGTTGCCTATCCTGGTAGGTGGCGCCGTTATCATGGAGAACATATTTAACCTGCCGGGGCTGGGTCGTCTCATGGTGACTGCCCTCAATAACAGAGACTACCCGGTGGTCTCCGGGGTAAACATGTTCTTTGCCACCGGGGTGGTGGGGTTCAATCTCCTCATCGATCTGCTCTATTCCTATCTGGACCCGAGGGTGGGCTATGAGTGAATCCAAACGACGGGGCCGGTTTGCGGATTTCTTCATCCGGCTTCTCAAGGAGAAGCCGCTGGGGTCGTTCTGCGGGATGATCATCCTGCTCTTGATTTTTGTGGCGCTCTTTGCGGATGTGTTGACCCCTTATCCCTATGATAAACTAAATTTGGGAGACCGGCTGCAGGGCGCATCCTTCCAGCATCTGCTGGGGACCGACCAGTTGGGCCGAGACCTCCTGAGCCGCCTGATCTTCGGGGCTCGTATTTCCTTAGTGGTGGGTCTGGCCGCGACTGCACTCAATGTGGCCGTTGCACTCCTGATCGGGGGCACCTCCGGATTCCTTGGAGGAAAACTGGACCTGGCGGTGCAAAGATTTGTCGATGCCTGGATGGCGTTTCCGGGGCTGCTGCTCTTGTTGACGATCATGTCAGTCGTGGGACAGGGGATCCTCCAGATCATCGTGGTCCTGGGGATCGCCGGAGGCATCGGGGGCTCCCGAGTCGTGCGGGGTGCCGTGATCGGCATCAAAGAGAATGATTATTTTCTGGCCGCCCGGGCCGTGGGCACCCCCACGCCCCAAATCCTGACCCGCCATGTGCTGCCCAATATCATGGCACCGATCATCATCATCTTCTCAATCAACATCGGCGGGGTCATCATTGCCGAGGCCTCGTTGAGCTTCCTCGGATTCGGGCTGCCCATCAAGATTCCCAGCTGGGGAGGGATGCTCAGCCGCGAAGGGCGCAGGTTCATGGAGCAGGCGCCCTGGCTGGCGCTCTGGCCGGGGCTTTTCCTCACGATTGTCGTCTACTCCCTCAACATGTTCGGAGATGCCCTCAGGGACCTGCTCGATCCCCGACTTCGTGGTGGAGAGGGCAGTTACGGCACTGCAAAGAAGAAACGCAAACGAGGCTTGCTCTCCAGGCTGCTCAACCCCTTCGCCTAGCAGCAGCACTCTCCCCAATCGGGTTGCAAAACCATCCAAGCACAGGGTCTCAAGGCCAGCGGGCGCTGCCTTCATAACACCCGCCATTTGAGAACCATTTTTTGAATCAAAATCAGTTCAGGGAATCTGGCATGTGCAACAAGATTCGTTTTTCCGCAGTCTCTGCCCTCTGGACCAGTCTGCACGGTAAATCCAGAGACCCCTCTGGGGAGTCATCATGCTGAGCAGGACTGAGATCCGTGCGGGAAAAGACGCAAAAACAGGCGGCGCCCCTCAAGCCCAACACCTTGGAACCGTTGGCCGGACTGAACAGCGCTCAGGATTGACGATCAAGGGCGAGGTAGTCGCTCAATTCGGCGAGTTGCTTGCGGGCGGGAGCGTCCGGGAGGGCTTTCAGGGCGCGGCGGGCGTTTTTGGCGTGTTTCCGGCAAAGCTTTCGCACCGCGTCCAACGCGCCGGACTCCTCCGCTTTTTCGATGCACCACGCGATGTCTTCCGGACGAGTCTGCTCCGGCTTGGTGAGCAGGGTGTTGCGGACGCGCTCCGCGTCTGACGCGGGCAGCCGCTCCAGCAGTTCGATGACGATGAGGGTGCGCTTGCCCTCCGCAAAATCCCCGCCGCGCTCCTTGCCGTAGCCGCCTGCTCCGGAGGTGGGCGACTGGTGTTCGCTGTCCGCTGTGAGGTTGAGCAGGTCGTCACGAATCTGAAAGCCCATCCCCAGGGCCTCCCCAAAACTCCCGATCCCTTCCAATTCCAATGTGGACGCCCCAGCGATCAGCGCGCCGCACTGGCACGGCCCGCGTCCGGAATACCACCCCGTCTTGCGCACGATCATTGCGTGGTACTCCTCACGGGTTGGAAAACGGTTTTGTGCCACCCAGCCGATGTCGAGCGCCTGCCCCTCGAAGGTGCGGTCCATCACGCCAGAAAGGTGCCGATGCACCCGCAGGGCGAGTTCCGGTCCAAGAGTTTCGTGATTGTCAAGCAGGGTTGCATGGACGAGGCTGTGCAGCGCGTCTCCTGCGTTGAGTGCGAGCGGAATCCCGTGGATTCGGTGCAGCGCGGGCTGCCCTCGTCGGGTGTGCGAACTGTCCTCAATGTCATCGTGGACGAGTGCAAACTGGTGGAACAATTCCAGCGCAACCGCCGTAGTCAATCCGTCCTCCGGATTCCCGCCGAACAACTCACAGCCGAGCAGCAGCAGGGCCGGACGAAAGCCCTTGCCACCGCGTGAAGGATAATCCCGCACGAGCGGGTAGAGGTAGTCCGTGCCGGAACCTTGCGGGATGCGGCGCAGCACTTCGGTGGTGACGGTTTGCGCAACGAGTTTCAGGTATTCGGTGACTCCGGAAGTCGCGGAAGCACGAGGGAAAGCGGTGCTCATAGCATCAGGAGCGACGTGCAAGGTACTGAAGCTGTGGAATTCGGAAGGTTTCCTGAATGCGTTGGTTGGCGGATTCGAGATCACGTGCAGGCAGAATGAGCTGCCGACGGTCGGCTCCGGGGCGTAGCTGGATGACATGGTACTCCCCGGAGGGTTGCCGAAACGCCGCTTGCACCGCTTCCAGCCCGGAAATTTCGAGACCGTTGATCTGCTCGACCACCTCGTGTGAGAGGTCTTGATAGCCAAGGTTGATCGCGTCCGGAAGCACATGCGTGAGCAGCACGATGCGCTGGGAGGGGTTTTCCAAAGCGGTGTGTTCAAGTGCCTTGTAGAGCCGTATGCGCAGGGGGGCCCGTTTGCTCCATTCGTCACCCCACGAGCGCAGGTAGTTGAGGGAAAGCTCTTGAAAAAGCAGCCCGCCTTGGACAAGGTAACGCGGTGCAGCGCCAGAGGGTTCGCTGGAGACCAGTGTTTGATTTGACTCAAAGGGGCGGACGGTTGCGGTGATGGTTTGCTCGCGGCCCTCGCGCCAGATGCGAAGATCAACCGAAGCTCCCAGCGTCAGTTCCTCTAGGAATAAGGCATCAAAGAGGACAGAACCCCAAACCGGATGTTCGATCTGCCCGTCGGCATTGAGCGACCACACCCCAATGTGCGTGAGCAAATCACCCGGACGCAGCACCTGCGAACCCGTGCCAAACGACAGGGCACGGGTGATCCAGATGCCCACTGCATCAGCGGGAATACCCGCGTGGTCGGTCACGCTGGGTTGCGGGACGCGAGTCCAGAGGAAGCCCCGGTGCGCGAGGGCCGAGTTGGGGTTGGTGGGCGGATGTGCCAGAAACTGCTGCAAGTGTGTGGCGTGAAGCACACTCCATGTTTTGTCGGACTGCTTCAGAGCAAGGCCGATCAAACGATTCTCTTGCAACACGGGTGCACCGGCAGGACCGGAATCTTTCACGCCTTGCACTTGCAGCACTGGAAGCCACGTTTCGGTGCGTAGGCGATAGCCCACCTTCAACTCATCCAACGTCCCCGCTTGCTGCTCCCACCTGTCCGGAGCCTTGGCGGTGGCCACCTGCACTTCCCCCTTCTGGGCCTTGCCCCAACCCGGAAACTTGAGCCCGGACCAGAAAGCACGGTTTCCGACCTCCAGCAGCGCAAGGTTCAGGGCATCGTCGGTGCGCAGCACGGTGGCTTGGGACGGATAGCGGTCTCCCGGACGATAGACCTCGACCAGCGAGTGTTCGGCAACAAGTTCAGCGGTGGCCAGCAACCGCTGATTCGGTGTGACGAGTGCGAGTCCGGTTTGCCGACGAACGGGCTTGCGGTTCCACGGCATCTGCCAGTCGTAGGGTTGTTGGTACACGCGCAGGAAGACCGCGTGCTGCACCTCGGCAGCAGAAAGTGTTGTTGACGCAGAACCAATCAGCAGCAGCCCCGAAACCAAAAACATGAAAGTAAGCGGTCGATTCCGAAAAGTGTTCATAAACCCTTTGTCGTGTGCAGCCGCTTGGCTTCGGTGATACCATAGGTCTGGAGAATTTCATTGTGTTTCGATTCAACCTCGTGTCGGTTCAGAGTCACGGGCACTGGATTCCAGTGGCTGGTGAAGACAAGATGCCGGGTTTCGGCAGGCAGCGAGTGCAGCAACAAATCCAGGTGCTCCAGCGACTGCACGGGGGTATCGTTGAAACGATCGAGGACGAAGTTGCGCAACTCCGTGTAGCCGGAATTGCTTGAAGCGGGCAGCACCCGGGCCAGCACGACCCGCTGCTCGCGGAGTGTGTTGGGCTGCTCGATTTCCCGGAACCAGTGTTCGTAGGCGAGCACGGGATGCAACTGATCCTGTGCTTTCAGGTAATTGCGGGTGAGTGCAACAAAGACCAGTCCGCCGTGAATCAGGTACTCCGGAAGTCGGTCGTAGCTGTTGCGCACCTCGCGTCCAAACGGCGGGAGCTTGAGCGTGAGGGCGACAGTGTGGCGGCGGTGGTCACGCCAAATCACAAAGCTCAGCACCTCGCCCACCTGCCGATCCTCGGCAACGATGTAGAAATCAACGAGCAGCGCCTGATGTCGCACCATGCCTGCGTGGTTGATGGGCAAGCCCTCGATCTCCAGCAAAACGTCGCCTGCCTGCAAGACGCCCGCCGCCGAAGAGCGTGACAGGATGCGGTCCACATGAACACCCCCCTCGCCTTCCGGGAGGCCAAGGAAGGCGCGCTCGTTGCGGTTGAGCAGGGGGCTGGTTTGGATGCCGATTTCCGGAACGCCATCGTAGGAGCCGTCCTCAAGGTCGCGCAAAAACCGTTGGATGAGTGGCACCGGAATGAAGTAGCCCACATCGTTGAGCTTGAGGTTGGACTGAAATGCAACCCCGACGACCTTGCCCTCCTGCATCACCGGTCCGCCGCTGTTGCCTGGATTGATTGCAGTGTCTGTCTGGATGAGCAGGTGCGAATCCACTCCGGGATGGACATAGGTGCCGAACTCGATACGTGACACCACCCCTTCGGTGTGCGACAATTCCTCCCCCCCGAGTGGATAACCGTAGGCTTGGACCCGGCTCTGGAGTTCCGGGAGATTCCCGAAGGGCAGTGGCGTCAACCCTGCGTAAAACGAGGGATCGTCCACCTGAAGCAATGCAAGGTCGGAGTCATGCGCGACCGCCACAACCTTGGCGATGAAGGGTTCGGGAACCGCAGGCTTGTGGACCAGCAGCATCCGGGAGTCGCTGACGACATGGGCACTGGTGAGAATCAACCCCGCTTCCACCAGGAAGCCCGTACCGGTGCTGGGCTGTGGAGGCTTCATGCGCCACGGGGCATTCCAGTCCGGACTCTGCTGGTAGTTCGTGAGACGCACCACCGCCTGCTCCACCGTCTGCGGCTCGCGGGGCACGGCGTACAGGGTGGCAGAAACAGCGAGGAGTCCAAGGAGGAGGAGGGTGAGGCGCATTCGGAATAAAAGATAAGATTTTAAGTGATTTTTTGAATAGAGGTACCTGAAGTATACCGGATCTTCTGGAGTTTCAAGGCATCAAAAAAGGCACATCGCCTGCTCTGTAACTGGAGCGATTACGCTGAAAATCCATAAAAAGACAAGGACGCTTGTATCTTCAGTTCAGGAAATCGTCTTACTTTGAAAGATTTAGACCCTTCCGTGCTACCATCTATGACTGAGATATCATCTAACTTATTCCAAGCTGTTGTCGTGCACGATCAATATATTTCTGTTGCCCAATTCCTGATTTTCTCAGCCTATCATATCTTTCAAAATGATCCAGAAGTGCGGCAACTTTTTCACGTCCATCCTTATTTTTTACTGCTTCATAAGGGCTTTTTTCACCAAGAGCTGGTAATTTTGAATTTATCCACTGATGCCAATGATCATCAAGAGTCTGTTCTAAAAGCTCTTGTGCTTCTGGACCGATCTCATGATGAGATATAAGTGGATCTTCAGCACTTTCACTTTTGCTATCAGACTCAGCTAATAATGAATCGATTGATTGGATTTTAGTCACTCGATAGGTTGTTTGGTCTCCTAAAAGTTTTTCAATCTCTTTATGGATTTTTTCTGCACGATTTTTAGAATTGACAGAGACTCTAAGTTGCCGCTCCTCAATAATAATATCTCCAAGAGACGTGTATCCAACACTTTTTAGATGGTGGCCTTTTTTGAGCCAACGGAAGGCGACTCTTTTGATTTGACCCTCAACATCAAATTCAGCTTCTTCCAGAAGTTCTTCTTTTGATATATCCAAAGCCAGGGTTTGGAGGCGTTCAAACGCAATTTGTGGTGAAGTAATATCAAAAAACAGTTCATACATGCATAGTGGATCCCCATCGGAGTTGCACAATTTTGGAGGAGTATGCAATTGCTCGAAAATACCAAAGTACAACTCACGAATTTCGACATTCCAATCATGAAGATTTTCTACGGTAATGCGCCTTTTCCCCACACGCATTGCGATCCTTAGGTCAATAATTAGAGGCTTGTAAGAAGGAGGGATCATGACAGCCCCACATCCTATTAATAGTCCGACATGTTCATACTGAATTACTCTGCCAAAAAGGATGTCACTTTTTTGAGTATTTTCCGAACCGGATCGCTCCATGACATAGGTTTCTTTCTCTAACAGGATGTCTCGTAGTGTAAAGCCTTCTCCTTGTTTACATTCAATGACCTCGTGAAAACTATAATTTTGATCACAAATCAGTTGGATATAGGTACACTCTAGTTCTGATAAATTCCGTTTATGTTTTGCTAAATAAGATTCAGCAATGACAGGAAGGTGATCCAGATCCACCTCACTATCCTCTTCTAAATATTCTGGTTCTGGTCTCCAATTATATAGGTACCAATAGAAAAAAAATTGGTCATGAATTGAATCCAAATCAAAGGATTTATCGTCTTGATAGTTTACAAAATCATCCCATGCCGCCCGTGGGGCTTCCTCGTTATAGATTTTTCTTGAGTAACGAGCCAACTGGTTTGATAAATTTCTATCAAGATCGCTCAATTTTCGCCATAAGTAATCGATCGGCTCACTGGAACTCTTTTGACAGCATTTTTTGTACTTTTTACCGCTTCCGCATGGACACGGAGTGTTACGTCCGACTTTACCCATATCCTTGACTTTTTCGTTGAGTGATCTTAATTTTGGGTCGTTTCCACCTTGAGTGTTGTTCCTCTGAAAATCGGGAAAAATCACTGTAAGCCGGAGGAAACGTACCGGAAAACGCCGTCTCTTTGCAAAATTACAACACTTGACAGGGTGAATCTTGCTGAGGAGGCACCAACACTCAAGAGGTGGATTATCGAATGACGTTTAACTTGAGTGTATTGTGTTTCTATAAAGTATTGATAGTATGAGTTATTTTAATAATAAATCCCAAGTTACTTATTTTATTAAGAATCAAGCCATAATTTTTTAAAAAACAACCTACTCAATGTGGGTATGACGGTACAGTTTAGAGTGATGAGTAAGATTCACAAGGTAGCAGATTCAAGGCAGGGTTGCAAGGATCACGGAGCCGAGCAGGATGCGGTAGAGGACGAAGAGCAAGGTTCCATGCGTGCGCAGGAAGCGTAACAGGAATTCGATGGCAACCCAGCCGCACACAAAGGCGCTGCCGATGCCGAGCAACAAGGGGAGCGTGCCGTGGTTTCCAAATCCGGAGTGCGAGAGTTCCCACAGCTCAAAGAGGCCGCTGCCGAGAATCGCCGGGAGCCCGAGCAGGAAGGAGAAGCGGGCCGCCTCGGCGCAGTCGAGTCCAACGAGCAGCCCCCCCATGATCGTGGAGCCGGAGCGCGAGCAGCCTGGAATCAGCGCGAGGGCCTGACAGAGGCCGATCCCCTGCACCGACCAGAATCCGAGCGTGTCGAGATTGCCACGACGGCGGGAGTAGCGTTCGGCCAGCCAGAGCAGGATGGCGAGTCCGATCAACGCCACACCGATGATCCAAAGCTGCCGGGCCTCGGTTTTGATCCAGTCCTTGAAACCAAGGCCAAGGATCACGACCGGGAGGGTGCCGACCACGATGCTCCATGCAAGCCGGGAATCCTGTGTTGCAAACAGCTTGCGGTCCGCGAGGCTCCGGAGTGCGGCACAGGTGAGGCGGACAACGTCCTCTCGGAAGTAAAGCAGCACCGAGAGCAGGGTGCCAAGCTGGATGACGGCGGAGAACTCGGTGCCGGGGTCGCTCCAGCCCAGCCAGTGAGGCACGATCCGGAGGTGGGCGGTGCTGCTGATCGGCAGGAATTCCGTGACGCCCTGCACAATGCCCAGCACCAATGCTTCAAAGGCACTCACTCCTCGTCTTCCTCCACTTCCGGCCCGGCGTTATCTTCCAGTTCCATCCGGGGTTCCGGCTCCGGGCGGTACGGATTCTGAAGTTGGATCAAGTGTTCCCAACGGCCCGCGTCGCCGTACAGTTTGATCAATTCTTCATCATAGAGCGGGTACTTGAGTGAAGCTGCACTGCCGACCTCCCAGCCGATGCTAGGTGCGTATTGCCGGACGAACTCAATGCCGTTGATGCGCTCGTCCTGATCCAGCCAGTCGCCCAGCACAAGGTAGCAGTGACCGTACTGGACCATGCTGCGGCGCAGCATCAGCATAAACTCCCGGAAGGCCTGCTTCCACTGCTTGGGTGTGAAGTTGCGTCTTGCACCCAATTCTCCCTGCTTCATCTCTGAGATCGGCAGCCGTAGCCACTTCATGCGCAGCAGGTGGTGTTCAAAGTAATCGTAAGTTCCCGGATACGGGGGACGAGTGATGATGCAGTGGACCGATCCGGCTTCCACCGAGGGGAGTGTCCGTGCGTCCTCGTTGAGCAAGGTGGGCTGTGGGACTTTGGCGAGTTTGAACTCCATCCGCATCTGCTGGTCCAGCAACTCCTGCGTTTTCCCGGTCATCCAGCGTGCCACCGCGCCACGAGGGTACTTCGGAGTGACGCGCTCCAGTGAGGTGTCCGCCTTGAAGGTGGAGAACTTGACGACAAGGCTGGAGAACACCGCACGCAAGGTGTCGCGTTCCGGAGTCGGGGGCAGTTGGTCGATCGCGTCAATCCAGTGCAGCATCTCGACAAAAAGATGCGGCGGGTGCTGAAGCTTGAGCCAGTCAATGTAGGGGCGGCGGATCGGGCCTTCGTCTCGACTTCGGGTTTCCACCCGTTCCCGGACGCTTTCCAGTGCCCCCCAAACACGCTCGGCGTTGGACTCGCTGAGCCAACGGCAGCGTTCCTGAGTCACAAGTTGGGCCACGGGGTTGAGGTCGTTGCCAATCACGCGGTGCCCTCGCAGCATGCCCTCGAGCAGCACCGTGCCTCCGCCCATGAACGGGTCCATCACCACCGGATGCGACCGTGATGAAACGGCGCGCAGCAGGGTGCGGGGCAGGTTGGGGTGGAAGCGTCCGGGATAGGTGTGGAAGCCGTGGGTCCAGTCGCGGATCGCCTTTTCGGGCTTCGGCGTTTTCAGCGCAGTCATCAGCCAGTCCGCATCCTTGCCGCGCAACCGCTCCTTGATGCTCTGCTGCGAGGCCGCCCGGCGCTTGCCCTTCTTTTCCGGAGGCAGCGATTTTCCAGGGCGGTGCCATTCCTTGGGCAGAGGAGTGCGAGTAATTTTTGAGGGGCGTGGTCGGCTCTTGCGTCGAGGACGTTCCTCCCGGAACCGATGCTCCGGCCTTTCCAAATCTGTGGTGCCGCCCTCCCGGAACCGACGACGCTGCGGGGGCGGATCCCGGCGAAAATCCTCATCACGGTTGAACCTGTGCCGGGCCCGGCCGCCCTCGTCACGATGTTCCCGCTCGAATCGGGGCTGCCGCCGTTTGGCATCGTTGCGGTCGAATCGTTGTTTGCCACGATCATCGTCATCGTGCCGACCCCGCTCAAAGCGCCGCTCTCGCCGCTCACCTCCATCATGCCCCCGCCGCTGGTCGCGCCAATCCCGGTTTGGACGATTCCGCCGCTGGTGGCGTGGACCCTCCTCTTCAAATGGCGGTTCCGGAGGGCGTTTGCGGACCCGGATCGGCCTTGCACTGGAGACCGGAAAATTTTCAGGATTGGGTTTTTCTGGTTCGTTGGAGTTCATCCGGAAGCGGAGCTTGGCGTGACAGGTTCAGAGGGTTGAAAGCAGGCGACAACCGTAGTGCCAATGATGAAAATTCCGCCCAGCACGGTCTGGAGGGACGGGATTTCACTGAGCAGCAGCATAGCAAAGAGGATCGCGTACACCGATTCCATGCCTGCGAGAATCAGGCTGGCGAGTTGTGCACGAACCCGTTGGAGTCCATGAATGAGCAGGGCGTGTCCTGCGGCGGTGCAGATCAGGCCGAGGGCCAGCAGCAGGCTCCAGTCGTGCTCGTTCAGGTTCCAACTCAACCCGACAGAAAATGGCAGCAGGGCAAGTGCGGCGAATCCGTTTTGGGCACAGCCGATCAGCAGCGGTGAGTGCGTTTGCACATGCAGTCGGTTGAGGATGGTGAGTAGCGCAAAAGTGAATCCGGAAACCAAGCCCCAACCCACGCCGAGCAGCACGTTGGAGGCGTCCGGGTTGGTGGGGTTGCCGGACTTGGAGGTGGCGATCAGTGCAATTCCGACCATCACCGCCAGTGCAAGGCCAAGGTGGAGGGGCCGCAACCGCTCCCGGAACACCCACGGTTCGATCATCGTCGTGAAGAGGGGATAGCTCGAATACGAGAGCACGCCGATGGCGACTGTCGAAACCTGAACCGCGTGAAAAAAGGTCACCCAGTGCGTGGCGAGAATCGCACCCGTCACGGCCAGCCAAAACCACTCGTGTCCAGAAAGCTGCAGGCGTTTGCGCTGAATGCCCAACACGATCGCAAGTGCCAGTGCGGCAATCGCCGTGCGGCCCTGTGTGATCAGCACCGGCGAATGTTCCAGAAACTTCCCGAACAGTCCCGCCAGCCCAAAGGCAAGGGTTGCAGCGTGGACACTGGCCATCCCCCCAAAGGAATTTCTGGAGTTCATGTCGGTGGGGCTTGCAGGATTTTCGCAGACTCAAGAGGCCGCCTGTGCCGGAATGCGGCCTTGCTGGCGCGCCTTCAGATGAACCCGCAGGATAGTGATGGCTGCAGGGGTGATGCCGTCCATGCGGCTCGCCTGTCCGAGCGTGGTGGGACGGATATTTTCCAGCTTCTCGATCACCTCCAGCGACAGCCCGGAAATCCCTTGGGGCGAGAAATTCTCCGGAATTGCAAGACGGTCCAGTTCGCGGAGGTGCTTGAGCTCCTGCGCCTGCCGGACGAGGTAGCCCGCGTACTTGATGCCGATTTCAACCTGTTGTGTGGCCTCTGGAGTGTATGTCTCCCACGCCACGCAGCTGCCGAGCATTTGGGTGGTCCGGAGTCGAGCCAGCGTGAGTTTGGGACGCTTGAGCAGTTCTGCGGCGGAGACCGGATGCTTGAGTGGTGGTTCGCCCAGCAACTCCAGTTCAGTCTGGGTTTCTGTATTGGGAACCAGCCGTTTGGACTGAAGCGTGGTGGAGAGCGCGTGAATCTGCCGCCGTTTTTCCAGAAATTTTTTCCAGCAGTCGTCCCAAAGCAACCCCAACGTTTTGCCATGTTCGCAGAGCCGCAGGTCGGCGTTGTCCTCCCGGAGGTGCAAGCGGTGTTCGGCGCGGGAGGTGAACATGCGGTAGGGTTCGCTCACACCCTTGGTGATGAGGTCGTCCACCAAAACACCAAGGTAGGCTTCATCCCGTCGCAGGATGAACGGCTCACGCTTTTGCACCTGCAAGGCGGCGTTGACTCCGGCGATCAAGCCTTGTGCAGCGGCCTCCTCGTAGCCGGTGGTGCCGTTGATCTGCCCCGCGAGAAAGAGTCCTGGAAGCGACTTCAGTTCCAGCGTGACCCGCAGTTGGGTGGGGTCCACATAATCGTACTCAATGGCGTAGCCCGGCTTGAGGATTTCCACCTGCTCCAGCCCCTTGATGGTGCGGAGAAATTCCAACTGCACCTCGGTGGGCAGACTGGTGGACAGCCCGTTCGGGTAGATCATGAAGTTGTCATCTGCGAGTCCGGTCGGTTCCAGAAACACCTGATGCCGCTCCTTGTCCGCGAATTTGACGATCTTGTCCTCGATGGACGGGCAGTAGCGCGGGCCGATTCCGGAGATGCGCCCGCTGTAGAGCGCGGAACGCTCAAGATTGTCCTGAATCACGCGATGGGTGCGCGAATTCGTGTGGACAATGTGACAGCAAACCTGCGGTTGGCGGATTTCCGTGTCCCAGAACGAAAAGCGCCGGGGCGGCTCGTCTCCGGACTGCACCTCGAGTCGGCTCCAGTCGATGGTGCGTTTGTCGATGCGGGCGGGAGTTCCGGTTTTCATACGCCCGAGTGAAAGGTCTTGTCCTGCGAGTGCAAGCGAAAGCCGCTGGGCCGGAGGCTCACCCACCCGTCCGGCTGCCTCGCGCTCCTCACCCCGGTGGATGAGTCCGTTGAGGAAGGTTCCGGTGGTGAGGATCACCGTTTCGCTCAGGAACTCATCGGCTTGTGTGCGGAGGCCCGCGATCCGCTGGTTTTGAAACAACAATTCTTCCACCAAACCCTCGGCGATTTCGAGGTTCGGCTGGCCTTCCAGCACCTTGCGCAGCTCCGCCTTGTACTCGTACATCTCGGACTGGCAGCGCGACCCGCGAGTCGCCGGACCCCGTGAGGCGTTGAGGACGCGGAACTGGATTCCAGTGGCATCGGCGATCTTGCCCATTTCGCCACCGAGCGCGTCGATTTCCTTGACGAGATGTCCCTTGCCAATGCCACCGATGGCCGGGTTGCACGACATCTGCGCGATGGTGTCGCGAGACATCGTGACGAGCAGGGTGCGGCAACCCATCCGGGCGGACGCAAGCGCGGCCTCACAACCGGCGTGGCCTCCGCCGATCACCAGTACATCATAGGTGGTGGAATGTGTGATCATGGCACCTTCCGTCGGGAAGGAAAGTTGCTGTGTGCCCAGCTTTTTGTCCCGTTCATCCTGGGATTGTCAAAGGAGGATCGGAACAGGCGTCCATACCTCGACAGGATTTCTCCTGAGCTTGCCGAAGGGCTTCGTACGAATGCAACCAAGACAAGGTTCTGCTCAATTCGGCAAAGCGTTACGGAGCAAAGTGTACACCTCCTCCGGAGACTGCATGCCGTCAATGGAAACGAGGTCTCCCTTCTCGGTGTAGTACGAAACCAGTGGCGCGGTTTGCTCGTAATAGGTGTTGAGCCGGTTTCGGACGGTGTCGGCTGTGTCGTCCTCACGCTGAATCAGCGCTTCACCCGTGACATTGTCTCTGCCCTCCTCCTTGGGCGGATTGAACTCGACGTGGTAGGTGCGCCCACTGGGCTGGTGGAGACGCCGTCCGGAAAGGCGGCGCACCACTGCCTCGTCATTCACCTGGAACTCAATGACCCGGTCAAGGCTCACGTTGAGCTCCTCAAGCATCTGGTCGAGTAATTCTGCCTGAACCTGTGTACGCGGGAAGCCATCGAGCAGGAAACCATTGGCACAGTCGGGCTGCTGAATGCGTTCCCTGACAATTCCGGCGACAATTTCATCTGAAACCAACACCCCGGCATCCATGACCGCTTTGGCCTTCAGACCGATTTCGGTCCCGGACTCCACTGCAGCACGGAGCATATCACCCGTGGACAACTGCACGAGTCCGTAGTCGCGGATGAGATTGTTCGCCTGAGTGCCCTTGCCGGCCCCCGGAGGGCCAAGGAGGAGGATGCGCATGTCTGAAATTCCGTAAATGCTGAAGTTTTGCAAAATAATTCAGTCTACGGGATTTCAGCGGTATTCTCAACGAATTCGGGAATCCGGTCCGTCTCGCTCAAGTCGGCTGCGACAAACTTGCAGTTTCCGCCAATTTTTTTTTCAAAGTAACTCAAATATTTGATATGAATGTTATTTTCAAGGACATTGAGGTGGTAGCATCCCCCTTGAGTGTTGTTCATCTGGAAATCGGGAAAAACAACTGTAAACCGGGGGGGAACTCACCGGAAAACGCCGTTTATTCACGAAATACAAACACTTTA
>PVBE010588270.1_pt1 | contig 14177 bp, 16 predicted proteins | sample 1631181 | NCBI WGS metagenome assembly PVBE01 (sample SAMN08397723, study PRJNA350692) | Marine metagenome, whole genome shotgun sequencing project. | isolation source: water | place: Pacific Ocean | collected 2012-04
GATCGGCACGCGATCGGCTTCCTCAGGGTTCAAGGCGGCCAATATGCGATCACGATGCGTCCAACTCATAACACAGCTCCCTAAGTCAGATGTCCACGCGCTTGTATGTTCTTAGCGGCCTGGGATATCTCAAATTTTTCGTCCGCTATATGGGTGAGTATATCCATATCAATTCTAATGTTAAGCACCTTGGCCTTGCTTCTCAACAAACCGCCGCCGACCAGAAAAAATTCGCCCAATGCGATTGTGTAAATAGATCAAATTCAACCGCAAAAGTTAACACTCTGTTATGGGCTCACTATGAGAATGATTGTCCGGTAAAGGTCATGAAAATTCGTAGCAAACTCATCATCGGTTTTACCGCCACTATCCTGTTCAGCGGCGTTATGGAATTTAGTGCGGCGGATGAAATCCTGCGCACCAGCCGGCTCACCAATGAATTGTTCGAATATCCCCTGATGGCGAGCAATTTCGCGCGCGGCGCCCAGACGGCGTTCGTCCGTATTCGCGTTGCCGGCGGCGACGAACCTGTCATCGCCGTGCAGGAACGCGCGCTGCGCGAGGATTTAGCGATCGTCAAGGAACGGCTGCGCGATCCGGTCGGCGCGGATTTGATCGCACATATCGAACATGATCTGCAACGCTTGGCCTGGCTTCGGGCGCGGAAGGCGCGCCTGATAGAACAAGGCGGCCGCTTGGGTGGGACTTTGCTCAAAGAGCAGGTCGCCTTCTCGCAAATTGACGCGAATTTGGAAACATTGGTCGAGTTGGCCGTGGTCGAGGGTTTCGATTTCATGCTCGCGGCGAGGACAAATCCGACGAGGTCTTCAACACCCCGCTCTTTCTCGTTTGCCTGGTCTTCGGGCTCGGGCTCACCATCGCGTTCTATCTTGACCGCCAGTTTGCCAGCCCCATTCGCGCCATCACCGACGTCACATCGCGTCTTGCCGCCAGCGATGACAAGGTGCAAATACCGGGCGAGGACCGGCACGGTGAAATAGGCTCCATGGCGCGCGCGCTCAAGGTCTTCCGCGAAAATGTCCGGACGATCCGGCGCAACGAGGCGGAGCTTATCCGCATGCACGATAGTCTGGAGCAACGGGTCGAGGAGCGCACAGACGAACTGGCCGAAGCGCTGCAAGCGGCCAACGCTGCGAACGCGGCAAAGTCCGAATTTCTCGCCACCATGAGCCATGAGCTGCGCACCCCGCTCAACGCCATCATCGGCTTTTCGAATGTCATTCTCGGCAAGATGTTCGGCCCGCTCGGCGATCCGAGATACGCCGAATATGCCGAGGATATCAACGACTCCGGCCAACACCTGCTGCAGCACATCAACGATATTCTTGGAATCTCGGAGGTCGAAGCAGGAAAGACCGAGATCAAAGAGGGCTATGTCGACATACCGTACGCTTTGGAAACCTGCCTCACCATGGTCGGCGAACGGGCCAAAGAAACGGGTGTCAAAATCGAATGCGACGCGGCACCCGACCTGCCGACGCTATTTGCCGATGAGCGCAAATTCAAATAAGTCATGCTCAACCTGCTGTCCAACGCGATAAAATTTACGCCATCCGGCGGCCGGGTGACGGTCAAGGTCTGGTATAGCCGAGACAATGGCTATTTGTTTCAGGTGATCGATAGCGGCATCGGTATCGCCCTCGCCGATTTCCCGAAAATGCTGGCGCCCTTTCAGCAAGTCGAAAGCGAACTCAACCGGACATATGAGGGCACCAGCCTAGGCTTGCCATTGACCAAATCGTTCGTTGAATTGCATGGCGGGTCGCTGGATCTGCAAAGCGAGATTGGCGCCGGCACCACCGTCACCGTGCGCTTCCCGACCGAGCGCATCGCCGTAGCCAGCGCCGCTGAGGCCGCTAAAAGTGCTACCGGTTAGAACACGCGCCGTCTAGACGCCGCGCCCGCCGAGCGCGTGGGTGAAGCGGTAGGTGAAACCGCCAAGCGCCATGCCGATAAAAGGCCCAACCACATAGATCCAATAATGGCTGAAATCGGCCATGGCGATATAGGGGCCGAAGGCGCGCGCCGGGTTCATCGCCGCGCCCGCCACGGCGCCGAACAACATCACCTCGATGCCGACCACCGCACCCACTGCGACGCCGGCAAATGGCCCATGCGCGCGCTTGTCCAACCCCACGCCGGCAACCACCCACATCAGCAGAAAAGACAGAAACAGCTCGATCAGGAGCGCCGTTAGCGGCGAAATACCAAGTTCAATATTGGGCAGGTTGGCGCCCATATCATTGAAATCGCCGATCGCCCATAAGAGGCACATACCGGCCAGGGCCGAGCCGCCCATTTGCGCCACCACATAGCCGGGCAACAGGCGGAGCGGGAAATGGCCGATCAGACAGGCCGCCACGGAGAGCGCCGGATTGACATGGGCGCCGGAAATGTGGCCGAAGGTATAGATCACAATGGTGATGATAAGGCCGGAAATGAGCCCGGCGCCGACCATACCGAGCTCGCCCCCGGTGAGACCATCGACCACCACCGCGCCGGCGGCAAAGAAGACCAGGCTGAATGTACCGATGAACTCGGCACAATATTTTCGCCAATCGTCGAGTGTCATCATGCGGGGATTATCTCGCCAGGTTGATCTCGAGGGGTAAATTCAGAAGCGCCGGATCATAGCGTCACCTCGCCTTCAAGGAAACGCACACATTGCCCGGCGATGGAGACGCGCTCACCCAAATCTTCGCACACCATCGAGCCGCCACGTGCTGACAGCTGCCGCACCGCCAAGCGCTTCTTGCCAAGGCGTGCCGCCCAATAGGGCACCAGCTCGGTTTGCACATTGCCGGTCACCGGGTCCTCCGGAACGTCATTCTTGGGCGAGAAAAAGCGCAGCACATAATCCGTTGCCATACTGTCTCCGGGGGCAGTCGCCGCATCATCTCCCGGCGCAGTAGCCACCACGCCGCGCCGGTCAAGCTGACAAAACATATCCAAACTGGGCGTCAGCGCCGCGACCTCGGCGGCGCTCTCATAAACGGCGATATAGTCATCGCCGGCAAGCACTTCGGTCGGCGCGGCACCGAGGCCGGCAAGCAGTATTTCGGGCGCCGAGTGCGGGGCCGCCGGTTGGGCGGGAAAGTCCATGACGTAACTTTCGCCGTCGCGCGTTACCTTGAGGGTTCCGCTTTTCGTTTGAAACAGCGCCGCCGCCGCGCCCGGCTCGATATCCGAAAGCACGACCTCGCCGGCCGCCAACGTTGCGTGGCCGCACAAGCCAACTTCGACATTGGGCGTAAACCAGCGCAATTCGTAGCCTTCCTCCGCCGGCACGAAGAACGCCGTCTGCGAAAGATTGTTCTCGGCCGCGATGGCCTGCATGACGCCAACCTCCAGCCATTGCCGCAACGGGCAAACGGCGGCGGGATTGCCGCTCAATACCTTGTCGCTAAAGGTATCGATCTGGATCAAAGGAAATTTCAATTTCCGTCTCCGAATTAGCTTGCCGAGAAGCTTCAGGATAAGAGAAGCAGCAGCGGCGGAAAACAGCAAATTAGCGTTTCCCTCGAACCAGCAAGAGACATAGGTTAGCGTTATGGTTAACAAGGCAAAATCCTCCCCCGCTGCGCTACCCTCGGTCGAGCGGCTGGCCGGAGATGGTGCGCTGGTGCCGTTTTGCGAGGCCTTTGGCCGGCCATTCGTGACCGGGGCGGCGCGCGAAATTATCGCTGCCGCACGGGCGCAACTGCTGGCCGGCGAAGATATGGATATGGCTGCCCTCGCCAACCGGGTCGGTGCGCATATCGAAACGGTGATGGCGCCCTCGCTGGTACCGGTCTTTAATTTAAGCGGCACATTATTTGGAAGAGGACGGCCTGGCGACGACGCAGATCAGCTTGATTCGCCTGCACAGCGAGAAGACCCGCCCGCCGCGCGCGCTCTGGGTACCGTTTGAGTTCGGCCGCCCGCTCGGCCCGCCGGGCGACGCCGCGTTTCAGCGCCGTGTGCTGATGGCGGCGCTTAATCTGTTTGAAGCCAGGAGCGGCCCGCTGCTGGTCGACTACGCGGAAGAAGCGGCCAAGGCGACGGAAGACGAGATAGAAGGCTGGGTGTGCCCGATCAACCTTGCCTCCCTTCCCGCCGGCTCTGGCCCGGATAGCGCAATCGAAAGCGAAATGAAGAGCCTCAGGCCATGGTACGACCTGGCACTGGATAGGCGCGGCCGTTCCAATCTCGGTGCCAGCGGTTTGAGTCTCGAAGACGCGCGCAATGTGGTGCTATCATTTACTAACGCTGAGCCGGATGACACTCCTGTCGCCGGCGTCTCGCGCGCCGAAGGATTGCGCCTCGCGGTCGACGACATCAAGGCCTTCTATGTCGATGCCGCGACGGCCCAGCCCGGCAACGCCACGGGCGCCGATATCCAGGATTGGTTCTGGCGCGAAACCGCCTTCGCCAACCTGTTACACGGCTTGCGCAAGAAGCTGATGGCAAGCCCTGATGAGGAGCTGGCGCTGATCGGAGAATGGTTTCTCGTTCCGTCTTCTCACTTGTTGGAGGAGGGTTATTATCGCTAGATAAAATTTGATTTATTTCATATATTTATATGAATTCATTCAAATTTGACGAGAGCCCGTTATGCAATGGATTAATTCCTACGAGATGGAACAGCCGGCGATTTGCGACCGCCTGATCAATGGCTTCAAGATGGCCAAGGAACTGGGCTTCGTTCATGCCGGCATCAGCGCCAAGGGCGTCAACAAGGAGTGGAAGGATTCCGAGGATGTCAGCCTGAGCTGCCTGCCGATCGATATTTATACCGAGGTCGTGCACCCCTACCGCGAACATGTCATGGCGAGCATGCAGCTTTACATGGAGGACTTCCCGGCGCTGGCCAAAAGCGGCGCCAAAATCGGCTTTTTGGAGCCGCCGCAAATCCAACATTACGAGCCGGGCGGAGCCTTCTTCGGCGACCATTATGAATCGAGCGGGCTCGATCTGTCGCACCGGGTGCTCGCCTTCATGACCAACCTCAACAGCGTCAAGAAGGGCGGCGGCACGGAATTCCTCTACCAAGAACATATCAACCCGGCCAAAAAGGGCTTCACCCACATCTGGCCGGCCGGCTTCACCCACACCCACCGCGGCATTCCGGCGCCGAAAGAGCATAAATACATCATCACCGGCTGGCTCAGCTATATCGGCTCCTGACTATTTAGCCCGAATATTGCTAGAACGCATATGAGATGGATGAGAACCTACGAAATGGAAGAGCCGACCCTGTGCGAGCGCCTGATCGGCGGCTTCCACGCGGCCGATGAACTGGGCTTCTCGCGCCCGGGAATGAGCGCCAGGGGGCTCGACAAAAGCTGGAAAGATTCGGTGGATGTCAGCATCAATTGCCTGCCGATGGAAGAATATGGCGAGATCGTGCACGATTATTTCGCCCATGTGATGGCGAGCCACGAGCTTTATTTAGCCGAATTTCCCGAGCTTGCCAGGCACGGCGCCAAGGTCGGCTTTTTGGATCCGCCGCAAATCCAGCATTACGAGCCGGGCAGCGCCTTCTTCGGCGATCACTATGAATCGAGCGGGCTTGATATCTCGCACCGGGTGCTCGCTTTCCTGACCAGTCTCAACGATATCAAGGAAGGCGGCGGCACGGAATTTATCGATCAGAAATTCGTCTGCCCGCCCGAGCGCGGCGTCACCAAAATCTGGCCCGCCGGCTTCACCCACACCCACCATGGCGTGCCGGCGCCGGACGAGCACAAATATATTGTCACCGGCTGGCTCAGCTATATCGGTGCTTGATACGCACGCCCGCTGATTTCAAAACGCGCTCGAATTCCTTCAATACATCCTCTGAATGGCCCTCCAGTAGGGTGTCGCTTTTGGTCGGTTTTTGCGCCGCCGCGCCGCCGCCTTTCATCATCAGTTTGGCGCGCTCGGCGGCGGACAGCACCGGGTTGAGCTGAGCCGTGGCGCGGCGCTTCGCCTTCGGCCTGGACATACGGGCAATGTTGGTGCGGTTTGCTGCCGGGCCATACGACGCTCCCGGCGAGGAGAGATTTGCCGGCGTAAAGGTTTCGAGCGGTTCCTTGCGCGCCTGCAACATCGCCGCCAAGCCTGGAATCCGCGGCACGTTGATGCCCGCCTCGATGGTGAGCAGAACAGGGTCCGCGCATTCGACGGTTTCGCGGTCGCCGCGGTCGAGGCGGCGCTCGGCGGTAATCCTGCCACCGCCGGTTGACACGGCTATTTTAACGACTTGCGATATATGCGGCAGCGCCAATTGCGCCGCGAGATACGGCCCAACCAGGCCGGCATTGCTGTCGATCGCCTCGCGGCCGCACAGGATCATGTTGAAATCCCCGCACCGCACCTGGGCAGCGAGAATGGCGGCGGTGGCCCATGAATCGAGCGCTTCGCAATCTTCGTAAAGAATGTGGCTGGCCCGGTCGGCGCCCATAGCCAGGCTGCGCCTGAGCCCGGTTTCGGCCGACGGCCCGCCGAGTGAAACAACGGAAATCTCGGTCTCGGGCTTTTGTTCCTTAATCCTGAGCGCCGCTTCCATTGCTGCTTCATCGGGCGGATTCATCATCTCGACATAATCGCCAGGCGCGATATTGAGCTGCTTCGGGTCCGAGCCGGTCTGGGCCCGCAGGAAGCGGACGGTTTTCATGCAGACAAGAATATTCACCCGCCGCCACCTTTCCCGCCATCTTTCGCGCCTTGCTTTAGATGCACCATGAATTTCGGTATCAGCGTGTTGACGTCGGCGGCAATGCCTAGATCGGCATGTTTGAATATTGCTGCATCCCGGTCGCTGTTGATGGCGATCCTGGTGTCTACCCGCTCGATCCCCTTGGTAAAATATTCCGAGCCCGAGATACCGCAGAGAATGGCGAGCCGGGCCGAAAGAGTTCGCCCGGTTTGGCCGATTTGGCACTCATGCGGCAGCACCCCGGCATCGATCACCGGCCTGGAACCGCCGATTGCAGCACCTATGAGTTCAGCGAATTGCTCGAAAGCAGCAAAATTGTCTTTCGCCGCGCTGCCGTTACCAAGCGCCAAAACGATTTCCGCCTCGCGGATATCGACGGTTTGGGGGTCCGCCTTGTCGCTGCTGGTAACATGCAGCCGGGTCGGAATATCGGCCACATCAACCGACAACTCGTGCAGCTCGGTGAGGCAGTCAGAATCCATTTCTTCCGGGTCGGGCAGAGATTCGGAATTGATGGTGGCCAGACTGGTGCCGCCGACGGTGGCCGTGATAACCGCTTGCAGCCTGCCGCTTTGCATCCGTTTGGTGAATTCGATCTCGTCCGCCGCTTCGACATTGCTACAATTCATCACCAGCGGCGCGCCGATAGCGGCGGACAGGCGTGGCATCAGGTCCGCGCCCAACGACGAGGAGAGGCTGAGAAAAAGCCGCGGTTGGTGCTCTTGCACCAGCCCGCCCAGCAGCGCAGTGTAAATCTCGGGATGATAATCAGCCAGGCTGCCATCGCGCTGACGGTAAATCCGGCTGGCACCGAACTTGCCGGCGGTTTGCTCCAACTTGTCGACACCGGGGCCGAGCAGTACGGCTGAAAGTTCGCCGCCCAGCGCGTCAGCGAGGCGCCTGCCCTCACTCATCAAACCATCGCAAAATACGCTTAAGTTCCCCTCCGCCGCCTCGAGCAGAACCCAAACATCGTTGCCTTCGGACATGAGCTGACTTGACTAAATCTGCTGCCCGGACTTGCTAAATTTGCCTGCCGGCCATGGCGCCCTCATAGATGACTTCGATCGGCTCGCGCGGCCAAGCCGCATCGCCAATCAGGCGGAAATTCTCCAGCGTGCCGTCGACCGCCATTTCATCAGCCAAATGGCGGACCATATCCCGGTTCCAGGCGAATACCACCATATCGATGCCTTCGAGGATTTCGCTTTCCCCCTTGCATTGCACTTCGGCCCAGTCATCGCCGATGCGCTCGACATTGCTGTTGAGCCTGACGGTAATATTCTCGTCGCCTTCGATGCGCGGCAAAACAACCATCTGCTTGATGCCACCAAGGTCGGTGCCGATTGCGTCGGCATCGTCGATGACGGTGCATTTGCAGCCATGCTCGGAAAGAAATTCAGCCGTCGCCAAGCCGATGTTCTGGCCACCGATGACCACGGCATTTTTGCCGACCTTGGTCTCGCCGAGCAGCACCTTGGTGTAATCTGTGACTATCGGCTTGTTGACACCGGGCAAATAGGGCGGCACAAACGGCTTGGTGCCGGTCGCCAGGATGACCACATCCGGGTTGGCCGCCTTGATATCGGCAAGCGTCATCTCCTGGCCGAGATGAACATCGACGCCAGACGCATTGACCGAGTGAATGCGGTAGCGCGCCGCCTGCCACCATTCCTCGCGGTATTGGCCCTTTGACGCCCATCTGACGGCGCCGCCAAGCTCATCCTCTTTTTCATAGAGGCTGACTTTATGGCCGCGTTGCGCGGCGATGCGGGCCGTTTCCATGCCGGCCAGACCACCGCCGACGACCATCACCGATTTCTTGTGCGCGGCCGGCTTGATGGCCATCTCGCGCTCGCGCCCGGCCGACGGATTGACAACGCAGCTAACGCGCCGATCGCCGAACATCAAGTCGATGCACTTATTGCAGGCCATGCACATGTTGATATCTTCGATATCGCCTCTCAGCGTCTTGGTGAGAATTTCCGGATCGGCGTGGAAAGCGCGCAGCATATGCACGTAATCGCATTCGTTGCGCTCAAGCGCCTGTTCGGCAAAGCGCATATCGTTAAGCCGCCCGGTGGCGATGACCGGGATTTCGAGCACTTCCTTCATCCCGGCGGCATAAGGCAGCAAGCCACCGGGGGCAAAATCCATAGTGTGGATGATCATCGGCGCCGATTCATAAATACCGGAGCTGACATCGACATAGTCGAGCCCCATACCTTCGAGATGTTTCATGAAGGCTCTTGTGTCTTCCAGCGTCAGGCCACCCTCGACGAATTCGTCAGCCGAGATGCGGTAGCCGAGGGGATAATCCTCGCCCAACTCGGCGCGTACCGCCTGATAGACCTCGGTGCCGAAGCGATAGCGGTTTTCCAGACTGCCGCCATATTCATCCGTCCGCTTGTTGCTGAACGGCGAAAGGAAGGAGTTCAAAATATAACCATGCGCGCCGTGCAGGGTGACCATGTCATAACCGGCTTCACGCGCGCGGCGCGCCGCGGCGGCATATTTTTCGATACAGTCCTTGATGTCGTCGATCGTCATCACGCGCGGTATATAGCCGCCCGAAACCTCACACGGGACCGCTGATGGCGCGGCCGGCTGAAAACCGGTTTTGTAGGTCGCGCCAGTGCGGCTCGAATGTTGCAGCTCGGTAACGGCAATGGTGCCATATTCGTGCAGCGCGTCGGTGAGGCGGCGGTGGCTGGCGATGTTGCTGTCGTCCCAGAGACCGAGCTGGTAGATGTTGCCGCGCCCGACAGGGTCGATGAAGGTCGATTCCATAGTGATCATGCCTACATCGTTCTTGGCCCGCTCGACCATATAGTCGATGTAAAACTGGGTGACATTGCCGAGCCTGTCGCCCCACTGTTTCTCCATCGGTCCCATGGAGGTGCGGTTCTTTATTTTCAGATTCTTGATAAAACCCGGCTCTAGCAACTTCTTGAACTCACCCATCTCAACGCTCCACCTATCGGATAAAAAAAACCCGCCGGTATTTGACGAGCCTTTCGCTCGAAGAGCGTTGATGTATGTCAAATGGCGCTAACCGCCGCCGATACGTGGCAGGAAATAAACCTCGCTATCCGGCCGGATGTGCTCCAGGAACGGGTCCTGGTAGATCAATCCGTCGATGGCGACCGCCATTTCACGGTTGATTTCGGCCGCGATACCGGGAAACCGCTCTTCCAGGGCGGCGACGAGGCGGCGCACATCGACCGCCTCGATCTCCAGCTCGGTCTGGCCGCCGGCATATTGATTGCCGAGGCCGGAGGTAAGAACGATTTTTGCCATCTTAACTTGTACCAACGGGCCAAAGTATGGCCCTTTGTATTTTCTCTCAAAGACCGGGCGAGCGCGTCCGCGCTCTTGGCTGCTCTATATTTATTCCCTCAAACGCCGGGCGAGCGCATCCGCGCTCTTGGCTACCTCGTATTAACTTGGGCGGGCGGTCGCCCTTGCCGGAATGCAATATGCATTCCGGAGGGTGGTGCCGTTTGGCTAATTTTTCCCTGTATTTCCGCAATCTCTGTTTCGCTACGAACCATTATCAAGCGCCGCCAACACTTTGGGCGGTGACATCGGTAGTTCGGTCATGCGGGTGCCGATGGCGCTTTCGATGGCATTTGCCACCGCCGCCATCGGCGGAATGATCGGCACTTCGCCGACGCCGCGCACGCCGTAGGGGTGGGTCGGGTTGGCGACTTCGACAATCACCGTGTCGATCATCGGCAGATCCGAGGCAACCGGAATTCGGTAGTCGAGGAAGCTGGCATTATCGAGGCAGCCCTTATCGTCATAGATATATTCCTCATTCAGCGCCCAGCCGATGCCTTGCGCTGCACCACCCTGAATTTGGCCTTCCACATAAGCCTTGTGGATCGCCTGGCCGCAATCCTGAACCGAGGTATAGCGCAATATTTTGACAGCGCCGGTTTCCGGATCGACCTCGACATCGCAAATATGGGTACCGAAACCTGGGCCGGCGCCTTCGGCGTTGAGCGACGCATTGGCCGATATCGGCCCGCCCGTCTGGTTCATCTTGGCCGCGAGATCAGCCAGCGACAGCGGCTCGAACTCGCCGGCATTGGCGCCCGCCGGCTTGGCCACACCGTCTTCCCAGATTACCGCATCGACGCTGATATCCCAGGTCTTGGCGGCGCGCTCTCGCAGTTCGCGGGCAATTTTCTTCGACGCGTCGATCACCGCCATGCCAGTGGCGAAGGTGACGCGGCTGCCGCCGGTAAGGAATGTGTAACCGAGAGACGCCGTATCGGCGACGATCGGGCGCACATCCGTCATCTCGATGCCGAGCGTCTCCGCCGCCATCATCGCCATGGAAGCGCGCGAGCCACCGATATCGGGGCTGCCGGTGGCAAGCACCAGGGTGCCGTCCTCATTAACATTCACCGAGGCACTGCTCGAGCCGCCGATATTGAACCAGAAGCCCGACGCCACGCCGCGGCCCTGATTGGGCCCGAGCGGTGCGGAATAATGTGCATGCGCCTTTGCCTCGGCCAAAGTCTCGGCAAAGCCGATGGGGCCGAATTTGGGCCCGTAAGCAGCATTGGTGCCTTCCCGCGCCGCGTTCTTCTCACGCAACTCGATCGGATCCATGCCGAGTTTCTTGGCGACTTCATCGAGCACCGATTCGACCGCGTGCGCGGCAATCGGTGCGCCGGGGGCGCGGTAGGCGGCCACTTTCGGCCGGTTTACCACCACGTCATAACCCTTCAATTTGACATTCTCGATGTCATAGGGCGCGAAGGCGCACATGCAAGCGGGTTGAATCGGCGAGCCGGCAAAGGCGCCGGCCTGGAATTTCAGCACCGCCTCACCGGCAACAATGGTGCCGTCCTTGGTAACACCGACCTTGACCCAGTTGGCGGCGCCCGAAGTCGGGCCAGAGGCGCGGAATACCTCCTCGCGCGTCATCACGGCACGCACCGGTTTGCCCGCCTTGCGCGACAGCATCAGCGCCACCGGCTCGAGATAGACCGTCGTCTTACCGCCGAAACCGCCGCCGATCTCGGAAGCGGTGACACGCAGATCGGCGATATCCATGCCGAGCAATTTGGCGCAATAGGCGCGCACGACAAAATGGCCCTGGGTGCAACACCACAGTTCGGCCTGACCGTCTTCGCTGAAGCTGGCAACGGCGGCATGCGGCTCGATATAGCCCTGGTGCACCGGCGCCGTCTTAAAGCTGCGCTCAACAATAAGATCGGCCTTGGCAAAGCCCGCTTCGACGTCGCCGACGGCGATATCGACTTCCTTGAAGACGTTGGACGCTTTGCTCGGCTTCGGCGTCACTCCATCGGTGAACATATCGTTGTGCAGGACGGGCGCATCCGGCTGCATCGCCGCTACGATGTCGATAACGTGCGGCAGCACCTCGTAGTTGACCTTGATCAGCTTGAGCGCGGCATCGGCAATGGCTGCGCTGGTCGCGGCCACGGCGGCAACAGCATGGCCATCATAAAGTGCTTTTCCATTGGCCATAATGTTATGTGAAAGGTCGCGGAAATTAAGCTGCAATTCACCTGCCGGCACCCATTCAGATTCGAGATCCGCGACATCGTCGGAGGTAATCACCGCCTTCACACCGGGCAGCGCCTCGGCTTTGGAGGTATCGATGGATTTTATAACGGCATGTGCGTGTGGGCTCCTGAGAACCTTGCCGACGAGCATGCCGGGCAGCATCAGATCGGCGCCAAACTTGGCCCGCCCGGTGACTTTGTCATTGCCGTCAGGACGAACCGGGCTTGTACCGACCCACTTATAGTCTTTGCTTTCGATCGTCATGCGGACGCTCCTCTCATGTCGGCGGCGCAATCCATGACCGCGCGAATAATCTTGTCATAGCCGGTGCAACGGCAAAGGTTTCCGGCCAGCCAGAAGCGCACCTCGCTTTCGCTCGGGTCTGGGTTTTTGGTCAACAGCGCCTTGGCGGCGATCAAAACACCTGGCGTACAGATGCCGCATTGCAACGCCGCTTCCTCAAGAAATTTCTGCTGCAGGGGATGCAAGGTATCGCCGTCGGCCATGCCTTCGATGGTCTCGATCTCGCTGCCCTCGGCCTCGGCGCCGAGCATCAGGCAGGAACAGACCAAGCGGCCATCAACGGTGACGCTGCAGGCGCCGCAATCGCCCGTCGCGCAGCCTTCCTTGCTGCCGGTCAAGCGCAGCTCATCGCGCAGCACATCGAGCATGGTCTGTTGCGGCTCGCAGAGGAACTCCGTCGGCTCGCCATTGATTGAAGTGGTAACATGGATTTTAGCCATTTCTCAGCCCTCCGCGCGCTGTTGCGCGATCTTGGCGGCACGGCGTGCGAGCACGCCGGCGATTTTGGTACGGAATTCGATGGTGCCGCGCTTATCTGTAATCGGGCGGCAGGCGGCGCGCGCCGCCGAATCGAGTTTTTCCATCGCCGCACCGTCGAGGGTGTTACCGATCAAGGCGGCGGCAGCGTCTTCAAGCAAGAGCTGGGTTGGCGCGACAGCGCCGAGCGCCACACGGGCATCCGTGCAGACGCCAGCATCGTCGAGCGTCAGGCTAACGCCGACGCCAACCACGGCAATATCCATTTCGGTACGCGGGATGAAGCGCAAATAGGCATCGCCCGAACGCGGCGGGCGGTCAGGAAAGAAGAAATCGACGATGATTTCGTCAACCGCCAGCGAGGTTTCGCCGGGCCCGGTGACGATATCCTCGACCTTTGCCTCACGCTGGCCATTCGGCCCGGCAATGGTGCAAACCGCACCTGCCGCGATCATCGCCGGAACCGCATCCGCGGCCGGTGACCCATTGCACAAATTGCCGCCCATGGAAGCGCGTCCCTGGACCTGGGTCGAGCCGATCAGCTCGAATGCCTCGACCACGCCGGGCCATGCGCCCTTCATGCCGGCATGCTCGCCAAGCACCGCGCCGGGAACCGAAGACCCAATGCGATAACCACCATTTTCTTCATTAATAGCAGTTAATTCTGGTATTTTTTTAATGTCAATAATTACCGTTGGCTTAACCATTCCCATGCGCAATTGGACGAGCAGATCAGTGCCGCCGGCCAGCACTTTGGCGTTACCGCCAGCAGAATTGGCCGCAGCCAACAATTTCACCGCCTCGTCGAGCGAGCCGGGTACTTCATATGTCAGGGCGTTCATTTCAGTCCTTTAATGTTTGGTAATCCTGATCGCCGAGCCGGGCGGAACCGCCCGGCCTAAATTATCTGATATCGCGCTAATGCCGCCCCCCGGGGGCGCGCGAAGGCGCCAACATACGCCGATTGGCCCCCTCGCCTCAAGCTCAGAAAGCACACATTTTTGTCAGTTGGCGAAAGCCTGCAAAGCGGCGTCGGAAACGAACGGATTGCTCTCGCGTTCGGCGGCGAAATTGGACATCTGGCCATGGCCGGGGACGAAGGCGGTATCGCCGCCGAGCGGCCACAGGCGGGTGGTGATCGAATGGA
>PVBE010660982.1_pt1 | contig 14177 bp, 13 predicted proteins | sample 1631181 | NCBI WGS metagenome assembly PVBE01 (sample SAMN08397723, study PRJNA350692) | Marine metagenome, whole genome shotgun sequencing project. | isolation source: water | place: Pacific Ocean | collected 2012-04
AGCACTTCTCTTCCTCGTACATGATGATCCCGTCGGGCCGGCGCTTGAGGGCCAGCGTGGGGCACGCCTTCGCACACGGGGCGTCCTCGCAATGCATGCAAAGCATCGGCAGGAACACCATCCGTGCATTCGGGTACGTTCCCTCCTCCTCATGCACCACCGGCGCGTACCAGATGTCCCCCGGCGTCCGGTTCTCCAACTTGCAAGCCACGGTGCAAGCGTCGCACCCCACACACTTGGTGAGATCGATCACCATCCCCCAGCGGGGCATCGCGCTCCTCCTTCCTTAGTCCGCCTTGAAGACCCGGGCGGCGACATGGGCGTCGAGCGCGCCGCTGACAAAATCGATGTGGTCCTCATCGATGGCGAGCAGGGCGTTGAAGTTGACCTCCTGTCGGCCGGCGGGGTCCATCCACCCGCCGCCGCAGCCCTGCGTCGCCAGGACCTCGGGGTGAACGAGCTGCGTAACCCTCGCGGTGGCCCTTTGCCGCCTTCCCTCGAAGGTCTCGATAACCACCAAATCCCCGTCCGCTATGTTCCGTTCCGCCGCCGTCCCGGTATTGATCCACACCGTTCGCAGGTCGTCGTGACGGGCGGAAAGCGACTGAAGAAACGGATTTCTGTGCGTATGTGAGTGGGCGTGGTTCGGCACCTTCATGTTGATCACACAGAGGTTGTGAGGGGCCTGTCGCTTATAGGCTGGTCCCGGCTTCCAATCGGGCAGGACCTGGTAATCCTGTGTATCCCAGGGGATGCCGAGGTCCCCGGTGACCTGACGGACGTCCTCGCCGGCGCGCTTCATGAACTCGAAGTAGACCTGGCACCGGGGCGTAATGAAGGAGCGCGGGTATTTCTCTTCGATCTCCTTCTCGCCGATCCAGAGGCCATCGGCCAGAAACCACTCCAGACCGTGGTCCGGACCCATCTCGTTTTTGAGCAGGCGGTCCACGATCTCCGGGTAGGTGTACTCGGACCCCGGCTCCGTGTCGAGACGGTTCTCCGGCGCGAGCCCCGAGAAGGTGTTGATGGCCTCGTAGACCTCGCCCAGGAATCCGGCCCGCTTGGCCAGCTCCAGGAAGACCTGCGTGACGTCCACGTATTCCCCTTCGAAGGGGTGATCGAAGGGGGGATGCACCACGGGCTTCGCCCCGTATTTCTTGACCGGACCTTCGCCGGCGGCGTAGTGGCTGAAGGCGAATGGAACCAGCCGCTCCAGGTGATGGAGGTCCGGCAGGACGATATCGGCGAACTCCGTCGTCTCCTCCATTCGCCGCGCGATGCTGACAATGAAAGGGATGCGCTTGAGGAACCGCTCTACAACGTCCGGTGGTCCCGATGTTTTGACGAAGTTGGCCTGATACTGAATGAGCATCTTGGGGAAGGGGGGGGGCTTGTACACGTCCTCCTTCTCGGAGGTGAGCAAATAGAAAATCGGGCTGTAGGTGCCGACTGGAACAAGCTGGAACATCTCCGGCGTGAGGGGCGGCCGGACTTTGCGGGGTGGATAAGGGCCGCCGGTGGTTCCTCCGCCAATAGACCCCACGCCACGGACACCGGATGCAATGAGCCCATCCGGACTGGCCGTGCAACTGTATTTTTGGCCGGAGGTCTTGTAGGTCGTGGTGCCTATCGTGGCGTATGGATCACCCAGAAGGCCGCCGGGGACATCGATGCCTCCGGTCAGGATGGGGAGGAGGACGACGGCCATCCCCGACAGGAACGCGTGCTTGTGGGCCGAGAAACCCCGGCACCAGGTCACCGTGGCGGGGCGGTAGGGAAGCTCGACGCCGTCGATCTCAATCGTCTCACCGATGCGGGCGGCCTCGCCGAACTCGCGGGCGAGGCGGCGGACGGTCTCTTGAGGGACCGTGGTCACCTCCTCGACGAACTCCGGCGTATAGCGGGTCACGTGCTCCTTGAGGGCCTGAAACGCCGTCTTGGCCTGCTTTCCGTGGACCTCGTAGGAACCCTCCAACGCAAACTCTCCCACGTCGGCGTCAAACGGCTTCGCCGAGCCGGAGGCCGCATCCCAGACGAGAGGTTTGTCGGTCTCGGGGTCGCGAACGTAGAGCTCATCCTCCCCGATCAGGTAGGGGGCGTTGGTGTACTTCCCTAGGAAGGGTTTGTCGTAGTGCCCGTTCTCGTTGATCATCTGGTTGACCATGCCGAGGATGAGCGCGGCGTCGGTGCCGGGACGGATGGGCACCCACTCTTCCGCCCGGGAGGCGGCCAGCCCGCACACGGGGTCCACGACGACCTGTTTCAGGTTGCCGGATCGTTTTCCCGCCAGCTCGTGCGCGCTTTTCATCGTGTCGCCGTGGATCACCGAACCGAACTGGGAGCCGAAGTGGAGGATGTACTCGGTGCGAGCGGAGTCCGGGGCCCCATCGAAGGCGTTCTGCGTCATCCAGTACATCGGATGCTTGTTGTTCCCGCAGAAGATATCAGCGGACCCCGGGGTGAATCCCGGTGCTCCGAAACCGCTGACGAAACCGGGGACGAGGGATCCCTGAATATTGAATATGTCGAAAGTCATGACCAGGAGGCCGAGGGGGTCTTCCTCGCGGATTTCCTTGAGCCGCTTCACGATTTCGTCCAGGGCCTCGTCCCAGGAGATGGGAACGAAACCGGGGTCGATGCCGATTCCCCGTTCCGGGTTGGTCCTTCGCAAGGGGGTTGTTACTCTGACCTCGGGCCTGAGACCTTCCATCCCCGAGTTCCCCTTGGCGCAGGTTTTCCCTTCGTTGTTGGGGTTTCTCGGGTCGCCGACGATCTGGTCGACGTAGCCCTCCTCGTTGCGGTGAGCAAGGATGCCGCAGCAATTGAGACAGAGGATGCAGGTTGTTTGCACCCAGCCCTCGTCTACCTTTTTCGCCTCAGGCGTTTCCTGGGCAGGTTGGGTCACGGCCACAATTCCTCCTCCTGTGTCTGGCGGAATGAAACCGGTCCGGAACGGCGGCGGCCGATCCCGCCCTCGGAGCGGTCCACAACGTCACCAATCTCCCGAAGCCCGGAACATGTTCAAACCGCTCAACCGGTCTTACACCATCGATTTTCGCTGCGCCAGGGCTTCTAAGCCGGATTCCTTTCGTTTCAGTCCTTCGCGATGAAGTCGTTCGTATAGTAGCGGTCCACGGCGAGCGGCTTCATTTTCCGATACTTCGCCAACAGATGGATGGTGCTCTCCCAGTCCCCCCTGTCCATCCAGCCGATGGGCTTGCCTTTGGAGCGTTTCGTATGCAGCAGGCTCAGTGACATCGTCAGGTTTTCCAGGGCGATGTTCTTCTTCGAAACCGTCATGGGGGCCCGCTTCATCAGGTTGACGATCGACTTCTCCGGATCTTTCAGGGCCTCCGCAAACCCTTTCATCGTGGCCTTGACGAACTTCCGGAGCATCGCCCCCCGGTTCTTGATGGTCTTTTCATGGGCAATCAGCCCGCCGCCAAGGAGGCTCACCCCATAGTCGGAATAGCGAAGATAGGTGAGGTCGGCGCCCTGGGACGCTATCTCGGGAACGGAGGTGAAATAGTTGAGAATCGCCTCCACCTTGTTGGCGAGAAGAAGCTGGCGCATCGAGGATGGCCCCGCGCTCACCTGGATGATCTTCGACATGTCGATGCCGTTGGCGTTGGCGAAGGCGGGGAAGAGGATCCAGCCGCTGTCCGCCGGGCCGAACGCCACCCGCTTTCCTTCCACGTCTTTAGGCTTTTTGATCCCGGTCTTCCTGTGTGAGATGACCGCCTGGGGGCCGCTCTGCAAGAAGGAGAAGACGGCCTTGATGGGGGTCTTTCTGGATATGCCGAAGGCGGCCGTGCCCAGGTCGGACACGCCGACGTCCGCCTTCCTGGCCCCGACCGCCTGAATGGCGTACGACGACCCTTTGCCCTCGACGTAATTGACGTCCAGGCCCTGCTCCTTGTAGAAACCGCTGTCGATGGCCAGCCAGAAGGGGCTGGTGTTCGGCTGCCAGACCCACCAGTTCTGGAACTGGATCTTCTCGCCCGCATGAGCGATGATTCCCAGGCTGAGAACCAGCCCGAGAATGCCGATGGCCATCCCGAACGTCCGTCTGAGACTGCGTTTCAAATAACTCATTTCGCCCTCCCCTCTTGATTGGTTGAGAAAAATTGGTCCCTCTACTTGAACCATTCGTGGCTGGAAATCATTCATTATCTACACTCCGAACGGCAACTCCTGATTCCCTTTCTCCTCAACAAATCGCATCCCTTTCCGGCGGCTACCGGGGCTCTTCTCTATCGGTCGCGCTGTTCGACCAATCTAAAAGCAATTTCCTGTTTCTCCCCTTGATGGGGCATGCCCCGCCCCCGCCGCCGTTTGGGAAGTCTTAGTGGATTGCGGTCATGTTAATTCGGACTATAGCATTCGGCTCCATGATCCAGATCATGAAAAGCTATAAATTATCTGCACTCAGGAAAGGTGGCGGGCCAGGGACCATGAGGGGGATGCCGCAGAGGGGGGCGCCGCTTTCGCCGAAATTTCTGTTTCAACTCTTGACAGAGGCATGCCCGCCTTCACTGCGGTGCGCCCCCTTTTCAGCCCCCTCCTTTCGGCTGTCAACGATTATTTGGAACCCCGCAAACCGGCGTCACTGGTGACTTACTCCAGCTTGAATCGACGGTCGAATTCGAGCTTCACGGGGCTCTTATTTCCTTCGGGCATCTCCGCCAGGGGGCGGCACGGGAAGGTTAACGGATTGATTTTACAGCAGAAACGGGAATGACCCTGCCAAAATTTACGATCCATCCGGGAAATCCGGGTAAAAGGCAGCCCTGCCGGTCTTCGATTCAGCGCGGCGTTATAGGCGGCGGCTGAGGATCAACCGACCCGCGCTCCCGCGTTACGCCGCTGTAAGAGATCAAAGGGTTGTGCAGAGAAATCCCAAGACACCACGCTATATCTCGACGTACACGTCCCCGTCACGCACTTTGACCTCGAACTTCCGCAATCGCATATTCCGGTTCGTCGGAAAAACGCCCGTTTCGATGTCGAACTCATATCCATGCCACGGACAAACGATGTGGGTGTGCTCCTCCGAGAACTTCATGCCCAGGCTGGTCCTGTCGGCGGCCAGATTCTCTTCCACTCTCTGAAAGAGCTGACCCTGGCAGACCGGCCCTCCCTGGTGAGCGCAATGGTTCTCATATGCATAAAAATTCCCGTTCACGCGGAAGACGCCGATCTCCAAACCGTCTTTCACGATGACTTTCCGGTCCCGCTCATCGAAATCCGCTTCACTCCCCACGTAAAGGTCGGGCACGTCGCGCTCCTCCTCCGGTTTTCGCTTTTGAAGTGACAATGTTGCGCCCTTCCCCACCGCTCTCCGCTTTACGGGGTCACGGGCGGGTCATTTGCCGTCCGGTCTGTCCAGATTAAAGAGTTTCAACGCCGTCTCGCCCAGGATGTTCCGCTTGGCCGTATCGCTCAAAAACGGCAGATCGAAGATCGTGCTGGGCAAGTCAAAGTCCTGATGCGGCCAATCCGAGGCGTAGAGCAACTGGGTCTCGGCCTTCATCATCTTCATCGTCAGCTCGAGCGCCTCCAGGTTGTTTCGCTCCAACGGCTGGGAGGAAAAATACATCTCGCGGATATACTCGCTCGGCAGCCGCTTCAGCGCCGGGGCCTCCGAAGAGCGCAACATGTACTCGCTGTCGAGCCTTTGCATGATAAAGGGGATCCAGGACAGGCCGCTCTCGATCCAGATGACCTTGAGCTTCGGAAAGCGCTCAGGGAGGCCGTTGAGCACCCAGTTGACCAGATGCACGAGGTTCCACAAGACGAAAGCCACGCAGTGCATGCCGACGAACTGGTTGAACAGCGCCATGGCCGGCTCATGCCAATAGTACCCCCCGTGGAAGGCGAGCGGCAGGCCCCGCTCCTCCAGCGCCGCGTACACCTTCATGTATTGATTTTCCTGAATGGCCTTGTTTCGCACGCTGGTCACCATGAACCCGATGACGCCGGGCTCGTCGGCGAATTCCTCGATCACCTTCAGCGACGCCACCGGATCGCTGATGGGCAGGTAGAGCATCGATTTGATCCGGCCGTCGGCCTTGAGGAGATTCTCCACCATCCACCGGTTGTGCGCCCGTCCCAGGAGGACTTCCATGTGGAGCTGCGGGTGCGTGCCGAGGCTCAACATCGGCGTCGGGAAAACGACCATGTAGTCGAGGCCCATGCTCTCCATGGCGCGCCGGGTGAGCACAACGTCGCGGTGGACGTCCGTCTCCTCGACGGGTTCATTCAGGGCCGTGTCGTGGGGGATGCGACCGCCGACATCCTGGTAGGTCAGTCCGCGATCGCCGATCAGGCCGTAGGGATTGGCCTTCTGCGACGTAACGGCCTGGGAGCGAATCACCGGATCTTCGATATACTCGCAAACCTCGCGCCAGTGGACGGTCTCGACGTGGTGGGCATCAATATCGAAGATCACGTAGTCCTGGTAATTCCGCTCTTCCGCCTGCTGTCTGGCGTTCGCCAGGATCTCGCGCGTGTCCGTGTGGACGTCGATCCGCTGGATCGGGACCTCATGGATCTCTTCGGTTCGTTGAGCCATCTTCCTCCCCCCCACATGGGACCTCGCACACCCACCCCGCCGCGCCCATCCGAGAGCGCGGGCCACAGGCGGTCCTTCTCCCCACTGGGCGATCGGACCCCTTCGGCGCGAGGATCTCCTCCGTCATGAAAAAACGCGGCGCCGGAGAGACCTCCCGGCGCCGCGTCCCCCCCGTCTCAGTCCTTCGCGATGAAGTCGTTCGTATAGTAGCTGTCCAGGGGCATCACCTTCTTGAGCTTGCCGACCTTCGACAAAAGGGCCAACGTGTCTTTCCAGTCGGCCCGGGCCATCCAGCCGAGGGGCTTGCCTTTCGACCGCTTTGTATGCAGGTCCTTCAGTCCCCCCACCAGGATCTGCGTGGCGGTTTTCCGGTTGGCAATCGTGAGGGGGGCCCGCTTCATGAGGATCGTCACGGTCTCCTGCGGATTCGCCCTGGACCGCTTGAACCCCCTTGCGGTGGCCCGGACGAACTTTCGGAGCATCCCCGCCCTCTCCCTGAGCGTCTTCTCAGTCGCCATGACGCCGGCGCCGAGGGCGTTCACATTGAAGTCGGCGTACCGCATGGGGCTGACTTTCCCACCCGAGGCGCGGATCTGGGGGACGCCGGTGGCGGGATATGCGACAAGGGCGTCCACATCGCCGGTGAGGGTGAGCTTGTTGCGGGCCGACGGCTGCGCGCTCACCAGGGTGTCTTCTTCATGTCCACGCCGTTGGCTTTGGCGAAAACGGGAAAGAGGAGCCATCCGCTGTCCGCCGGTGCGAAAGCGAGACGTTTCCCTTCCAGGTCTTTGGGGGTTTTGATCGCGGCGTTTGTTAGGGTGATGATCCCCAGCGGGCTTCGCTGGAGGTAGCAGAAGAACCCCTTGCTCGGGATATCCCGGGAGATGGCCATGGACATCGCCCCGAAGTCGGAGATGCCGATGTCCATCTTTCCGGCAGCGACCATCTGGATGGCGTGCGCCGACCCCTTGCCCACGGGGAAATCGACGTCCAGACCCTCCGCTTTGTAGTAGCCGTTCTCCTGGGCGGTCAGGAAGGGCCCCACATTGGCCGTAATGACCCAGTAGTTCTGAAACCTAACCTTCTCCGCCGAATGAGCGGAGACCCCCAGGGCGAGGACCAGTCCGAAAATGCCGATGAGCGTCCCGAAGACCCGTGCGAATCCACCTCTCGCGTATTTCATGTCGACACCCCCCCTCTGTTCGACTGAAAGAAACCGATCTTTCCATTTGAAGCGTTTACACGTGGAAACCCTTTCCGCATTGCAAACCGGGAGAATTCTTCGGGATCCCTTTCCCCTCACCGGGGCGTCCCCGGCTCCCGATCCGCCCTCCTGTCGCCCATACTGCGTGATCCACTGATAATGGTTTCCCCCCGACTGTCAACCATCTTTTCACCCGGCAATCACGGACCTGCATGGCCCGACCCGTCATGGATTTTCACCCCTTATCCGGTCATGCGGACGGTGTCCCGGGCGGATCGGTCCGCCGGTCGGTCTCCAGGCCCGGACGGCATTCGCCCATCATGAACTGTCCGACGCCGTCGAGCGTCTCCAGCCGGAGGGTCTGATCATCCGGATGCGTTTCCATGATTTGAAAGCTCCCTATTTCGCGGGGATTCAGTCATCGAATCGAAGGGCGCCGGTCTCAGCCTTCGGGACCCACGCTCTTCTTCAACGTCTCGATGGAGACCTTCCCCAGGTTCCCGCGAGGGAGCCCGGCCATCACATGAATCCGTTTCGGGCGCTTGAAGCGCGACAACTGGGCGGCGCAGTGCTCGAGCAGGTCTTCCGGCGACAGCGTCTCGCCCGCCTTGGGCGCAACGGCCGCGTGGACCGCCTCGCCCCACCTGGGGTCCGGAACTCCGAAAACGGCGGCCTCCCGGACGTGGGGATGGGCCAGAAGCGTGGCCTCGATTTCGTCCGGAAAGACGCTGCGCCCCCCGGACTTGATGAGGTTCTTGATCCGGCCGCGCACGTAGACGTATCCCTCCCGGTCGACGCACCCGACATCTCCGGTCCTGAACCAGTCGCCGAAAATCGCCGCGGCCGTCGCCTCGGGATTCCGGTAATAGCCATCGGAAGCGAGCGGCCCCCGGGAGACGATCTCCCCGACTTCCCCGGCGGGGAGGTCCCGCCCGTTCGGGTCCGCGATCTTCAGCTCCATCCCCCAGATGGGCCGGCCGGCCCGCGTCGGGTCCCCTTCCATCTCGTCGGGCCGCAGGACCGTCATGATGCCGGTGTCCACGGAGGCATAGGTTTGATAGAGGTGTGGGCTGATCTTCCCCCGAATCTCCCGCCGCAGGTCCATCGGGATCGACGACCCGGTGTTTCTCATCGACCGAAGCGCGCTTCCGTCGAAATCCAGCGAATCCACTTCATCCACGAGGGATTGAAAGGCCGTGGGGACCAGGCTGAACGTCGTCACTTTCTCGCGCGTCACGATCTCGAGAAACCGGACCGGATCGAACCTGGGCTCCAGGATCACGCTCGCCCCGAGCGCCAGGCAAGCGAAGGTCGATCCACGGCCGGCCCCGAGAAAAAGCGGCAGCCCCACCACCTCCAACTCGGCGGAATCCATCTTGAATTCCGCCGAGTAGGAAAGACACCGGTAGAGGTAAGCGCCGTGACTGACGACGCACCCCTTCGGCGTCCCCGTCGTCCCCGAGGTCAGCATGACCATGAAGGGGTCCCGCTCGGAGACGCTCACCTCGGGCGGGCCGTCCTCCTCCCGTTCAATCAGGTCTTCATAACCAAGGCGGGCGTCTTGAGCCCGGTCCCCGACGACGACCAGGTTGAAGGCGTCCGCCGCGCGCGCCCCGGCCTCCCCCTCGAGGCCCCGGAGAAGGTTCTCCGCCGACGCCTCCTCGACCAGGAACGTCGAGACGCCGAAGAACCCGGCCATGCGGGAGAACTCGGCCGCTGTCCCGGCCGGGTCGATCGGAACGCCGACCGCGCCGGCCTTGGCCACGGCGAACGCCGCCTCCAGGTGCTCGACCCGATTGCCGAGGACGATCCCGACCAGGTCCCCTTTGCGAACGTTCAAGGACAAAAGACCCCGGGCGAGACGGTTGGCGCGGCGCTCAAGGGCCTCGTAGGTGACCGTCCGCCGGGGATCCCGCGCGGCCGTTTTCTCCGGAAACCGGGCGGCGTGAATTCTGGGCAAGAGACCGATGTGCACGGGTCATCGCCTCCGTGAAACCCAGACCTTGGATCGTGAAAGGAAGGTGAGGCCCACACGGGCGGGCCGCGGCCGGGGCCGCGTCTCAGGGCGGAAGGTTCGGTCCACCGACCGAAAGCGCCCCCCCGGAGGAGGCCCCGCGGGACGGGTCAGGAAACCGCCGAGCCCTCCGGCTCCTCGCCCACGGCGTCGTCGCCGCGCGCCCGCTTCTTGGCGGTGGGGGCGTAGCCCCCCGACTTCATCTTCGAGGCCGCGTCCACGATCGCCTTCATCGAGTCCGGCACACCGCCCGGGTAGGCATCGTCCGGACACCGGCTGTCGCGCATGTACGTGCACGGACGGCACTCGATGCAGCGGAGGATTTCACCCCCGCTTCCGGCGAGCGCCTTGCGCGCAAAGTGCGGGTCGGTCAGCATCCCCCGCGCGACGGCGACGAAGTCCGCCTCCATCTCCATGTACCCCTCGATCCGGCCGGGGTCGAAGGCCGCCCCGTTGACGGCGAGGGGAACGTCCACGGCCCGGCGGAGCCGGGCGAACGCCGGGTTGTAGAGATCCGGGACGACGGGGACGCCGACGCGGGCGTTCCGGGAGCAGTGGAGGACGTCCACCCCGGCCTCGACCAGCGCCGGGGCCAGGGCCAGCGTGTCCTCGATGGTGAAACCATCCTCCCAGGGCTCCAGCAGGCCCAGGCGGTAGCTGATGACCATGTCCTCCCCGGCGGCCTCCCGGACGGCCCGGGACGCCTCGAGCGGGAAGCGCATCCGGTTCTCCAGACTGCCGCCGTACTCGTCCGTCCGCCGGTTGGACGCGGGCGAGAAGAACTGCTGGCAAAGGTACCAGGTGGCGCCGTGGATCTCGACCACCTCGATCCCCGCCTCCCGCGCGCGCCGGGCGGCCTCGCCGTAGTCGGCCACGGCTGTTTTCACTTCTTCCGTGGAGAGCTCGCGGGGAACCTCCTCCTCGGTGGGATGGGGAATGGGAGAAGGCCCGACGATGGGCATCCCCGATATGGCGCTCAGGGCCGTCCGGCCGGCGTGAAAGATCTGAAGCCCCAAAGGCGCGCCCGCCGCTCGGACCTCCGCCGCCAGGCGCCTCAACGGGGGGACGAGGGCGTCGTCGTGCGCGCCGAGTTGATCGGGAAAGCCCTTCCCTTCCGGGGTGACATGGACGGCTTCGGTAAAGCAAACGGCGGCGCCGCCGCGCGCCCGTTCCGTGTAATGGAGAAAAGTCCAGGCCGAAGGGCCGCCGTCCTCGTCGGCCCGGGAGGTCGTCATGGCGGACATGAGGATGCGGTTCTTCAGCCGAAGGCCGCGGATCTCTATGGGGTCGGTGAACTTCGCCATCAATGCCTCCTCTCACTTCCTCGGGGACGAATTCCGGCGGCGGAGCGCGGGAGGCGAAGACCGCAACTTCCCCCCGAATTCCCTCATCGCCGGTCCGGAGCGAGCCGGTCGAGCTGGAGGGGGCAGACGCCGTTCACGTCGACGCGCAGGGCGCCGTTGAACTTGCTGTGATAGTTCTGCATGGCGACGGCCGAGGTGAGGCTGACGATCTCGGCGTCGTCGAAGTGTCTGCGGACTTCCTCGAAGCAGGCGTCGTTCACCTCGAGGCGGGTGTCCGTCATCCGTTCGGCGTACTCCAGGGCGGCCCTTTCCCGTTCGGTGAACAGCGGACTCCCGCGGAACCCGGCCAAGGCCAACACCTTCTCCACCGCGAGGCCCTCGGCATCTCCTCCCTCCGTTTTCAGCCACCTGGCCGAATGGAGGTCGATTCAGTGGAGACAGCCGTTGATCTGCGAGACGCGGATGTTGACGAACGTCCTGAGACCGTCCGGGATGCGGGGGTCAGTCTCGGTGGCCTGGATCATCGCCGTGACCGCCTTCAGGATCCCGGGCGCGTGGGTGCGGGCCCGGGTTGTGGTCAGCACCCTCCCCAGATGGCCCTCCTGCGCGTCGTAGACGCTCCGGACCTCCTGGGGGCGTCTTCATATTCAATCAGGGGCACTCGGGCCATTTCCCATCCTCCCCACCGGCTCTCTCGGCCCGGCCCGAGAGCCGCCCATTGTTGCTCAGGCCCAACCAAGCGGGCGGAGACGGAGCCCGCTCACGGCCCGGCGGTCTCGAAGTTGTCCGGGAATGCGGCTCAAGGATCAGGGGGCGGCAACCGCTTCACCGCGCAGGGCGGCGACGGCGTCCTCCAGCGACACGACTTGGGTTCCGTAGAATCGCCGCATGTAGCGCAGCGCGTATCGATGGTCTTCCTCCGACGGACCGGAAACGGCGTCTTCCACAACGGTCGTCCGGTAACAAAGGCTCCAGGCGTCCATCACCGTGTGCTGCACGCAGGCGTCCGTCCAGGTCCCGCCGAAGTAAAGCTCCGTGACGCCCAGCTCCCGCAGCACCTGGTCCAGTCGGGTCCCCTGAAACCCGCTGTACCGCTTCTTGCGGATCTGGAAGTCGCCCGGCCGGGGGTCGAGCGCGTCCAAAACCTCCGCGTCCGGCGTGCCGACGATGCAATGGGGGCCGAAAATCTTGAAATGGATGTCGATGTCCACTTCTTCCGGCCAGAAGTTATCCTTGATGAAAATGACGGCGACGCCCGCCTCCCGGGCCGCCTCGACGAGCGCCCGGTTGGCCTCGATGAGTCGGCCGGAATCCAAGGGCGCCGGAACGGGATCTCCCTTGAAGAACCCCTTGAGCATATCGACAATGACAACGGCCGGTTTCGCCATGGGGGGCTTTCCTCCTCTGGAGGGGGCGGACGGCGAGCGGCGCGCGTTGCGCCGTGTGGAGACCGAATCTCCGGATGACTTCCCCGGGCTCGGGAGGGGTCAGGAGGTCGTCCGCGCCGCGTCCGCGGGCCGCAGGCGGCGCTCATCGGCGCCGAAGTAATAAAGCCTATCGGTTTGCAGATGAACGCTGACGGCGGTGTCCGTCTGGAAATCGCGGTGTCCCTCGACCACGGCGATGAGGTTTTTCTCGCTCCCATAATCCAGGTAGAGCAGGATATCCTTGCCGAGGGGCTCCACCAGAACGACTTTCGCGCTGAAGTCCTCCTCTCCCGCACTCCCCGCATCACCGATGGCCATATGCTCCGGCCGGATTCCGAGGGTGACCGCCCCCTCCACCTCCGGGACGGGACCGGTGAGCCGGACGATGAACTCGCCCGCCCGGAAGGAGGCCGTTCCGTTCTCCCGGTGGATCTCCCCCTCCAGGAGGTTCATCGGGGGAGACCCGAAGAAGTCCGCGACAAACAGGTTGACCGGGTCGTGGTAGATCTCCAGCGGGGTGCCCACCTGATCGATGTGTCCGTCGCGCATGACGACGATCCGGTCGGCCAGCGTCATGGCCTCTTCCTGATCATGGGTGACGTAGACGAAGGTCTTCTCCAGCTCCTTGTGCAGGCGGTCGACCTCGGCCCGCATCTCCTTCCGGAGCTTCGCGTCCAGGTTGCTCAGGGGCTCATCCAGCAGAAACACCTGCGGGTGGGTGATCAACGTCCGCGCGAGGGCGACGCGCTGCGCCTCGCCGCCCGAGAGCTGCCCCGGAAGCTTAGGCAGGAGGGGGTGAATTCGCACCATCCGGGCCACTTCCTCCACGCGCCGCCGGCGCTCTTCCGGGTCCATCTTTTTCATCTTGGGCCCGAAACCGATGTTGTCGAAGACGTTCATGTGGGGGAACAGGGCCAGGTTCTGGAAGACGAGCCCGATGTTACGCGCTCCCGGCTCCAAGTCGTTGACGTGTACGGCCCCGATATAGATGTCTCCCCGGGTTGGATCCTCGAGACCCGCAATCATTCGCAGGGTCGTCGTCTTGCCGCACCCCGAAGGGCCCACAAAGACGACGAACTCCCCGTCTTCGATCGTCAGGTTGGTATTCGCGACGGCGACCACGTCGCCGCCGAACTCCTTGCGAAGATTTTCCAGACGAATGCTTCCCACGCCTTATTGCCTCCGTATCATCCCAAAGGAGAAGCCGCGAACCAGGTGTTTGTGAATCAAAATACCAATAACGATGAGGGGGATGGTCACGCCGATGGACATGGCGGACTGGAATCCGTAGAGCCTCCCCTCGCTGGCGCCTTCGAACTTGCTGAGCTGGACCGGCATGGTTTGCGCATCGGCCGCTGTCATGACCAGGGCCAGGAGGTACTCGCTCCACGTCAAGATGAGAATGAACATGCACGTCGCCACGACACCTGACCGGATAAGGGGGACAACGATGGTGAAAAATGCCCGGAGCTTGCTCGCCCCCAGGAGTTGGGCGGCCTGCTCCATCTCCTCCGGCACCTCATCGATGAAAGACTTGGTCATCCAGGCCGCGTAAGGGATGGTCGTGATCGTGTAGATGATGATCATCCCGTGCCAGGTGTCCAGAAATTTCAGCGTCGAATACCAGATCACGAGGGGGATGGCGATGACGATG
>PVBE011911293.1_pt1 | contig 14172 bp, 19 predicted proteins | sample 1631181 | NCBI WGS metagenome assembly PVBE01 (sample SAMN08397723, study PRJNA350692) | Marine metagenome, whole genome shotgun sequencing project. | isolation source: water | place: Pacific Ocean | collected 2012-04
GTGGGCTGAAATTATATTAGCGATGTTAGAAGAAGTAAAAACACCGTATATAATGAATTTATGTGAAGATCAAGTAGCTCATTTTTCCGCCACTGATATGCATAACGTTTTAAGTGAAATAAAAGATTTAGATATTGATTATATAAATTTAACAAAAATGTCCAAGTATTCTAAAGATGAATTTTTTGGATACGAAAGTCAAAAATATGGATTTTCTTATTTAGGTAAAGATTCACCTACAGGACGCCTTTCAACAGATTGTATGATAAAGGTAGATTTCTGGAAAGAAAGATTAATAGAATTTTTACAAAATAAGCACAATTGCCCTCATGAAATACCATTTCCCCATGCAAATTTACCAAATTATTTTGAGGGGTATTTTGATCATACCATTGGAATACGTAGATTTAAAGATTTGAAATGTTATATTCCAAAATTAGTTATGTTTGTTGAGTATAATGATTCATTAGAAAAGGAAACATATATTTAATGAATTATGAAATAGTTTCGCTAGATAGTTTTAATCCTTTAGAGATGACTACAATTAAATTTCGAGAGAAGTGGTATGGCAGCGATGATCATTCAAGGTGGGTATTTAAAGATGAAAAAACTAACTTATATTATAAACTTTGGAATGAAACATATATTAGAAAGGATGGCGTAAAGCTTGGCATAGATTGTGGGTTTTATGATGAAACTACAGTACCAGCTTTTGTTGGATTAATTTATTATGAAGACGTATGTAGAGGCTATATAATTAAAGAGTGTGAGGGTGTTGCAACTGTTAATGATATCATATCATCATTTTATGAAGTCATAAAACAAAAAACAGATCAAACTAAGGTTTTTATGTATGATTTTTCAAGAAAACATGTTATGAAATATAAGAATAAATTTTCCTTAATTGATTTAGAAGGTGTATGTCCTTTATCAAGCTATGAAGATATAGCTAATGATGTATCCCATGCATCATTTTCTTTCGAAGATTATAAGAAATTTGTATATGAAGTATATAGAAATCAATAAAGATTATTTTTTAAATTGTAAATTCCCAAGTAGAATATGCCATAAAAAGGCTGTTTGTTTAGATCCGGAATATTATTGGGAACATAGAGATCAATATAATCATAAGTATAAATTAAAAACTGTTAGAGATGTTGTTGATTATTTTAAACAGAATGGGGCTATTGAAAAGGCCAAATTTAAATTAAAAGAAGACAATTGGGAATATTTTAATTGTCTTTTATATGGATGGAGGAAAGAAGTTATAGATACAGATGCTTATAAGAAAACAGGCAATTCTGAAATTTCATTAGAAGAGAGAAATAAAACATTATCTCCTGAGTATTATCAATCATTGGAGAAAATGGCTGATGAAGAGATATATAATTTTAATAAAAATAATCCTGTAGAATTTGATGGTGATACTATAAGACATGGAACTCATAGAGTATATGCTATGATTGGTAGGTTAATTAGGGGGGAAAAATACATACCGTTTTATATATCTAAAGATAGATTTTTATATCCAACTTATAAAATAAATTATTTGAACGAGCTAGATAAATTGCAGATTCCAAAAAGCGAATATACTATTTGTCAAAGTTCTTTACTCGCAGTAATGGGAATTAGAGATAATGATGATTTAGATATTGTAATATCTAGTAGGTTGAGAGAATATTCATTGGACGGCCAGGCATCTAATTTAAAAATTCATCCAAATATTGAAGTATTTGAAAAAAATCATGACAAATTTAGAGTTTTTGGTTGTAATGGTGATGATGATTTAATTAGTAACTATAGTATAAATATAGGTGATTATAATTTCTCTGAACCGCGATTTTATTTTAGTAGAATTTGGCCAGAAAATGAAAGGAAGGTTAGAGATCAAGAGATGATAAAACAATTTTTTAAAGATGAAAAACATAAAGAATTTCCCTTTTTTGAAATATCAATTGAAAAGTGGGGATTGGATTTATTGCCAAGAGAAAAAATATATGTCTAAGAATTTAATTTATATGGTTGCTATAGACCATAATACTTCTGAGTATAAAAATAGTGAATATAGCCAATATTCAATTAAAAGCTGGGAATATTGGTGTCGGCTCAATGATGTAGACTTTATGCTAATAACAGAACATGATGAACGGCTAGGAAAACCTATTTGGAATAAAGAACTTATTTTTGAAAGAGCAGAAGGTTATGATAAAATAGGCATTGTAGATTCAGATACAATGATCAAATGGAATGCCCCTAATATGTTTGAAATGTATGATAATGAATTCTGTGGAGTTTTAGATAACGTTAATTTAAAATGGGTATACGATAGTTTACAAGTATATGGTAAATTTTTTGATAAAATTGATATTGATATTGATGAATATATAAATGCCGGGGTTTTATTTTTTACTAAAGAGCATTTATCTCTATTTAAAGATATTTTAGATTTTTATTTAGATAATAGAGAAGAATTAGATAGTTGGAATAAGGGTGGAGGTAAGGAACAAACTATACTTAATTATCATTTGAAGAAAGCTAATTTCAAAAGAAAATTCTTGACTCCGTCATGGAATTTATTAGGAATGCATAAGAAGCAGATGTTTATTTATAATTGGCAATTAGAGGATGATAAAACACCCTTTTTTATAAAATATGGATTCATATGGCATTTTACGGGATTTGGAATACCAGATAGAATTACTTTAATGGAGCAAACCTGGAATTTATTAAAAGATCATTATAGTTTGGATAGCATTAAATATGATAAAATTTTAAATTCTTTAAAGCATAGAAATTCTGAAAAAAGCACTACTACAAGAAAATTTAAAAGGGATATATTAGATATATTTTTAAATGATAATTATTCAGATAAAACACTCGTTGAAATTGGTTGCCATAAGGGAAATTCAACTAAATATCTAAGTAAAATTTTTAAAAAAGTTTTTGCAGTAGATAAATGGCATTTGGATAAAGCTAAAGAATATTGTAGAGACTGCACAAATATTAAATTTATAAAAGCCGAATTATATGATTATAATAATAATGGCGAGACATTTATTGCTGATAAATGGGAAGATTTTTTACCGCCAGATGTTGATGTTGTTTTTATAGATGCCGGGCATGAATATTATCAGATTAAACAAGATATAGAAAATGCGTTAAGGTTGTGGCCAGACGTTACATTTATTTTTGATGATTATGGCCTTCCTCCCGGAGAGGTTAAAAGAGCAATAGACGAGCATGTAAGAGAGGGCAATTTAAAAATAAGTAAATGGGTCGGGGATTCTGCTGAAGATTTGATTTCAGCAGCCGGAACTAAATTCGTTGATATGGAGGGGTGTATATGCAATCTAATGTAGTTTTTATGACCAATATAGAAGATAATACTAAATTAGAAAGATCTAAACCGTATAAGTATTCTGTAAAGAGTTGGTCAAAATGGTGCGATAAAAATAATGTACATTTTTTTATATTAGATCAATATATATTTGACACAAATTATATGATACCAAATTGGTATAAATTATACGTTTTTGAACTGCTAGAAAATCAAGAAATAGATTATGATCAAATAGCTATAGTTGATGCTGATACAATAGTTCATCCTAATTGCCCAAATTTTTTTGAAACATCTGAAAACAAATTTTGTGCAGTACATAATGACGGAAGTTATGATTGGATATGCAGAAGCATGGAAAATTATTCTAAACATGTATTTGATGGATTTACGTTTTCTATCTGGGAATATATAAATTCTGGGTTTATTATATTGAATAGAGAACATAAACAACTATATCAGAATATAATAAAGTTTTATTTCGAGAATAAAGATCTAATAATTAATGTACAGAATACATTTGGCGTTGGAACTGATCAGCCGATTATAAATTTCTTTTTACAAAAAGAAAATATTGATTTAAAATTGCTATCTTATAAATTTAATATGCAAGATATGGCAAATAAAGAAATTCTCGATAATGATTTAACTTTTACTAAACTTGGGTGGATTTATCATTATAATGCTATACCTAATAATAATGATTCGAGCTTAACATATTATTGGATGAAAAAAACATATGAGGAGTTATATGATAATATCTCATAAGCATAAATTTATATTTTTAAAGAGTAGAAAGACTGCGGGCTCAAGCATTCAAGTGACATTGTCTAAATATTGCGGGTCAGATGATATTATAACTGGACAATACCTCGATGGTGTAGATGATAACTCTCATAGTACTGGTTTTAATATGGATAAGTTTTACACCAACCACCCTCACCCTGAAATTATTCCAACAAAATTATTTATTGAACAAAATATGAATCCTAAAATTTGGAATGAATACTTTAAATTTGCGTTTGTCCGCAATCCATATGAAATAGCAGTTTCAAGATATTTCTGGGAAAGAAGAGGCAAGGGTAATGTTGAAGCATGTTCTGTCGAAGATTTTAGGAGATGGGTCAAATTTGATTTGTTAAATAAAGATTATGATTGGTTACATAAATATATTTCAATTAATGATAATATAGAACTTGATTATATTGGCAGATACGAAAACTTATCAGAAGATTATAATTATATTTGCGATAGATTAGATTTACCTAAAGATAAATTACCTGTTAAGAAAGGCGGCTATCGTGATAAAGAACATTATTCTTATTACTATGATGATGAAACAAAAGATATAGTTAGTAATTTTTTTAAAACGGATATAAGATTATTTGGATATGACTTTAATTCTGAATTTTCAGTTAGAAGAATAAAACCTATAATAACTAGAGATATGTTAAGTGGTGATTTAGGCAATAATATAAACGGACCTTCATTAATAAAAGTCCCTGATTGGATCAAAAATCCTCTAGGTAAATATTATTTATATTTTGCTCACCACGAAGGCGATCATATACGGATGGCATATTCAGATTCTATAGAAGGGGGCTGGAAAATATATAAAGATGGAACATTAAAACTTAACGAATCAGAATGTAGAGATCATATAGCAAGCCCAGATGTTCATATAGACGAAGAAAACAAACGAATAATTATGTATTATCATGGAAAGGTAAAAACAAAAGATGCAATACATAATCAATGTTCTTTTGTATCTTTTTCAAAAAATGGCTTGGATTTTAACTCAAATAGTGGTATATTAGGTATGTTCTATTTTAGAGTATTTAAATATAGAAATAAATTTTATGCAATTGCTAAAAATAAAAATATTGGTGGTATTTTATATGAGTCTAATAACTGGGATAGTAAATTTAATTCAATTTTTGAATTTATACCGAATATGAGACATTGTGCTATACTGGTAGATAGTGACCATCTTTATATTTTTTATACAGCTGTCGGAGACGCCCCAGAAAGTATTTTGATGTGTAAAATTAAAATGGATGATGATATTGATAATTGGAAAGTTATATCTAATGAAATTGTGTTAAAACCACAATTAGATTATGAAGGTGTTGACCTGCCATTAGTTTCATCTACGCATGGCTCAGTAGATTATCCTGCCAATCAAGTTAGAGACCCTTATGTTTTTAAAGATAAAGGTAGTTTATACCTTTTGTATTCTTTTGCTGGCGAAAGTGGCATAGGTTTATCTAAGTTATATAAAATAAAGGAATAATTATGAAACTTAAAAATAAATTTGCTATAGGGTGTCTTGTACAGTGGTATGAAGTTGAAATTATTGATGAATATATCGAAAGCGTAAAGCAAGCCGTAAAAGATATAGATAATCCAGAAAATGTTATTATTGACATATGTTTTTACATGTCGCAAAATCTTGAAAAAATAGATAAGGATAAAATATCTTTAAGTGAAATCGAAGCTAGATTTTATGTGATGGTATCGTCTTTAAGGTCGGTAGGAAAAGTTAATGAGACTTTTTATACCAGTGACAAGATTTATACAATTGCTGATTATAGACGAGATTTTAATAATAAATATTGTGAAGATGTCGATATATTAATATGGGGAGAATCTGATGCGCTAATGCCAAAACAAACATTTGAAGTTCTTGATTTATTACACACTAATAATATTAATAAAAATACATATAAATATTTGGCGTTTTTCGGTACATGCAAAATGTGGGACGAAAGTTGGAAAGCTCTAGAACATCCAGATTTTACAGATAAACCTCACACTGACGGTGATTTTAAGAATTGGTGGAGTTTATGCTATACCATGAATTTAAAAGAAATGAATGAAATAAATAATAAAGTTGAAAATTTAGATGTTAGAATTGCAAACCCCTATAAATTTAATGGGTGTGGGCTAGTTATATCATCAGATGTTATAAAAAGTGGAGTAAACATACCAAAATCAGCATTTTTTATCCATGAAGACACAGCATTTATGTTTAGTTTAATAAAAACTTTTAGTGGAAATATACCACAGTTTGTAATTAAGAATATATTATTAGTACATAACAGAAAACATCCGAATAAAAGAGAATATGTAGACGGTGAGGTAGGAAATACTCCAAGCCAACAAAGAGAAAGCTCGGAATGGTATAAAAAGGCCAGTGAATATTCTCATCATAATGTTTATAGTATGTACGAACAAAATAAAATATATAGCTGGAAGGATGTATTTAAGGATGAGTAAAAATATTTTAGCAATAGGAGCTCATTCTGATGATGTTGAATTTGGATGTTACGGCACGTTAATTAAACATAAACACCGCGGTGACAATATTACGATTGTCATTATGTCTAAAGGCGACGTAAAACATTCAGTTAGTAAAAAAATTCTAAGAAGCGAATCAGAAAGCATATCAGAATCAATTCAGTCAGCAAAATTATTTGGGTTTAAATTGATTCAATTTGATTATACAGATACTAAAATTCCATTTACCGTTGATACGATATCTGATTTAGAAAGAATAATTGTAAATAGTAATATTGATACTATTTATACGCATTGGGGCGGAGATACTCACCAGGATCATATTAATACTTTAAATTCTTCTATAGCTGCAGCCAGAATGATCAATAATGTTTTATGTTATGAACAAATACCAATTCCGAGAGTATCTATAAATTATCCAGTAGCAAATTATTATGTTGATATAAGTGACGTGATGAATAAAAAAATTGAAGCATGTCTCTGCCATAAAAGTCAAGTTGATAAATATTTAGATAGCGGATTAGATATGATTGAGGGTTTGTCTATTTTAGCAAAATATAGAGGGAATCAAATCGGCGTAAAATATGCAGAAGCGTTCGATTTATTAAAAATGGTTTCATGAATATGAATATATCAGTTCCATCTTTAGAAAATATTTTAAATAAGATTAGTGATAAAGAATTAAAGACAGCATTAGATATATTTGCAAGAGAAGGAGATTGGCAGACAAAGGTTTTTGCAGATAAAGTTAAGTATATTGAAGCATGGGATATAAATTCTGACTTCGTTAAAAAATTTAAAATCAATATTCCATACGCCAAAGTTATTTGTAGAGATTCGATAATGTATATAAATAATATAGATAAGCATAAAGTTGATGCGTTTGATATTATTATTATTGATAATGAATTAAACTGCTATGGAAAAAATAATAAATATTGTGAACATTTTGATTTTATAGATAATATAGATAAATTTTTTAAAGACGAAGTTTTTGTTATTTTAAATGTAGTTAAGTCTCCATTTAATTATGATAAGTTTTCTGAATGGAAACGAAGAAGAAATGAATTCTACCACACAACGACTACTGATGATTTGAGCTTAGAGTTTTTAATGAATTTTTATAAAAATAAGTTTTTAGAAAATAATTATAGGACTAAAAAACTATATATAGAACCCAGAGAAATCATTCATAATAAAGCTTACTTATATTATTTTGCTTTTCATTTAGAAAAAATAAAATGAAAGTCGCGATTCACCAACCTGAACATTTTCCATATTTAGGATTTTTTCAAAAAATGGCAGCATCAGATTTATTTATTATTTTAGATAATGTTAAATTTAAAAAGAATAACTTTCAAAATAGAAATAGATTTTTGAATATAAATAAAAAAGAAGAATGGTTTACGGTACCAGTAGAAAAAAGAGCTAACAGTAAACTTATTAAAGATGTTCTAGTAGCAGAAAGTTCTAATTGGAAAAAGAAGTTAGTTAGAAAGATGGCTATAAATTTTGGACTAGATTTAAAATTTTTAGAATATCTTTACGAAGATAATTTAATATGTGCTATAAATTTAAAAAGTATAGACTACTGTCGAGATAAATTAAAAATCAGTACACCATATATTTTATCGTCTGATTTGATCGCAGAGGGGGCTAAAACTAGATTGATTATAAATTTATGTAAAGAAGTTAGAGCAACTCATTATATATCAGGAAAAGGCGGATTAGATTATTTAGATATAAATTTATTTTTAGAAAGCAAAATACAGACTGAAATATTTGAACCAAAATTAAAAGATTATTACACAACATTATGTCACATTTAAATTATTTTGTTACAGAAATGGGTTTTGAAGGAAAAATACCATTAAATTATACAAATATGAGAGCAGCTGAAACTTGGATTAGATATTTAGATGCCTATCACTTTAATATTTTTAAAATTCTTTCGAGCGAGAAGAAATATGGCGGCATTTGTTGGTTAATAATACCAAAAGGCAAGGATGCAGTATCTATTTTATTACAAAATTTTATAAATGTTATTGAAAATTTAAAAGCAAAATTTGATTATATCTATTGTATACAGGAAGGTGAAATAGGCTATTGGAACCAAATGGATGTTACAACCCAAACATGGATTTATTTACAATTTTTTATGAGTGATAGAATTTACACTCAAAATGAAAGTGATTTAAGTTATTTTAAAGGCATGTTTCCAGAAAAGGAAATTATGATAATAAGACCAGTTTTAGATAGTTCTATTTTAGATAAAAATAATTTTGATCCTAGAGAAAACCGATGTATTATATCTGGTCCATTTACAAGAGAATATTATGGGTTTCACCAAATGATTATTGCACGAAATTTTAATTGCCCGATTGATGTGCCGCCAATGGGAAGCGATAGGATGCCGGCAGATTCGTGGAAAATGGCTGAAAACGTTGGGGTAAATTATTTAGATTATATGGAATGGAAACTTTGGATGGAAACTTTATCGAGATATAAATTCGGAATTATGTTGATACCAGCAGTTGGCTCTGGCACATTTGCGTTAAATTGCGGATATCATGGCATACCATGTATTGGAAACGGGAAATCGGATACTCAAAAGTTATTATTTCCAGATCTTAGTGTAGATTATATGGACTTAGATAGAGCGAGAAAGTTAAGTATTAAATTGAGGGATGATATTTTATTTTATGAAATGATTAGTGATAAGGCGAAAAGTAATTTTAAAAAACATTTTAACAAGGATATTTTTTTAAAGGAATTGAAATATGCATAAAATAACATTTGTAATACCAAGTAGAAATAATTTAGAATTTCTTAGATTAGCTTATACTTCTATTAAAAATCTTAAAGGCAATCATGAAATTTTAGTATTAAATGATGCAAGTGAAGATGGAACAGGAGAGTGGCTCGATTCATTAGATGATAGTAGTTTGTTAGTATACACTAATCCTGGCCCCGAAAGGGTTGGAATTGTTGGAATGTGGGACAAAGGTATTGAATTAGCGACAACTGATATCATATTAGCTTTTCATGCTGATATGGTTGCAGGGCAGAATTTAGATATTAATTTGTTAAAACATTTAGAAAAGGGAAAAGTTGTTAGCGCGACGAGAATAGAGCCACCTTTACACCCTCCCGGACCAGAAAAAATAACAAAAGACTTTGGAGACGAAGCAGAAAATTTTAAAGAAAATAATTTTTTACATTTTGTTCGCAACGCTGTTAAAGCATATAAAAATAAAACTACTGAAGGAATATTTGCTCCGTGGTGTATGTATAAAAACGATTATTTAGAGATCGGAGGACACGATAAATTATTTGCGCCGCAATCGCGAGAAGATTCAGACTTATTTAATAGATTCCTATTAAACGGCTATGAATTGATTCAATCAAGAGATGCATTTGTTTATCACTTTACAAGTCGTGGCAGCAGATACAATAAGTATGCAGGAGGTGATACTGGTAAAGATTCATTAGAATGGCAACAGACTAATCAAAAAAATATGAGAAACTTTATCCGTAAGTGGGGACATTTTGTTAAACACGATATAATGATGAAACCAATTATACCACCAAAATATGATATTTGTTTTGTTGTTGATAAGTGTACTCTTGAAATATTGGAAGCATTAGAGCCGTGGTGTTCTAAAATTTACGTTGAAGAACCAGATATCAATATTGTCGATTATATTGCAAAAGAACAAAAAAACACAATATATAATTTGCAGTCAAAGATATGGTATAATCATGGTGAAGCAAGGTTAGATCATGATATAGTTGTAGAGTTTGATGCATCTAAATTGACAAATGATAACTTTCAATTTTTAACTCAACTTCCAGAGGTTTTACAAGATAGTGGTGAAGTTAATGAAGTAATGGAATATGATATATTTGAGATAGTAATTAATTCATTAAAAACTTACGAAAAGGATTTGATTGTATGGAAAAAATAAAAAAAAATATGTTACCTCAATACCATATAAATTATCCCAGAATGGTTATTGATTTATCTAAACACGTTTCTAGATTTTTGGAAGAAACTAGAGGGATACCGTTTGAGCATCATGGGGTTTACAAGTCTGAATTATTTATACTTTATTGCTTGCATAAAGAGTTTAAAGATGATTTATTTCTCGAGTCTGGTTTGTACGAAGGGTTTTCTACTCGCTTATTACTTAGGCTAATAACCGACCCTTACATCGGAATCGATATCGACATTCCAAGTTTTCATATTTCACAAATTAAAAATAAAAATTTTACTTTTCGCCAAGCATGCGGTATTAAACTTTTACCTCAATTAATTAGTGAACACTCAGACAAAAATATATCCGTTCTTATTGACGGGCCAAAATCTGATCTTGCCAATAGATTAAAAAATGATATTCTAAAAGACTTTAATAATGTATCCTTTGTTGCGCTTCATGATACGTATGACGGATTAGAAAATGCAAACGAACTAAGAATATTTGAGTCAAAGAACAACCCAGAATTTACCGCAAAGTATTTTGAATTACTTAACAGAGCGCAAGATGGCGAAACAGATATATTTAGCTTAAGAAATATAATAATAAATCCCGATTTAACTTACGCACAAACTTACCCAAGTGGTCCCGGCATATCTATATATTCGAAACATAACGTTAAATTTAAATTATGAACATATTAGTAACAGGAGGCGCAGGATTCATCGGAAGCAATCTTGTAGATAAATTGATTGATAATGGCCATGATGTTGTTGTTATTGATGATTTATCTACAGGAAAAAAAGAAAATATAAATTCAAAAGCAAAGTTTTATAAGTATAATATTACAACTAATATATTATTAAGTGATGTTTCTAGTTCAACCTATAAAAATCATGATTGGAAAAAATATAAATATGATGTTGTATTTCATCTAGCGGCGAGAGCTAGAGTTCAACCATCAATAGAAAATCCAATTGAGTTTAATAGAACGAATGTAGATGGAACTTTAAATATATTAAAATTTTGTGTAGATAGTGGAGTAAAAAGATTTATATATAGCTCCTCCTCATCAGTTTATGGAAATACAAAATCTTTACCGACTTCTGAAAATATTAAACTTAATCCAATGAGCCCATACGCTTTGCAAAAACTAATCGGAGAACAATACTGTAAATTATTTTCAGACTTATATGGATTAGAGACTGTATGTTTGAGATATTTTAATGTTTATGGAGAAAGGCAACCACTTGAAGGAGCATATTCATTAGTTATGGGGATATTTATAAATCAGATATTAAATAATAAGCCATTAACAATAAATGGCAATGGAAAACAAAGACGAGATTTTACTTACGTTGGAGATGTCGTTGATGCAAATATTAAAGCAAGCACAATAGAAACAAAATTTAGTGGTGAGGTATTCAATATAGGAAATGGTAATAATCGGTCTGTCAATGAATTAGCAGTTATGATGGTTGGATTACCTAATCGGGAAGGGGCATATCCCATAATCCATCGTCCGCCCGTTATAGAACCAGAAGAGACATTAGCTGATAATTTTAAGGCATGGGAAGTATTAGAGTGGACACCCAATACTAAAATAGAAACGTGGTATAATCAATATAAAAAAGAGTTAGGACTATAAGGAGAATTTAATTGAATGACAAAAATAAAAAAATTAGATAAGACAGATGAAAAATATGATACACAATATGACGATTTAAAAGAACCTACACGAAAGAAGTATACTAAATCTAAATTTAAGAAGAAATCACAGAAATGGAGTAAGAAATTTAATAAACAATCAGATTATAGAAAAAAGGCGAATAGAAAAAAATGAAAATAAAATCAATTTTTTGGGTCATATTTATATATATATTATTAACAGGTTGTGCAGACACACTAGATGACTGTCATAGTGATTACTATCTAGAAATCGATGCACCGAGTTTAGAAAAGGATAGCGGTTATTATGAATTGGAATTTTTACCAGATTATATTCAAACTTTTACTACATTACATGCACAAACAGGCAGTGAATATCAAAAAGTATCATGGGTATCTAATAAAGAGATAGAAATTGCGGGTGTTTGGACTAACTTGGTTAATCACACTTCTTATACAGATAGTAATGGAGAAGCATATACAGTGTTAGGAGTGTGGGAAGAATTTATAGGTGATACAATAACGGTTTATTGCGGATATAAAGATATGTGCGCGTTACACTATGTCGACTCATTAAAGGTAATAATTGAATGAAACAAATAAGTAAAATAATAAATGGGAGTTGTTATAATGAATAAGTATGGACCATATATACAGAAATTAATGACAATTGTTTTAGATAAAGAACAGGACGAATTTGTCCAGCAAATGGCATGGGACGAGTTAAAACGATTGGGCGAGGCCGTTACAGAATTTTTAATGAAACATTCAGAAGATGATTCAAAAGAAAAAGAAAAAACTGAAAAAATATTGCTACAGGAGAGTGAAAATGGCAAAGAAAAAGAAAAAGAAAATTGATGTAGATAGAGGGCCAGATAGGAGAAGCGCAGAGAGAAGAGCTGCCGAAAAACTTTTCTGGTCAAAGATTTATAATGGATTTAAAAAATTTTTAGAATCACCATTTAAATAATAGGAGAATAGATATGAGTAAAATTGATGTTGAAGGACTTGATCATTTACAGCATATTCATAATGCGTTAAATGCTATTTATGATAAGTTAACTGCACAGGGTGACGGTATTTTTGATACAGTTGCTGAAGAATTTGAATATATAGTTGAAATACTAGAAGGAGCAAAGCATGATTGGGAGAAGATATAATGCCTAGAAACGACCCAATGCGAGATGGTATTTGGACTGAAACGCCAGGTATCGGAACAGATTTTGAAGATATGCTTTTTGAGGATATCGAGGCTGACGATCTTTTGTGGTTACATGCTACTCGCAATGCCGCAAATCAGGTGCATCGAAAAATAGATGACAATACTGCTTTAAATTTAAAAACGAATACTATAGTGACAATACCTGCACGTCAGATGATTTATCAAAAAACATGATTAAAAACCGAATTGAATCAACATATAGACCAATTCGTATTCCAGGTAAGAGACTTGTCATAACGAAACAGATGGCTGAAAGAGCCATCGCTAATACAAAATCGAATATGGAAGCTGCACGATGGCTTGATGTGCATTATGTTACTTGGAAGAAATGGGCTAAATATTACGGTTTTTTTGAGCAACATAAAAATCAAGAAGGTAGAGGTGTTAAAAAGGGATGGGCTACTTATCGAATTTCTCTTGAAAATATCTTTAATGGTAAACGTAAATCTCCATATTCTTTAGGCACTTTAAAACGACGAATGATAGATGAAGGCTATATGCAGGAAGAATGTAGTTTATGTAGTTGGAATGAAAGAAATATAGTAACTGAAACAATATGTTTAGTAATTGATTTTATTGATGGTGATAGAGATAATAAAAGTTTTGAAAATATGAGATTGCTTTGTCCAAATTGTTATTATTCAAATAATGGAAAATTTTTAAATTCA
>PVBE012730583.1_pt1 | contig 14171 bp, 5 predicted proteins | sample 1631181 | NCBI WGS metagenome assembly PVBE01 (sample SAMN08397723, study PRJNA350692) | Marine metagenome, whole genome shotgun sequencing project. | isolation source: water | place: Pacific Ocean | collected 2012-04
ATATGGCGAGTTTTGAGTGAGTATGAAACTGGCGTCAAGTTTATGCCACCTCCCATCATCTTCAATCATCCCAAATCCTGTCAAAAAACTCTCTAGCTATATGATTCCCAGCGTTCTGCAGATCTTAACTACCATTTTAGCGGGGTCAATCTGCCAACATTGCTCCCATTCCGACTCCCGAATTGCGCCCCCTGACTTCTTTCACGGGGTAAAGAGAATATCGTTCCTTCGTTTCGCATTATTATCATTGGTTCAAATCACAGCGCAAATAGCTCAGAATCGAGAAATCTCAATAGTGACAGCATCGCGAAAACTGGGGAATGTCCTGGAAACAGGAAATATTGCCAGGATGCAAAACTGAGGATATCCTGATTTGCACTCTACTTTAACCAACAAAGGAGGCTTCATGAAGTTCGCCGCATCAATTCTAATGCTGGGCGTGATGATCGGGTTTGTACAGGCTGAGACTAAGGCACCGTTTCCCTATGTCCATTCGACCGCTTATCATGTCATCCCGGAAACCCATAATGAGGAATCCGGTTATTTTTCGCTTTGCGAAGGAAGAGACGGCCGCGTCTATATCGGCACGGCAAAATACGGCTCCAACGGCTACCTGGTTGAATTCGATCCGGTCACGGGGCAGCAGCGTGTCATCATCGACGTCCAGGAGCTCTGCGGTCTGAACGCAGCCGGCTTCGCGGCACAGGCCAAGATTCACACCCGCAACTTCGTAGGTCCCAGCGGAGCTATTTACGTCGGCAGCAAACAAGGCTATGCGAAAAAGGGAGATACATCCAAGTACCCCGGCGGTCACATGATAACCTATGACCCAAGAACCGGCCGGGCGGCGGATCTCGGCATGCCTTTCCCCGAACAGGGCATAGCTGACGTGGTGGCCGACGAATCACGCAACGTAATCTATGTTGTGACCTGCGAAGACCAGCACTGGATGCTGTACGATCAGGAGAAGAAATCATACCGGGAACTGGGCCCGATGCTCACACCCTACGCAACCACGTTGATTGACAGAACCGGCAAGGCCAACGTCATCACCAAAGACTTCCAACTGGCCCAGTACGATCCCGAAACGAAGAAGATCACCACACGCCCTATCCTGGTGGGCAGGGAAGAATTTGAACGGACCAACAACGCGGCCATTCCGACCTGGAACCTTGCCGGGGACGGACAAACCGCCTGGCTTATCCTTATGAACGATCCGCACCTGCTTTCCATCGACCTGCTTGGCAAGGGCAAAAAAGTTTCCGCCAGAAATCACGGTAAAGTAATTGAGGGAGACAATCCGGATTCACGCTGCGGCCTGACCATTGGTCGTGACGACAAGATCTACACGATTGTCAGCGTAAAGAACGCGACCGGCTTCGGAAGTGGAAAACTCCATCACATCCTTCGATATGACCCCAAAAGAAAGAAACACGAAGACCTGGGCGTTCTGAAGATTGACAATCCGGACTTCTTCGATTTCGACAAAGGTGCTGACGGCAAGAAGCCGCCATGGAGTCACGGATTCCACACTTTGCCGGATGGAACCCTTACCCCGCTTCATCACCACATGGCTTTGATCGCCGGACAAGACAACACGCTTTATGCGACCATCATCTATCCATTCACTTTACTTAAGATCGATGCCTTCCGAACCACCCCGGAAGTTTCACCGGCCGGCAGTTTTATGGCCGCGCTACAGGAAAGAGTTAACCACATCGAAAAGCAGATTCCGGAGATCACCAGGATTGCGGAGCAATGCGCGGAACGGCACATGAAAGGCGGCTTGATAGGATTCCCCTGGATGGGTTCTACCCTGGAGCAAGAGTTGATGGGGCGTAGCGGGGGTATTATGCACGTCGGCTTCACCCGTCCCTGGAAGGACGTTAAGGAACGTACGCCTTCCGAACTGGCGATGGACATGGTAGTCGTATCTTGGGATGACACACCGAAAGGCGACACGAAACGGATTCAACAGTATAAAGACAAGGGTGTCTTCGTTTTGGGTTTTGGTCCGAAGGCCCATCCGGGATTATCAGAGCATGTAAAGCTATGTGATGCCTGGCTGGACACGGGTAATGCAGACACCGACAGACTGATTGATTACTCCGGCAAGAGAATCGGTAAATCGAATCACATCTTGAACGCGATGCTGGGATGGACCTTCAACGCGGAGTTTATATCGGCCCTGACGAGAAAAGGCAAAATGCCGGTTTGTTGGAAAAGCTGGTCCTACAGAGACGGTAAGGATTGGTCAGAACGATACTTCCGGAAGAAACAGTTTCACGATGACTTCAAGGTCCCGCCAATTCCCGCGGGAGAGTTGGCCACAATTTACCTCGATCGCATGCGTTCACACCTTCTTGCGTTCGAGCGACATCAGCTTGCCGCGACGCGTCGTGTTGCTCAAACCATCGTAAAAGAGCAGCAGGCGGGAAAGAAGACAGTCGTTGCGTCATCCGGTCACATGGCCATGAACTTCATCGGCAAATATGACGACAGTATCTGGGCAAGAAATATTGAAGTACACAACAACGTCCCGAGCCAGATGAAGATGTACCGGGAGCAGGCCCCGAGTGGCGGGTTAACCCTTCGACTGGGCTACATGGGATTGCACGGGGACATCCAGAATATGTTCAAGGAAAAGAAATCGAGGGTGCTCTTGATTACGGCTGAGCATCCCTACAAAGAGTTCCAGTTCAAAGAGAGTTACCCCGAGTACATCGATATGGAATTCGCATTTGGCGATGCCTGTGTTTCGATAAATGACTATCCCATTCGCCTCTTCCCCGCCAGCGGAGTCATGCAGGCCATAGCATATGAATGTGTGAATGTGGAAGTTCTAAGCAGGTTATAATCTGTCTTGAAGCGCTGGACACACATGCCGGCACCGTCATCGTATTTGAATCGAATGGGTTGATCGCCAAATAGGCACGCTTCACCCTTGAGATTCTTCCTCGATTTCCCTAGCATCCAGTTGATCAGGACAAAATCAGGTTCCTGTCCATATCCATCACATACCGGGAGGAGAGATGAAAGTAACGAAGAGTAATCGTCTCACAAGACGCCATTTTCTTGGCGCATCCGCCGCCGCTATCAGCGCATTCAACATTGTTCCCCGTCACGTACTCGGAGCCCCGGGGAAACCGTCGGCCAACGACAAGCTCAATATCGGCTGCGTCGGGGTAGCCGGTATGCAGGGAGCAAGTGACGTTCGCAGTGTCAGCAGTCAGAACATCTATGCCATGTGCGACGTGGACCAGAACCATCTCAACAAGACCGGGCAGCGCTATCCTGCCGCCAAGAAGTACCGGGATTTTCGCGAGATGCTGGACAAGGAGCACAAGAACCTTGACGCGGTCACCGTCACAATCCCGGACCACATGCATGCCTCGGTGTCCCTGTGGGCCATGGAACGCGGGCTTGGGGTCTACTGCCAGAAGCCGTTGACCCAGACCGTCTGGGAGGCCCGTTTGCTGACCAAGGCGGCAAAGAAGTACAAAGTGGCCACGCAGATGGGCAACCAGGGTTACTCCTGTGAGGCTACACGCATGGCCTGTGAGCTCATCTGGAACGGTAACCTGGGAGAAGTCACCGAAGTGCACGCGATGCATGGCGGAGGCTTTGCCCGCGGTGTCACGAAGTGGCCCGATGCACAGGACGTCCCCGCGCATCTCAACTGGGACCTCTGGACCGGACGGGCCCAGGAACGGCCCTACGGCCCGAGAATCCATCCGGTCCAATGGCGCGGTTTCCAGGACTACGGCACCCAGATGATCGGTGACTGGGGCATTCATATACTGGGACCTACCAACTGGGGTTTGCAGCTCGGCAGTCCCACCAGCGTCGAATGTATCTCAATCGAAGGTGTTAACCCGGTAACCTATCCGAGCTACGCCTGCAAGTTCGAGTTTCCGGCTCGACAGTGCGAACACGTGCCGTCGGGCAAGATGCCTCCACTGACCTTCTACTGGTATGAGGGAAAGAAAGCCGGAGATTTCAAGCCTCCAGAGGGACTGACCCGTGATGATGTGAGGAGGTACAACGCTATCTTCGTTGGCTCCAAGGGCTTCATGGGCACGAGCGGACGCGGCGAAGGCGTGCGTTTGCTTCCGGAAGCGAGCATGAAGGACTTCAAGAAGCCGCCCAGGGTTATCGAACGCGTGAAAGGCGGACACCACGGCAGCTGGATCCAAGCCGTGAAGGACGGTACGCAGACCTGCTCCAACTTCACTGTAGCTGGTCCTTACGCGGAATGGCTGCTCCTGGGAACCATTAGCTGGCGTTTCCCGAATCAGAAACTGATGTGGGACGGCAAGAACCTGCGTTTCACCAACAGCGATGCGGCCAACGGGTTCGTCAAACCCAAGTTCCGCAAAGGTTGGGAGCTCAAAGACATCGTGGCGTAAACCCGGACCGTAGTCAGCCATGGTCCTGGGAGTCACAGACAGCAACAGCAGTAATCGTATCTTTGTGTAATGCGAATCGACTTGTTTTCGAATCGAACCAGTTGGCGCGAGGGACCACGGTCCCTATATACGCCTGAGGCAAAGGACCTACCAGAGGAGTGAATCATGAAGAGAGCATTTATTGTTATGTTGCTAATGGTCGGGACTGCTGCTCAGGCCGCGAATGTAGACAAAACACTTGTTTCGTGGGTGATGCTGAAGGACAAGGGCGTGAGGGCAGGGTCTGTGCTTACCGTTCAAGTGGGGGACCAGTTCGACGGGATAATCTTTGCAGAACTTTCGACAGCCAAGTGGATGGCGGGCAGCAATTTCTACAGCCGCAGCAACAAGGATCAGAAAGCAAGCCCATCGGAGAAAGCCGACGCCAACACACTGGTCCAGATGGCAATCGTCTATAAAGGCAACCAGATCACCATCTATCGCAATGGCGAAGCATACTCGTCGTACAAGTCCAGTAACATTGACCTCCTCAGTAGTAAGGACAACTTTGTTGTATTCGGGCTGCGACACGTGGGCGGCAGTGGCCGCGTTGACGGTTCAATTGAGGATGCCCGCATATTCGACAAAGCACTCAGCGTCGAAGAGATCAAGTCCCTGCAACCCAACAAGGAGTCACCGATCAAGCCTTACGCCTGGTGGGATTTTGAAGGCGACAAGATCAAGGACCGTGCCGGTAGATATCCGCACAGCAAGCTGGAGGGTGGAGCCAAACTCTCGGGCGGCAAGCTTGTTCTCGGCCGCCAGGGCATCGTGCTGGCCGGGGCTACGAAGAACATTACCTCCGTATCCACAAGCCGTCCGCCTGCCCGGGACCTCACCGGCCCATATGACCCTGAAACACCTGAATGGAAAGAGAACCCGCCGGCTGACTGGCTGACGTATCACCTGGCACATCCCGGGCCCGGACGTGCGTATCCCGGCGACCCTAATCCTTCGTTCTATTACAAGGGCCGTTATCACCTGCACTATATTTACCGGAGCGGCGCCGGCGGCGGCTTTGCCTTTGCCCACGTCTCGAGCAAAGACATGGTGAACTGGGAATGGCATCCGACCGTTCTTGTGCCACGGACAACCGGGCATGGAATGTTCAGCGGGACGGGCTTCTTCACAAAGGATGGAAGAGCCGCCATGATCTATCATGGGCAGGGCTCCGGCAGAAACCATATAGCCTATGCCCTGGACGACAACATGGACAAATGGACGAAGCCCGAGGCGCTAGAGCCGAAAGATGAGGACGGCAATGATGCCAGGATGCGTCACTGGGATCCCGATTGCTGGCAGATCGGCGACACGTACTATGCTCTCTCCGGGGGCAAAGATCCGGAGCTTATGAAGTCCGATGATCTCAAGAGCTGGAAGTATCTCGGGAAGCTCCTCCATCCTGACTTCCCGAATGATCTCGGGGTATCCAGGGGCGAAGATATTTCGTGCTGCAATATCTTCAAGATCGGCAACAAGTGGATGTTGCTCTGTATCAGTCACAGCCTTGGATGCCGCTACTACCTGGGCGATTTCAAGGACGAGAAATACCTTCCTGAATACCACGAACGGATGAGTCATGGCGGAAAAGACTACTTCGCGCCCGAGTCTATGCTTACCAAAGACGGCAGGCGCGTTATGTGGACATGGGTCTTCGCAGGGGCCGGCAGCCTCAACGGCATCCAGGCCCTCCCCCGTGAGCTGGAACTTCCGGCAGACGGGAAGCTACGCATCAGGCCGTTGCGCGAACTTGAAAGCCTGCGCCACAATGAGAAGAGCGAGAAGAGGATTACCGTTAAGAGCGGCGAAACGTACAACTTGAAAGCTATCGCCGGCGATGCAATTGAGATTGAACTGACATGCAAGGTGTCCGGGGCGGAGGAATTCGGCATCGATGTCCTCTGCGACGAGAAGGGTGAAAACGGGACGCGCATTGCCTTGAACCCAAAACAGAACACTCTCAAGGTCGGAAGAGTTACGGCCCCGTTTAAGATTAAGGACGGCGACGATCTGAGGCTGCGCGTATTTGTCGATAAGAACCTGGTGGAAGTCTTCGCCAATGACATCCAGGCCGTCTTCTGCAAGGATGGAAAGCTCAACCCGGGAGCAACCACCCGCCTGTTCGCCACCGGCGGCGATTTCACCGCAGACCAGGTCACTGGCTGGAAGATGAAGTCAGCCTATAAGGGCAAATCTGTTTTTTATAAGAAGTGAGCTGGGCACGCGCGCTCAAAGGCCGTGGCTCTGACCGGAGCGGTGCCGTGGGCTTGCATTGCGCTTTGAGAGGGACCTCTCGGAGATAGATCCCTGCTTTGAGAGTACATGCCTATCTCCGAGAGGCATGATCCCATGTGGATTCCCATGCGATATTAATCGTTAGATGGATGCCAAACCGTTATCGACATTGTGAAGTGGTACAGAAGGAGGAGATCTTAGCGCGCATTATTCATGAAATACGCGCTAGAGGCATTGTGATGGTCATATCCTGATCTATACTACAAGCGTCAGGTAACAGTGTGGAACACGTCAAACGAAAAGGCTTAACGTGAAAATGGTAACCAGGCAGTACGTATCGCTATGTGTGGCCCTGCTCTTCCTCTTTTGGGGTATCGACACGTTATTAGCACAGAAAGAGGTGCCTCCTGAGACTGCTGTAAGGATTGACAGTATCCTCGAGGAGTTATCTCTTTTCAATGTGGAAGCCATGGATCGAGTCATCAAGGACCTGGCAGGTAAATACCCCAAGAGATTTGATGAGACCAGGATCCTTGCGGAGCTGGAATCGAACGCGGCTCAGCTTAAGGATGTAGCGACCGCACTGAAGAAACGGGACGCTTCCGCGATATCCGCGGGACAGGCAATTCTTGATTTCAAGCGACGTGTGCTCCTGGCGAATCCCCTTCTGGATTTTGACCAGATCATCACCGTTCAGCGTGTGCGGGGCAAGTCATCGAACAAGGCCGACGCTACTTGCGCGAGCGCGGGCATGGTCAATAACTGGCTTGTGAACACGGCGATACCCAAGACCGGCTGGGACAACAAGATCGGGAAGCTGTCGCTTGATGGCGACTTCGAAACACTGGCAAGTTCAACAAGCTTCATGGGCGATCTTAACCTGCATTTCAACGCGGACAAGGTGCTCTTCTCATCAATTAGCGAAAACAACACCTGGCAGGTATTTGAGCTGAACATCCAGGACACATCCACCCGTCAGGTGAGCCAAAGCAAGCATGCGGACATTGACAATTTCGATGCCTGCTACCTCCCGAACGGCAAGATCATTTATGCTTCTACCGCCGGGTTCCAGGGGGTTCCATGTATAGGGGGAAACGGCGATGTTGCAAACCTGCATATCATGAACAAAGACGGAACGGGAATACGCCGTCTGACGTTCGAGCAGGACAGCAACTGGAGCCCATACGTGATGGAGAGCGGCCGCGTAATGTATCAGCGCTGGGAATATGCCGATATATCACATTTCTGGAGCCGACTGCTGTTTACCATGAATCCTGATGGCAGCGACCAGAAGGCATATTACGGAAGCAATTCATTTTGGCCCAACACCTTGTTCTATGCGAAATCGGTTCCGGGAAGCCCGAATCGGTTCACGGCAATTGTCAGCGGCCATCATGGTGTGAAACGCGCGGGGAAATTGGTTCTGTTTGATGTCGCCGTGGGACGGGTTGAAGCTGACGGCGTGGTACAGGGAATCCCCGGGTCAGGCGAGAAGATTGAACCCGTTGTGGTCGACAAGTTTTTCGCGAATGGCTGGCCGAAAATCCTGCATCCCCAGCCCTTGAGCGAAGATTATCATCTCGCGGCGGTAAAACTGAATGCCGTTGACAAGTTCGGTATCTACCTCGTTGATTCATTTGATAACCTTCTGCCCCTCAAACGCTCTCAATCACATCATTACCTTGAGCCAATTGCTTTCAGAAAGCGAAAGATGCCACCTGTTCATCCCGACCGCGTACGACCCGGCGATAAAGAAGCTACCATCTTTATCTCCGACATCTACACAGGCCCTGGCCTTGCCGGCGTGCCGCGTGGAACGGTGAAGAAGCTTCGAATCTTCAAGTATGAGTTCACGCCCCGCAAATTGGGGGGACACGCTCAGGTAGGTATAGAAAGCGCGTGGGATTTGAGAGTAATCCTTGGCACCGTGGATGTGGAAAACGATGGTTCGGTAATGTTCAGGCTGCCCGCCAATACCCCGGTCTCTCTTCAACCTCTTGACTCGGAGAACAAGGCCCTTGCCCTTATGCGCAGTTGGATGACCGCCATGCCCGGCGAAGTCCTCTCATGCATAGGCTGTCACGAAAGCCAGAACGAAGCGCCACCGACGAAGCCCTCTGCTGCCTCGCGCAAAGCCCCCCAGGCAATTCAGCCATGGCATGGGCAACAGCGTGGTTTTTCCTTCACACGTGAAGTCCAGCCGGTACTCGATAGATACTGCGTCGGATGCCATAACGATGAATCAGAACACGGGCCTGTCCTCTCGGATGCAACGCCGGGGAAGTTTGGGGATTCCAATTTCATGCAGAACAGGATGCCGAAGTCGTACTTTGAGCTGCAGAGATTCGTTCGTCGCCATGGGCCCGAAGGCAATAGCCGCCTGTTGATTCCGCTCAACTTCCATGCCGACACAAGTGAGCTGGTGCAGATCCTTGCAAAAGGACATCATAATGTCAGACTGGACGAGGAAGCATGGGACCGCTTGATTACCTGGATAGACCTGAACGTTCCGGCACATGGTAGTTTTGCCGAGATGAGCCCGAGTAGTCGAGCTGCAGGTTTTCTGACGCGGCGCGCTGACCTTCTCAAAGAGTACGGGACAGGCTTACAGCTTGAATCTGAAGTCATCAGGAATCCCTATAAGAAAACGGAAGCGTTCATCAGGCCGAAGAAAGAACCTGAACCAGCCGCCACCCCGAAAGTCGCCGGCTGGCCATTCCAGCCAAAGAGTTCAAATCTTGAGACCATTGACCTCGGCGATGGAGTACTTATGAAGTTTGTGACAGTCCCCGCAGGAAAGTTCGTGATGGGCTCGAGCAGTGAATCACCTGCCGAGAGGCCTATGCATAAGGCCGAGATCAGGAAGTCTTTCAAGATGGGTGCAACAGAGGTCACCCTGGCTCAATTCCGGCAATTCGAGAATGACCACTCTAATGGGCTGTATGACAAGCCGGGCGTAGTTATCAGGGAAGGCTTCTTTATGGATAAGGACAGCTATCCGGTCATCAGGGTTTCCTGGGAAAAGGCGAATGAGTTCTGCACGTGGTTATCAATAAAATCGGGCAAGAAGATAGCACTTCCGACTGAAGCGCAGTGGGAGTGGGCGTGCCGGGCCGGGTCGGATAAAACGATGTCGTTTGGTTCCGTATTCGCAGACTATCCGGAGTTCGCGAACATGTCCGACGCCAGCTCCGATGCCAGGCGGAACAGTTACGGTCGAAATCATTGGTCTCTCACTCAGAAAAACTCAGTCGCGGCAGACAGGGCGCATTGTTTGAACGATGTTGGTTCTTACAAGGCGAACGCGTTCGGGCTTAAGGACATGCATGGAAATGTGGCGGAATGGACCCGTTCCGAGTACAGGCCCTATCCGTATTCTGATTCCGACGGGCGTAATTCCCTGGTCAGAGGACGAAAGGTCGTGCGTGGCGGCTCATGGAACGATCGGCCAAAACGTTCAACATCAAGTTACCGCCTTTCTTACCCGAGCTGGCAGCGCGTATATAATGTCGGCTTTCGTGTTGTCATTGAATAGACCCTATGAAGAAAACATACATTTCCCTTGTTGCTCTTATTGTCGTGTGTGTTCTGTCCGCGCGCAGTGCTGATCTTGAATGCGGATCGGTACTGAAGGATTCCGGTGTAAGCGGTGGTCTCGCGCTCGTTGTTGGCACGTGGGACAAGAATTTCTGTAAAGAACTGGTCACTGAGCACCCGTTTCTTCTTCACGTCCTGCTGTCTGACGGAAAAAAGGTCGAAGAGGCGAGGAAAGCCCTGACAGACATGGGGATTTACGGCCGGGTAACCGCTGGAGAGTGGGACGGCAAACATCTGCCTGTGGTTCCACGCTCGGCCAAGCTTATCCTCTCAACCGTATCCCTTGATAAAGCCGAAATCCAGAGAGTTCTCGCGCCCCTTGGCGCGGCGATTGTTGAGGGCAAGACTACACGGGCGCCCTGGCCGGACAGTATTGACGAGTGGACGCATTTTCTGCATGGGCCGGACAACAATGCTGTAGGGCTGGACAAGGAAGCGGGGCCACCCCGTCATGTCAGGTGGATGGCAGGCCCGCGTTACCTCCGACATCACGGTATGCTGGCAAGCATGAGCGCACTGGTCTCGGCGCGTGGACGTCTGTTCTATATCTACGATCGCGGCCCGACATTCTCGCATCGCCTGCCGCCGGTATGGCAACTCGAGGCTCGTGACGCTTTCAGCGGCGTGAACCTGTGGACACGAACGATCGATTCGTGGGCGTATCACCGCGGCCCTTTTCGACACGGACCGACCGAGCTGCCACGTCGACTGACCGCTTTCGGTGACCGTCTCTTCGTGACGCTTGGTTACGAAAAACCCGTGAGCGTCCTGAACGCGGTAACGGGAGAAACGATACGCGACCTTTCCGGGACAGAAGACACTCTCGAAATACTGTGCGTCGGCGACGTCCTGTATCTGGTTAAGGGCAAAACCGAGAACTGGGATGAAGCGAGAAAGAGAAAGGTGTTTCCGTCGTCCTACAGCAAATCTATCGTCGCGGTCAACTGGAGGACAGGCAAGATCGCCTGGACGAAGGATGACAAGTCAACGGAACTCATGATGCCGACCACCCTTGCGGTAAGTGACGGCAGGGCGTTCTATCAGAACACGCGCGAAATCATCTGCCTCAATGCCGGGACGGGAGAAGAAGAGTGGAAGACAGCACGCTTGTTTGGCGGTTTCCGGCGCGGCGGCTGGGGGACCCCTACCCTCGTCGTGGCTGGAAGCGTGGTGTTGTGCGCTGAACGTAATCCCGGGGGAGACGCGAAGCAGGACAAGCCGCGAATGGAATCTATCTCCGACAGCAACCGCCCGTGCAAGGGCGATGTGATTGCCTACTCTGTCGAGGACGGGAAGGAGCTGTGGCGTTGTGTTTCGAAAGAGAATTACAATTCGCCGATAGACGTATTGGTTGTCGACGGCAAGGTTTGGACCGGCGATGTGCCGATATTCAACAACCCGGGCTTTACGGAAGCAAGGGATTTGCTGACGGGTGTTGTTTCCAAAAAGCGTGGGCCGGACCAGGACGAGATCGAAGTAGGCATGTATCATCATCGCTGTTACCGGGTAAAGGCGACCGAGAAGTACCTTTTCCTCTCACGCGCGGGGACGGAGCTGTTGGACGTGAACAGCGGTAAGATCGAGGCGCATCACTGGGTGCGCGGTTCCTGCCAGTACGGACTTCTGCCTTGCAACGGACTGCTGTACGCGACACCTCACGCCTGTGCCTGCTATGTCGAGGCGAAGCTTACCGGTTTCGCGGGACTGGCGCCCGCGGGTGACTACAGAGATCAGGCCGCAAACATTGATACCGCCCCATTGTTCAAAGGCCCGGCGTATGGCGGATTGCAGGGTACGGCAGTTAAACCTGCCGGAGGCGACTGGCCGACATATCGCGCTGACCCCGCTCGAAGCGGAAGAGCGGCATGCAAGCTGCCGAAGCATCCGGTTGAGACATGGCGGGTCGCGATACCCGGAAGCAAGCATCTAACCAGTATTGTTTCAGTTGACGATATGGTATTGGGTGCCGATGTTGACGCGCACGGGGTCTTCTGTCTGGATACCGCGACAGGAACCATTAAATGGCAACGCGTAGTGGGCGGGCCGGTTGATTCACCACCCACGATTGTGCGGGCCGGCAGTGAAAGCCTGTGCCTGTTCGGATGCAGAGACGGGAATATATATTGCCTGCGCGCCTCGGACGGGGAGCTGGTGTGGCGTTACCGGGCGGCACCGCGAGACAGGCTGATGGTTAGCAGGCAGAAGCTGGAATCGGTGTGGCCGGTTCACGGCAGTGTGCTGGCAGACGGTGGCAGGGTGTATTCCGTTGCCGGAAGGTCTTCGTTCCTGGACGGCGGGTTGAGGTTTACCGCGCTCGATGCGGTGAGCGGTAAGGTGTTGAGTGATAACACTGTTTACTCGGGTGAAACGGGCACGGGGAAGCAGCCGAGAGAGGCGATTACCGGCTTCTACATGACCGGCGCTTTACCTGACATACTGGCCAGTGACGGGAAATCCATTTTCATGCGGCACCTGCGCATGGACATGAAGGGCAATCCACTTAAAGAGCGGGTGCCGCACATATTCAGTCCCGCCGGGTTCCTTGATGATCAATGGTGGAACCGGACCTACTGGCTCGTGGGCAGGAAAATGGGAACCGGGTACAAACACTGGCATACAATAGCACCTCTGCATGTTCGCGGGCGTATACTTGTGACAGATGGCGCAGATACATTCTACGGATACCGGCGCAAACTGTTGATGAAGAAAGGGGCAAGGGGTAAGGGTGCCACGTTTGGGATTGAATCGGAGACCGGGTACGAGCTCTTTCGCGCGGCAAAAGAGACGGGTGGCAAGCTGTTGTCCGCGGGGACTGCGCCCAGGGAGTCGAAGATCACACAGCCATTCAAGCACAGTGACAACTGGACAAAGGATATCCCGATTCACGCGAGGGCCCTGGTGCTGGGAGACAGCATGCTGGCGGTTGCCGGGCGGCCTGATCCTTATCGCGTCAAAGGTGAAGTTTACCCGAATGACGGGATGACCAGCAAGGTCATGGTGTTTTCTACTGCCGACGGGGCGGACAGTGCATCGGCGGAGCTTGGAGCGGAGCCCGTGTTTGACGGTATGATTGCTTCCCGTGGCAAACTGTTTGCGGCATTGATAAATGGTGAAGTCGTATGTTTCAACGAAGCGAGTCATTGAAGCTTTCTGCTGCGCCGAGGGTCTTGTCGAGCATTACTCAGCGAACTATGTATAGACGGTCAGGTAGGTCACGGCCTGTTGCCCAAATCGAAAGAGCGCCTTCCGCCTTCGCCAAGGCTACGGCGGACAGGTCGGCGAGATGCTTCGTCCCGACGTACGTCGGGATCAGCATGACATCTCCTTCGGAAACATGATGGCATTGACACTGTCATCCCGAGCGTAGCCGAGGGATCTCGATTTGGGCAACACGTCAAGTTACTTAACAACTCATTAACCAGGCAAAATAGAATGATTATGAAAACCGCCCACATTCTCACAACCATCCTCCTGCTGTCTCTATCTGCTGGAGTATCTCAATCCCATGCCGCAGCCGATATCATGATCGCCGACTTCGAAGGTGACAACTACGGTGATTGGAAAGTTGAAGGTACCGCTTTCGGCAAGTCCCCGGCGAAGGGAACAATCGGCTCGCAGCAGCAGGTAAGCGGTTTCCTGGGCAAAGGGCTCGTAAACACTTATCTGAACGGGGACCCATCGGAAGGCAAACTCACATCTCAAGGATTCAAGATCGAGCGCAAGTTCATCAACTTCCTTGTCGGCGGCGGTAGTCACGGGGAGACATGCATCAGGCTCATTGTGAACGGTAAGCCGGTGCGCAGGACCTCGGGCAGGGACAAGGAAACACTGGAGTGGGCGACTTGGGATGCAACTGGGCTTCGCGGCAAGATGGCGAAGATAGAAATCCAG
>PVBE011697164.1_pt1 | contig 14169 bp, 17 predicted proteins | sample 1631181 | NCBI WGS metagenome assembly PVBE01 (sample SAMN08397723, study PRJNA350692) | Marine metagenome, whole genome shotgun sequencing project. | isolation source: water | place: Pacific Ocean | collected 2012-04
ACCTTTGTGTGGGGCTTCGCCGATTCTTCACGCACGCGCGGCCCTATGCGAAGCGGTTCGCCAGGTCGCTCCGCGTCGGCGGCACGATCGAGAGCTTCATGAGTGAGCTGCGGTCCGCAGACGCAGGCCCGCGCGTAACGGTTGGCCGCAACGATCCCTGCCCATGCGGAAGTGGAAGGAAATTCAAGAAATGCTGCCTCGGCAAGTAACCGTCTGTGCCACGCTCATGAGGATGTCGAAATCTCCAAAAACTTCAGCCGGCCTGGCCCGGCGGTGAGGTTGGAGAGCTCGAGACCAAGTCGGACCAGACTCAGACCAAGTGGTTCGTCGAGACGGAGCGCTGTGTACTCGGCATGGAGTGGGTGATCACCGAGTCGCTGACCCTGAAGTCGACGACGGTCTATAACGAGCCGAATGTAGAAAGCTTCAGCGAGCCCTGTGCCGAGCTAAACTCCTCTCGCTTGTATTATCTTCTCATTGAACAACACTCCATCTCCCTCAGTTAAGATGATAATGTTGCGTCGATCAGTTGAGATCACCACCGGAAGCTGCCGGTTGACAGCTGGTAATATGCAAAGTTAGAACTTAGAAGAAGAAAGGGGAGTACTCATGAGTGAAGAGAATCTTTCGATGAGGGCAGAACGGCTGTCCCCGTGTGCTGCGGTCTTCGTCATCAGCGGTCTGCTGGCACTCGCCGCGGGCTCAACTGTGCATGCACAGGTCGTCGAGGGGCAGGTCGTGGATGCGAACGGCGCGCCCGCGTATCAGGTGGACCCATTCTGGCCCAAAACACTCCCCAACAAGTGGAGCATGCAGCAGGTCACGGGGATTGGCGTCGACGACATGGACCTCGTCTGGTTCCTGAATCGGCAGAATGCCCCCGACCCGCTCGAGATCATCGCCGAAAGTGATCCGCGGGCGGTGCTCTGTTGCGTGCTCGGCCCGGAGGTCATCGCACTGGATCAGGACGGTGATGTCGTACACGCGTGGGGTGGCCCGGGCCATCTTCCGAGCTGGCCGACCGGGCTCCAGACCGTGATTCCGGATAGCCAGGGTTTCATCTGGGTGGGCGGTACGAGGGCGCAGGACAGCATTCAGAAGTTCACTCGTGACGGAGAGCTCGTGTGGGACTTCGGCCACCGCGTGCCGGAGGGCATTCAGTGGGAGGAGAACAACCAGGAACTTGAGAACTTCTCCCAAAAGGGGCGGTTCCAGATCGACGAGGTCGCCAACGAGATCTACATCATCGACCAGAAACGCGTGGTCATCTTCGACGCCTCAACCGGCGAGTTCAAGCGGGGCTGGGGCGGACACGGGATGCCGTTGAGCGAGATCACGAACGACCCAATTCCCGGCTATATGTGGGACGGCGGGCCGCCGCCCGAGGAGCCAAACTTTGTTCCGGCGCTGCACTTCGTTGAGCTCTCGAATGACCGCCTGGTCTACATCGGCGAGCGGGGCCAGAACCGCATTCAGGTGTTCACGACCGAGGGCGAATGGCAACAAGATATTTATGTGAGTCCTAATACACCGGCCCAACGTACCTGCGGTAGCGTCGACTTCATGCCGGGCCCCTGCGGCACGATGTACAAGATGGTGATTTCCGTCGATCCGGAGCAGAAATACCTATTCGTCGCTGACGCGGCCAATAACGTGATCTGGTCCGTCGACCGCCGGAGCGGTGAGACGCTCGGTCACTTCAGTAGCCCGGGCCGGTTGGCCGGCCAGCTGAACTTCCCAAATGCCATTTCGATGGATTCGAAGGGAAACATCTATACTGGTGAAGTCAGCAACGGAAAACGGATTCAGAAGTTCGAGCCCGTGATGGCGATTGGCCGGTAGGTGAACAGAAGGGCGATACTGAGACTGTGTAACTGGTGCTGACGGTCGAAGCGCACCACCGAGTGGAGCGAGCCCATGTCTGCTCATGGCCGAAGGCAGCCACCGGTTAACGGTTAATATGCACGGCGATGCATAACTCGGGGGAGCCTTGTGACGCTCGAACAACTAGCGTATTTGGCTGAGATTATCGGTGTAGTCCTGATGGTCGTCTCTTTAACCTATCTAGCCCAGCAGTTCCGCCAGAATACTGAGATGGCACGTGTGGCGGCGGCTGAGCAAGGAGTTCAACGCGACTTCGATATAGTTTCGCTCCTGCTTGAGAACAAGGAACTAACCGAAGTATGGGTGAAAGGCGAGTCGGATTTTGAGTCTCTCGACGCCGCGCTACAGAACTTTCCGGCTTTCTCGAGAATGAACTGCAGTACGTCACGGTCGAGTTCTTCGTGCCCGGGCAGGCTGCTGATATTCTCCAGGCCGATCCATTCGTCGACCAGGAATATCATGTCTCTTACGGGTGCGTTATAGATCATGATAGGGGGTCATTCTTGTTCCAATCTGGACGGAATCGGTCCATCGGGGAACAAACTAACGTTCACACAGAGGCCGAGTCACGGAGTGTTAATGGGTCGTCCGGATCAACTCGTGGAGCGAACTGCTTGTGCCGATCGAGACTCGACAAGTCGTGAACCAATCCCAGCCAGTTGTTGAAAATCGATTCGCCTGCATCCTTCCAGGAATTGACTACACTTTGTGCTATCTCCTTCTCCGGAAACTTCGGCAGTACATCGTCTGTGCTGGCGGCCTTCTCCCATTGATCGAGAAATCGACCGGTGATCTCGACAGCTTGCTCTGACAGATAATTTTCCGGGTAGGGTGGTGGGGACTCGAGCTCACCATTCTGATAACGAAACACCTCCCGCTTGTATTCCTTGAGAAGACTGTTGGCATCGTATTCGGGATGTCCCTGGGTGTAGACGATGCGAAATAGGTCGGGGCTAACAGCCATGTGGATGCCGACTTCCTCGCTTTCCGCGAGGACGGATAGCCCCGCCTGCTCCAATTGCAAACTAGTAATCGCGTTCCATCTCGAATGTGGCGTATCGAAATGGGCCTTGACGCCTCTCAGTAACGGGTGCTCCGAGCGCTGAACCTCGTGGGAGTACACACCCCACTGTTTCTGGGGTAACGGTTGGCGATCGATACCGTACTTATGCTTTATCAACGCATGGGAGGCCAGACAAGAACACAGGATGGAAGCGACATTATCCTCGGCCCAGTCCGACACCTTAATCAAGGGTTTCCAGATCGGTTCCCGATCCAGTGTGGGAGCGATTACATTCGCGCCCGTGATAATCAGCGCATCCAGGCCCTGCTCGACCAGGGTATCGAACTCAAAATAGTATCGTCTGACATGCTCTTCGGCATTAGTACCGCGATTGAGTTCGCATATTGAGAACGGGTAGATATAGATACGAGCTGCAAGGTCAGAGTCAGCGATCAGTCCCATGAATTGCTGCTCCGTCGTCGCCAGAGCGGCATCCGGCATCATGTTGAGCAAGCCGATGTGCAGTTCCCGACTCATCTGCTGCTGCGCCTGTTCGAGTGTCAGTACCTCGAAACCGCGGTCGCGCAGACGTTGATATGTAGGCAAACTGCTATGTGCAACCAGGGGCATATGCCTCGGGGCCGAATTGTGGAGATTGAGGCAGTGTAACAGTAGGCACATCGCCGTAAGTACAGGATAAAAAAGAATCCACCGACCCCAAGATCGCTGTGTAGAATTGAGCGGTGAGCAATCCACAGCACTTTTCCGCTCTGGCGAACATGTATCTAGCGGCACCGATTAATCGGATTGTCAAACCGAAGATTTCAATCTCGGAAGGTCGTGCGGAAGTAGAGATCGAGGTACGCGGGGACCTGTTCCACTCCGCTGGTGCCGTTCATGGATCGGTTTATTTCAAGATGCTCGATGATGCGGCGTTTTTCGCGGCGAACTCACTGGAGCAGTCAGTATTCGTACTGACTACATCGTTTACGATCTACCTGACTCGTCCCGTTTCAGCTGGTACGATCCGAGCAGTTGGGACCGTTACGACCGAGACGAAAACTCAATTCCTCGCGGAGTCCATTGCCTATGACGCTCGAGGGAAAGAGATCGGTCGTGGCAGTGGACTATTCGTTAGAGGTAGACAGCGCCTCGATGACGTGGTCAGCTATGCGTTAGGTGATCCGTAGCGAGTAGCCGGATCAAGTAGAACGGCATTCGCTCTCCATGTGGTTATCGGCCATCTTCATTCCGATCGTATGCTGTGCCAACAAACCGGTGTCCCAAAACCCGCCAGTAGGACTTTCTCTAAAATGGTCAAATTGATTCTCCGGCATGATCAGCCCACCAGCCAGTTTTCCAACGATCGCCACTGCCGCGAGTTCGGAGAATACCCGCGCAGTGATGAATATCGCCGCGATCTTAATCAGTAGGACATGAGTCTCTATAGCTCAGCAGTATCGTGACCCTTGGTCATCCGAGCGGAATCGCTTCGGTGGTAGGTTTGCCGGCCGCCCACCCCAATACTTAGTTTCCAGGATGTAGGAGCCTGTGGGCACCATGGTCTTCGAAATAAATTTGCGATCTCGGAAGACGAGACGCTGCACGTTCCCGACTTCGTGGTTTACGATGAAGACTGTAGTCTCTTATTAACTACCATTAACAGCGCAACTCGATGACACAATCCGCACACACTACCTGGACGTGCCCGATGCATCCGGATGTGATCCAGGACGCTCCGGGTGCCTGCCCTGCCTGTGGTATGGCGCTCGAGTCCACAGCGCCGATAGTCGAAGATCTCGAGGATAATCTGGAGCTCCGGGAAATGACACGGCGGTTACTATTTGCCGCTCTGTTTACGCTTCCAGTCTTCGCCATTGCGATGGGCGACCTCCTGCCGGGTCGGCCCGTGTCCGACATTCTGCCGGCCCGAGCCCAGGTTCTCGTTCAACTTGCGCTCGCAACGCCGGTGTGCCTATGGTCGGCGTGGCCGTTCTTCGTCCGTGCGGTCGCCTCCGTGCGGTATCGCAGCCTGAATATGTTCTCGTTGATAGGCCTCGGCGTGAGTGTTGCCTATAGCTATAGCGTGATTGCTGCACTCGCGCCCGGAATCTTCCCCGGCTCATTCAGGCAGGCGTCCGGCGAGGTTGCGGTTTATTTCGAGGCGGCGGCAGTCATCGTGACGTTGATCCTGTTCGGGCAGGTACTCGAACTGCGCGCGCGCGGCCGGACGGGTGCCGCGATCAAGCAGCTTCTCGAGCTAGCACCCGAGACGGCGCGGAGAGTCGACGCTGACGGCGCCGAGGAAGACGTTCCCATCTGCCATGTGCGGGCCGGCGACCAGTTGCGGGTTCGGCCCGGAGAGAAAATTCCCGTCGACGGCGTCGTACTCGAGGGAGGGACAACAGTCGATGAGTCGATGATGACCGGTGAACCAATTCCCGTGGAGAAAAAGGCTGGCGATCGAATCGTCGGTGCGACGATCAATGGTGCGGGATCCGTGATTATTCGTGCCGATCTCGTCGGAGACGGAACGTTACTTTCGCGGATTGTCGCGATGGTTGCTGACGCCCAGCGAAGTCGCGCACCGATTCAGAGGCTCGCCGATGTCGTGGCGGCTTACTTCGTGCCGGCTGTTATCTTGATCGCAACCCTGACCTTCGCAGTCTGGAGTCAGCTTGGCCCCGAGCCACGAATGGCATTCGCGCTCATTAACACGGTCGCTGTACTGATCATCGCCTGCCCCTGCGCCCTGGGTCTCGCGACGCCGATGTCGATCACGGTCGCGGCAGGTAAGGGCGCGTCCACCGGTGTCTTGTTTCGTGATGCGGAGGCCATCGAGCTGCTACGCGATGTCGATACGTTGGTCGTTGATAAGACTGGAACGCTGACCGAAGGTAGGCCGGAACTCGTCAACGTAATACCGGCTGCCGGTGTGGAGTCGGAACGCCTGATCCGGCTTTCCGCAGGCCTGGAGATGGCCAGTGAGCACCCGTTGGCTGTGGCGATCGTCTCGGGCGCGAAAAGGCAAGGATGGGAGGCATTTGCGGCGAAGAATTTCGAGTCGTTGACGGGATTGGGAGTGCGCGGCATCGTCGACGGCTCACGGGTGGCGCTCGGCAACGACAGCTTCATGGAAAGTCTAGGTATCGACTTCAGCACATTAACGGAACGTGCCGAGGGTTCACGAGCCGAAGGGCAGACGGTCATGTGGGTCGCGATCGACGAAAAAGCTGCCGGCTTGCTGGCCGTTGCGGACCCCGTTAAGAACAGCACACCCGAAGCTATTCGCGCGATTCACGATGAAGGTATTCGAATCGTGATGCTGACCGGAGACAACCGAACGACAGCGAATGCGGTGGCGGCGAGCCTCGCTCTCGATGAAGTAATCGCCGAGGTCTTACCCGATGAAAAAGTTGACACCATCAAGTGTTTACAAGTCGACGGGACCGTTGCGATGGCGGGCGACGGAATTAACGACGCGCCTGCGCTTGCACAGGCGGACGTCGGAATCGCGATGGGCACAGGCTCGGATATCGCGATCGAGAGTGCGGGCGTGACGCTCGTACGTGGTGATCTGCGCGGAATCGTACGCGCCCGACGGCTGAGCCGGCAGACAATGCGCAATATCAAACAGAACCTGTTCTTTGCTTTTCTCTATAACTCGATCGGCGTGCCAATCGCGGCAGGGGTCCTCTATCCGTTCAGCGGAATTCTGCTGAACCCGATGATCGCTGCCGCGGCTATGAGTCTGAGCTCAGTTTCGGTGATCGGAAACGCGTTACGTCTCCGAACGGCGAAGCTATGAACGGCAGATATCAATCCGTAAGCTCGGAAAAAATTCGACCGCTTGATACAGCATCATGCCGCCGCAAAGCAACATCCCGGCTATCGGAATCGCCACTGGTTAGGACATAGATTCCGGCGCCAAGAATCATGCCCAGGCCATAGAGCGTCAGCAGTGTGTAGCCGATGTCGCACTTTAGAGTAGGCTCGCTCAAGCCTGAGAGTCACGATCCTCGTCGCGATGCGCCTCGATGCGACACCGAAGCCGACGGTAGTCGTCATCGAGAGAAGCGCCGAACAGCGGGTCGGGACGTTGTTCGATGCGCTCATTCAGCTCTTGCCAATCCTCATCGGTCAGCGTGCTCTTCGCGAGCGGAAAGAGCCGTGCCTCTTCGATATTCATATGGCGTGCCAGCAACGAGAGATAGTCCCGCCCGATCAGGGTGAAGTCGTTGCGTATCATGACCACATCTTCCTGGACGGCACGAACGGCGTCCAGAAAGCGTATACCGGCCTCGATGACCTGCCGATGCTCGGACAGTATTGCATCGATTTCTTCAATGGATTCAGGCATGCGAAGTTTGAGTCGTTCGAAGACGATATCTTCGGTGGGATGATGATACGTATCGGGATAACCTGTGACATAGCGCATGATGTCTTCAAGCGCTTCGAAATCGGCCGTCCGACCATCTTCGATTGTGGCAAGCTCGCGTTCCACTATCGCAGCGATCTGCGCCATGTGGACATGGTCCTGATGCAGGCTCTCGATGATGTCGGTCATTTGCGTCGCACCCATCCCCAAGTTCAGAACGGATAATAAATCGGGGCGACTACGAGCGGCTCGGGCATGTGATCGGCGACGGTCGTCTCAAAGCCCGGTGGCTTAATGAACACGAGTTCGGCCTTGGCGTTACGAAGAAGCTGCTCGGCTGTATTGCCTAACACGAAATCCCTGATACGATCGCGAGACAATCCACCCATGATCACGAGATCGGCTTCACCGTTCTCGGTCATAGAAAGAGAACCGCGACCGTAAGTACGAGAATAATGACGAATTTTCCACTCATCTGAATTCTCCTGATATTAGTTCAATCACAGAACATCGTCCGAGACGAGCAGACGCACCATCCGCACATATACTTAGTGATCGTATGCATTCCGCAATACGAGCCCGGGTGACCATGGCGTTTTGACTCGCCGTAACGGCACGTGTAGCCTCGAATTCGCGCCTCCGGCCAGGCCGTACTGACTAATGAATGCGATTAAGATCGGCGTAATTGTTGCCGCAGCGGTTTTCATGGCAACTACAAGCACCTGGGCACAGGATGGTACGTTGCTTGTGGTCAACCGCCACGCAGAGGCGGGCAGCGTCTCGTTTTTCGATCTCGAATCAAAGACCGAGATCGCCCGAATTCCGATCGGCTCGGGGTGGCCCCATGAAGTCGCCGTTTCTCCGGACGGCCGTCTGGCGCTTACGGCCGAGTATGGCCAGGACGATCCGGGCCGACGGCTTGTAGTAATGGACATCCCGAAAGCCGAAGTCCTAGGCACTATCGACATGGGACCCGGATCCAAACCGCACGATTCGGTTTTTCTGCCCGACAATCGTCACGCGGTTGTGACACTGGAGACTCAGGATCTGCTCGCGATAGTCGATGTGATGACGCTGAGCGTGATGCGTACTTATCCGATCGGCGATACCGCGCGGGAAGGGCATATGATCTGCTTGAGCCCCAATGGCAATCAGGTATACGTCGGGGGCCGACTCGGGGAGGGTACGGTATCGGTCGTCTATCTCGATGAAGATCGTGAGCCGACCGTGATTCAGACGGGTCTCGGCGCCGAAGCGATTGCCGTGACACCCGATGGCCGCAATGTATGGGTGATCAACCAGGACGAGAACACGATTTCTATCATCGATCCGGACACGCTCTCTATTCGGGAGACGTTTGAGGCGGCCACTCAACCGCGGCGTCTCGCGAATCTGCCTGGTGGCCGAATGGCCGTCGTGTATGGAAACAGCGAGACGGCCGGGATCCGAATCTTCGACACGGAGACCCGTGACATTCTGAGTGAGTTACCGATCCCGGGTGACGAGGTGGGCGCGGGCGGTTTTGGGTTTTTCGCGATCGAGGACATAGGATTCGTGAGCACCCGGCTCGACGGCCGCATCCTCGTTTACGATTTTTCCAGTCCTGAGAGAGCGCCGACCACACTTGTCTCGGATCATGCGACGCCCGACGGCATGGCCTGGACGCCGCTACGGCTCGACGTATTAGATGCCGCGATCGAATAAGCGTTACGGTGGTCTCTTCGCCGTAGCGTTTACACTGGCCTTCCCGGCCGTGCTGACGCTGGTGTATTTCACGCTGCTCGCCGAGGCAGCTCTCGTCATCCAATATCTGACATATGGATCGCTCAAGCTCATCCAGTTTGGCTTTCCTCTCTTCTGGGTTCTCGCCATACAGCGGCGGCATCTAATGCTTCGCGGGCCACAGTCGGTTGGATTGTTGTCCGGTATTGCTTTCGGTGCTGGTGCACTGATTGCGATGTGGGCCCTCTATCAATATGTGCTTTTGCCATCAGGCTTAATGGAGACCGCTAGAGCGCCGGTTCGAGACAAGATAGAGGGCTTCGGTGTAGACACGCCCACGGCATACTTGGCTATGGCGATTTTCTATTCCTTAATTCACTCGCTGCTCGAGGAGTACTATTGGCGCTGGTTCGTCTTCGCCGAGCTTCGCCGATTTACCGGCTTATGGCTGGCAATCTTCGTCTCGAGCGTGGGGTTCATGACCCACCATGTCATATTTCTCGGAACTTTTTTCGGTTGGACCTCACCGCTCGGATGGCTCCTCGCGTCCGCGGTTGCCGTCGGCGGTGCCGTGTGGGCCTGGATGTACCATCGTTGGGGCTCGCTCTATCCGATCTGGTTCGGGCATCTACTGGTCGATGCCGGAATCTTCCTGGTGGGTTACGATCTCGTGGGCGGGTTTTCGCCTTGAGTGTCGCTCAGCCGAGCTAATTCAACTACAGGCTCAAAAGAAAACCCGAGTTCCGAGCCTCACTACGGCTGGCGAAAGATCTGCCGCGCAGGCATTCTATAGCTACACTCTCGGCGGATTCCTTCGGAATACCGGAGGAAACGCTATTACTACGATTGGCGAGTAGCTATCTGGATATGGAGAACGACGGTGATTCGGCACGACTACTGGTATCGCATGCGGCCGATGTTGGTGATACCGAATTCATGAGTAAAGCGCACCATCCGAATTCGAACGCGGCAATCGAAGGATTCGCCGACTTCATCGCGTCTGTCAAATCATAGAGTGAAGACCGTGAAGACGACGTGCGTACGTTAGTTCTCTGCTCGTTAATCGCGTTGGCGTGCGTTGGCTGCGCGTCGACAGGCACCCGCAGTGATGGTGATGTCAACGACCCGTTCGAGCGAGCAAATCGCGCGATATTCAGATTCAATCGATCGGCCGACCAGTACCTGCTGCGGCCGATAGCCAGCGGCTATCACAACATCACGCCCGACCCCTTGGAATGGAGTATCAGCCGCTTCTTCGTCAACCTGTCCTCGCCGATCATCATCGTCAGCGACCTGCTGCAGGGTAAATTCAAGCAAGCTGGCGCGGATACCGGCCGATTCTTGTTGAACTCGACGATCGGCGTGCTGGGGTTCCTGGACGTCGCGTCGCATGTAGGTCTCGAGTACCACGAGGAGGATCTAGGCCAGGCGCTCGGGCGATGGGGTATCGGGCAGGGCCCCTATGTCATGCTGCCGATCTTCGGCCCTTTCACGTTACGGGACGGCTTTGGCCACTTGCTGGAGCTGCCGCTCGAGACACTCAGGTACATCGATGACGACAGTACACGCAACTCTCACATTCTCTTGTATTACGTCGACAAGCGCATGCGGCTGCTAGCTGGCGACGATGCACTCGAGAATGCATTCGACCCCTATATTTTTCTTCGCGACGTGTATCTGCAGCGCCGCCGCTATCTCCTCTACGACGGTGACCCACCGTTTCCCGACGATGACTTCGAAGACGAGTACTCCGAGGAAGATTTCCTGAGCGGAGATTAGATCGTTGAGCCCGCGTCGAGTATGGCCGTCACTTCACTGATCTCTGCGATCGCGGCGAGTTGCTTGGGGATGTTCTCGTAAGCGATCTTCCGATCGTAGTACCGCGCCCAGCTCACCCATTCCAGCAGCAGTGCTAGGCCGGCACTGTCGGCGACCTCTACGGCGGACATGTCGACGACAACACTCGAATGATCGGCGAACAGCTGCTTGCTCTGCGAAAGAATCTCGGTCGCCGAGTGGAACGTGAGATCGCAGCGCAGCGCGAACCGACCGGCACCGAGATCCTCGAGAGGGCTGCCCTCCGAGTTAGCGCCGCTCACTCGGCGCCGTCCTGCAACTCGGTGCTCTTAGTCTCGAGTCTCGTGATGACGCTGTTAATGCCGTTCTGCTCGATCTCGGCTCCGAGTTGGCTGCGCAGATTACGCACATAGGAAATTCCGTCTATCGCGATATCATAGACGCGCCAGCCGGCGTCGCCGAGCCGGAGCTCGTAGTTCACCGGAATTCGGCGGCCGTTATCAAGGATGACGAAGGTCCTGACCGTCGCACGATCCTCTCCGGGCACGCCTTGATACGGAAGGATCTGAAGCCGGTCGGACGTAAAGGATAACAAGCCGTGGGCGTAGCGGTTCAGGATGTAGCCGTAGAGCGCAATCGTGAACCGGGATCTGTCCTCGGCGCTCGTCGTGCGGCCATAGCGGCCGAGTACCAGATAGGCAGCATAGTTACGGTCGAAACGAGGCAAAAAAATCGAGTCGACGAGTTCACGCAACTCCAACGGATTTTCTTCGAAGTAGTCTCTACGATCTTCCAAGGCCTGCAACGCTAGATCGGCGGTGCCGCGCACGATGTCTTCGGGAGTTTCGGACTGGGCACGAGCGTGCAAGTGGAGACCGAGCCCGGCGATGACAGTCGATAAGACGGTCTGGAGAAACTGCCTTCGCCTACTAACCATCGCCCGCCTGCAGAAGATACCGTCCGACCAGATCCTCGAGAACGATCGCGGATTGCGTAAACTCTATCTCACTGCCTTCGTGCAGGCTGTCGGGCGAGCCGCCGGGGTTCAGGCCGATGTATTGTCCGCCGAGCAGGCCCGACGTCAGTATGCTCGCATCGGAATCTTCGGGGATCTCGTCGAACTCCGGCGCTATCCGCAGCGTCACGACGGCTTTGAACTGCCGAGAATCGAAAGCGATGTTCTCGACTCGGCCGATCGTGACGCCTGCCATCGTCACGGGCGCGCGCACGGCCAGCCCGCCGACATTGTTAAAGCGTGCGGTCACGTTGTAGCCCCCGTTGTTGAAGTAGGTCCCGAGATTGCTCGTCTGAGTCGTGAGAAACAGCAGCGCGGAGAGTCCCAGCAGGACGAAGAGCCCGGTCCCCAACTCAACGGTTCGTGATTGTCGCATCGGACAGCCCTTCTATATCAGCGTCGAAGTTATCAGATAATCCAGCACGAGTATGCTAACGGCCGTGCTGACTACCGTGCGAGTCGTCGCTCTACCAACACCCTCTGCGGACGGTAGGCAAGTGTAGCCTTCATACACCGCCAAAAGGCTTGCGGCGCCACCGAATACCAGACTCTTTACGATTCCTTCGGTGACATCGGCAAGGTCCACATTGGCATGTAGCTGCGACCAGAATACACCAGAATCGACGCCCATAACGCTGACGCCGACCAGATAAGTGCCTGTAATACCTATGCCGTTGAAGATGGCGACCAGCAACGGCATGGCGATCACGCCGCCGAGGAATCGCGGGACGATGACGCGATTCATGGGATCGATCGCCATCATCTCCATGGCCAGGAGCTGGTCCGTGGCGCGCATCAGGCCGATCTCGGAGGCGATAGCCGTCCCGGCCCTGCCGGCGAAGAGCAAGGCAGTGATAACAGGTCCGAGTTCCTTGAACAGCGACAGTGCGGCGACGGCGCCTAGAGACTCCTCGGCGTCGAAACGCGAGAGCGAGTCGAAGCCCTGCAAACCGAGAACCATGCCGACGAAGAACCCCGACACCATGATGATCGTCAGGGATAAGGTGCCGGCATTATAGATCTGGGCGACTACCAAGTGGAACCGGCGTACGCACGTCCGCGGCGTGCGTGAGAGAAGATCGAGGAAGAAGATCGTCGTGGCGCCGAAGGTCACGAGCGCACCTCGTAACGTAAAAGCAAGATCGCGAATCCAGACAATCATTCTTCGACGCGGGACAATAGCTGCTCGCTGTAGTCTACCGCCGGGTAGTGAAACGGCACGGGACCGTCGGCCAATCCGCGAATGAACTGTTGCACGAACTCAGAGCGATCGGCCCGCAGCTGTTGCGGACTTCCGGAGGCGATGACCTGGCCGTCGGCTATCAGAAAACTCCGGTCGGCGACCGTCGCCGTCTCCTTTACGTCGTGAGATACGACGATGCTCGTGATCCCTAACGCGTCATTCATCTGCCGAATCAGGCGCAGCACGACGCCGAGGGAGATGGGATCCAGACCGCTGAAGGGCTCGTCGTAAATCAGAAGCTTGGGATCCATGACTATCGCTCTAGCCAGAGCGACCCGACGCCCCATGCCGCCCGAAAGTTCGGACGGCAGAAGATGGGCCGCGCCGCGAAGTCCGACCGCGTGGAGTTTTGTCAGTACCACATAGCGCAGCAGGCGTTCGGGAAGGTCGGTGTGCTCGCGCAACGGAAACGCAACATTCTCGAAGACGTTGAAATCAGTCAGCAACGCGCCTTGCTGGAAGAGCATGCCGATCTCTCGACGCATTTCGTAGAGCTTTTCACGCGATTGATCCTTAACGACCAGGCCGTTCAATCGCACGGTACCTTCGTCGGGTGTTAACTGTCCCGTGATCAAGCGTAACAGGGTCGTCTTCCCCGTTCCGCTCGGACCCATGATCGCAGTGATTTCTCCGCGGCGTATCTTCATGTTGAGGCCGTCGAAAATCCGTCTCTCACCGCGAGCGAAATCTAATCCGTCGATTTCGACGATGTAATCGCCACCCCGATCAGGTACTGCCATTGGAGGTCCCTGAACCAGGCGATGTGTCCGCCATGCTGAATCCCAACTGCCGGAGCCTAGACATCACTGCGGTGATTTTGGTCTCCTGCAGAGCGCGGAGTGGTGGACGCACGGTCCGCCACTCGAGGGCGTCGTAATAGTTTGCCGCAACGGCCTTCAGTGCGGGAATGAGGCCGTAGTCTCTTATACAGCGATTGACGCGGGTCGCCTGATCCTGCAATGATGGGGCGTCTTCTTCCTGCCAGCGCTCGAAGATCCGCCTGATCCCGGACAGGTTGATATTACCGACTGCGGTGATCGACCCGGCGCCACCGTTGTGCAGCGTCTTGAGTAGTAAAACCTCCGAGGCACAAAAGGTGGCGAGTGTCGGATACTCCTTCAGTACGG
>PVBE010606956.1_pt1 | contig 14168 bp, 10 predicted proteins | sample 1631181 | NCBI WGS metagenome assembly PVBE01 (sample SAMN08397723, study PRJNA350692) | Marine metagenome, whole genome shotgun sequencing project. | isolation source: water | place: Pacific Ocean | collected 2012-04
TTCAATTCCAGCACATGTGCCAGTAGCTTCTATCATCTCCAAATCAAATTTAGTTCTTTCTCTTAATCTTTGTGCTTCAAGAAGTTTGTTTTCACTTTTGTGCTTTTCTAATGTTTTTTCTAACTCTTTTTTAATTTCTTTCATGGCCTGATCCATGGTCGGTTTTGGCGTAATGTAGTGACTGTTTGCATACAACTTTATAATTTCAAAATTATTTGTTTTATCCCCAGTTAATGGATCGAATTCTTCAATTTTTTCGAGTTTATTTCCAAACAAACTTAACCTCCACGCTCTATCTTCTAAATGAGAAGGAAAAATTTCTAAACTCTCACCTCTAACTCTAAAGGTTCCTCTAAAAAAGTTCTGGTCATTTCTTTTGTACTGTAGATTAACAAAAGTTTTTATGATCTCATCTCTATTGTAATCGTAGTTCTTTTTTAATGTTAAAGTCATTTTGCTGTATGCTTCTACTGATCCCAAACCATAAATACATGATACACTTGCAACTATTAAAACATCGTCTCTTTCTAATAGCGATCTTGTCGCCGAATGTCTCATGCGATCTATTTGTTCATTTATAGAAGCTTCTTTTTCAATATAAGTATCTGACCTAGGAACATAAGCTTCAGGCGTGTAATAATCGTAATAAGAAACGAAATACTCAATAGCATTATCTGGAAAAAAAGTTTTCATTTCGCCATAAAGTTGAGCAGCCAATGTTTTATTGGGGGCCAAGATTAAAGCGGGTCTATTAGTTTGTTCTATTACTTTTGCCATTGTAAAAGTTTTTCCAGAACCTGTGACTCCTAGAAGAACTTGACTAAATTCACCTTTATTTGCGTTATTAACTAATTTTTTTATTGCTTCTGGCTGGTCACCAGCAGGTTTAAAATTTGTTATAAGTTTAAATTTTTTACCACCTTCAATTTTTCCACTTATTTTTGGGTTTTTACTTTGAATATCTGTAATTAAATCTTGATAAGTATTTTGCATAAAGTAAACAAGGTATTAGAATAATAATATTTTTCAATGAGCATTATATCTGACAGTTTAAAAAGAATAAAACCGTCGCCCACTATTGCAGTAACTCAAAAAGCTAGAGAATTAAGAGCTGCTGGCAAAGATGTAATTGGATTGGGCGCAGGCGAGCCTGATTTTGATACACCAGACAACATTAAAGATGCTGCAATAAAAGCGATTAAAGATGGAGATACTAAATATACTGCTGTTGATGGAACTCCAGAATTAAAAAAAGCAATTGTTGATAAGTTCAAAAGAGAAAATAATTTAGATTACACAACTGACCAGATAACTGTCGGAACGGGTGGAAAGCAAGTTCTTTATAATGCCTTCATGGCAACTTTAAATAAAGGTGATGAAGTTATAATTCCCGCGCCTTTTTGGGTGTCTTATCCGGATATGGTTTTGCTTGCAGGAGGAAAACCAAAAATTGTTAAATGTGATGAAAAAGATGGTTTTAAATTAACAGCTAAAAAGCTTAAAAAAGCTATTTCAAAAAAAACTAAATGGTTAATTTTGAACTCTCCATCAAATCCAACAGGGGCAGGATACGCTAAAGACGAAATAGAAAATTTAGCCAAGGTTTTATTAAAAAATAAAAAAGTACATATTCTAAGCGATGATATTTACGAGCATATTAAATATGATAATTTTAATTTCTTTACTATTGCTCAAATTTCTATGCTTAAAGATAGAACGCTTACCATGAATGGAGTAAGCAAATCTTATGCCATGACAGGGTGGAGAATAGGGTATGCAGCAGGCTCCAAAGACATAATTAAAGCAATTGGAAAAATTCAATCTCAATCTACTTCTAACCCTTCGTCCATTAGTCAGGCTGCTGCAGTAGAAGCATTAAATGGCAATCAAGATTTTATTCAAGAAAGATCAGATGCTTTCAAAGAAAGACGAGATTTTGTATTTAATAGCTTAAATAAAATTAAAGGCATTAGTTGTTTAAAACCAAATGGAGCTTTTTATGTATTTCCAAGCTGTAAAAAATTATTAGGTAAAAAAACAAAATTAAAAACAGATTCAGAATTTGTTGAAAAGCTATTAGAAAAAGCAAATGTTGCTGTTGTTCAAGGATCTGCTTTTGGTTTAGATGGCTATTTCAGAATTTCTTATGCCACTTCTATGGAAAAATTGAAAGTTGCAATGGATAGAATTAAATCTTTTTGTGAAAGTATAGGCTAATTTTTTGAAGATAAATATTTTTCTACTTCAAGAGCGGACATACATCCCATTCCAGCAGCAGTAACAGCTTGTCTAAAAATCTTGTCTTTTACATCTCCAGCAGCAAAAACTCCTGGTATATTTGTTTCAGTTGAGTCTGGTTTTGTTATTAAATAACCTTCTTTATCCATATTTAATTGATCCTTAAATAATTGTGTTGCCGGGTCATGTCCAATAGCAATAAATAAGCCATCTATCTTTAATTCTTCAATTTTATTTGTTTTTACATTCTTAATTTTTAATCCTTTGACGTTTTTTGGCTCTTTATCACCAATGACTTCTTCAACAACGCTATCCCAAATAATTTCAATTTTTTTATTTTCCATTAATTTTTTTTGAAGTAGTTTTTCTGCTCTTAAAGAATCTCTTCTATGAATTAAATGTACTTTTGATGCAAATTTTGTAAGAAACATTGCCTCTTCTACAGCTGCATTTCCTCCGCCTACAACAGCTACTATTTTATCTTTAAAGAAAAAACCATCACATGTTGCACATGCGGAAACTCCAAATCCTCTAAATTTTTGCTCAGACTCAATATCTAACCATTTTGCTTGAGCACCTGTTGAAATTATAATTGAATCAGCGGTATATTTTTGACCGCCATCTCCTACAGCTTCAAATGGTTTAGATTTTAAATTTACTGATGAAATATGATCTTCAATCATTTCTGTACCTACTGCCTTAGCTTGATCTCGCATCTGTTCCATTAACCACGGTCCTTGGATTACTTTTGCAAATCCAGGGTAATTTTCTACATCAGTTGTAGTTGTTAATTGTCCTCCTGGCTCAATTCCCAAAACCATAATAGGTTTAAGCATTGCTCTTGCTGCATAGACAGCGGCAGTGTATCCAGCAGGACCCGATCCAATTATTAACACTTTTGTGTGTTTCGTTGGATTTTGGTTCATATCAAAGCTATATAGTAATTCATGACTAAATTAAAAGGGTTAATATTAACTGAAGGAATGCACGGAATGATAAGTCAAGCAGAAGGTTTGGCAAAAGCACTGGATTTAAATTATTTTCACGAAAAAATTGAATTAAATAGCTTTTGGAAATTTATACCTTCTAAACTTACTCCTGTTAAAAAATTTGTTTTTAATAATGAAATTGAAAAAGATTTTGATGTAATAATTTCATGTGGTCGAAAAAGCGTTATTCCTTCAATCTTTTTAAAGAAAAATTCCGAAAAAAAAATATTTAACATACACGTTCAAGATCCAAAAATTTCGCTTGAAAATTTTGATGTAGTGGTTGCCCCAGATCATGACAATCTTAAGGGAGAAAATGTAATTTCAACAAGAGGAGCAATTCACTATTTAACTCTAGAAGAAATTGATCAAAATAAACATTATTTAGAAAACAAGATAGATAGAAACAAAGATATTTTAACTTTGATTTTGGGAGGTCCTAATAAATATTATCAATACACTAGAGAGAATATTCAAAAAATATTTTTGTTGGTAAGCGAGAATGTAAGTAAGCAAAATCTACAACTTATAGTTATACCTTCAATGCGAACACCTATTGAAGTTATAGAACTAGCAAAAAATTATTTTGGATCTGAACAGTTGGTTATAGATAGCATTGACAAAAAAGCATATTTATCAAGTCTATCGCTATCTAAGTTTATTGTAGTAACTTGTGATTCGAGTTCAATGATTTCCGAATCAGCTTTAACTGGCAAGCCAATTTATGTGGCACAAATTCCTGCTTCAAAAAATGATTATAGATTTCAGAGTTTCAGAAAATTATTTAAAGAATTAAATATTATTAGAGATTTAGGTGGTAATATAGAAAATTGGAGTTATAAACCTTTAGATGAAACTAATAGAGTGGCTGCAAAAATCAAAAAAAAAATTACTGTTAGATTTTGATTTATATCAAATATATTTAGAATTAAATGACAAACAAACGAAATGTTTTTTTTAAATTCATTAATTAATAATTCAAAAAAATTTGAAAAACCATTTGCACATTGGGAGTTAAATGAACCCCTTGCTAATGGCGCTATAGAAGAAATAGCAAATGCTAATGTAGCAAATCCAGCCGATCATCAATTAAAATATGATGGCACCAGAGCAATTGATGGTGGTGAAGGAAAGTTCAGAGAAGGCATTGCTTCTGGAGGACAAGCATTAAAATTTAGATGTTTTATAAATAAGAATAATTCAAATAATTTTCCATATCTGAAAAAATTTATTAAAGAATTGCAATCCAAGGAAACTCATCAAAAAATTTCAAAATTAATTAATAAAGATTTATCAAAAGCCCATGTTAGAGTAGAGATTATTTGCGACAGAGAAGGATTCTGGCTCAAACCTCACTGCGATATTAAAGAAAAGTTGCTATCATGTTTGCTTTTTGTGAACAAAATGGAAGAAAGTGAAGAATTGGGAACTGATTTCTACGATAATAATTTAACAAAAATTAAAACTGTCCCCTATAGACACAATTATGGGTATTTTTTTTCAAGTGGACCAAATACTTGGCATGGTATGGAAAAAAAAATGATTAAAAGAGAAAGAAGAAGCCTATTAGTTAATTATGTGACTTTTAATACAGATTGGCCAGTTGATTAACCAAAGATATTTTGAATAGCTTTAACATTTATTTTTTTTGATTTAAGAGATTTGATAGCTTCCAAGCAAGCGTAAGCGGTAGACATATTTGTACAATATGGAACTTTATTAATTAATGATGCTCTTCTTAATGAAGTTGAATCTTGAACTCTATATTTGCGTTTGCCCCCACCAGTATTGATCACTAGAGCAATTTTTTTTGCATTTAATATATCAACAATATGCGGAGATCCTCCACTTACTTTTTTCACTTTTTTGCATTTTATTCCATTTCTTCTTAATGCATTTGCAGTACCTTCAGTACCGCATAATGCAAAGTTTAACTGGACAAGTTTTTTTGCTAAATCCACTCCTTCATTTTTATGCTTATCTTTTAAAGAAATAAATGCCAATCCTTTTGTTGGCAATGAATTTCCTGAAGAAATTTGACTTTTTGCAAATGCAAGTCCAAAATCTTCATCTATTCCCATTACCTCTCCTGTAGATTTCATTTCAGGACCTAACAGCACATCAACATTTGGAAATTTGTTAAATGGAAAAACAGCTTCTTTTACTGCATACATGTTCTTATTTTTATTTATCAAATTAAATTTTGATAATCTTTCTCCTGCCATTATTCTTGAAGCTATTTTAGCTAAAGGAATTCCCTTTGCCTTTGAAACAAAAGGAACAGTTCTACTTGCTCTTGGGTTAACTTCAATTATATAAATTTCATCATTTTTTATTGCAAACTGCACATTCATAAAACCTTTTATTTTTAAAGCTAATGCTAATTTTTTTGTTTGATTTTTAATTTCGACAATTAATTTTTCTTTAATAGCTATTGGAGGTATGCAACATGCCGAGTCACCCGAGTGAATACCAGCTTCTTCAATGTGTTGCATTATACCTGCAACAAACACCTCATTGCCGTCAGAAATTGCATCAACATCGACTTCCATTGCGTTATTAATAAATTTGTCAATTAATATTGGATTGTTTTCTGCAGCTTTAAATGCTTCTTCCACAAAATTTTTTAGTTGGTTTTTTTCGTGAACTATTTCCATAGCCCTGCCTCCCAAAACATATGATGGCCTAACAACTAAAGGTAAACCAATTTTTTCGGCAATTTTAATTGCTTGATTATAAGATTTTGCAATACCACTTTCAGCTTGTTTTAATTTTAATTTAATTAAAAGTTTTCTAAATCTGTCTCTATCTTCAGCAAGATCAATCGAAGAATACTGAGTTCCTAAAATCGGAAATGAATTTTCATAAAGGAATTTTGCTAATTTAATCGGCGTTTGCCCTCCAAATTGAGCAATTATTCCCAATAAATTACCATTGGATTTTTCTTTTAATATTATGTTATGAACATACTCTTCAATCAAGGGTTCGAAGTATAATCTATCGCTTGTGTCATAATCAGTTGAGACGGTTTCAGGATTACAATTAATCATTATTGCTTCATATTTTGCTTCTTTCAAAGCAAAACTGGCCTGACAACAACAGTAATCAAATTCTATTCCTTGACCAATTCTATTAGGTCCGCCCCCCAAAATAATAACTTTATTTTTTGACGATGGCTTTGCTTCACATTCTGTATTTAGAGTAAAATTTCTTTGATATGTCGAATACATATAGGGTGTAAAAGATTTAAATTCAGCTGCACAAGTATCCACTTTTTTGAATACTGGCAAAACATTTAAAGCTAATCTCTTTCTTCTAACAATTTTTTCTTTTAAACCAGTCAGTTGAGATAATTTTTTATCCGAAAATCCTATTGACTTAATTCTATTAAATTCATTAAAGTTTTTAGGCAAACCTTTTATAGAAATTTTACTTTCCTCATTAACAATTTCTTTAATTTGTTCTAAAAACCAAGGGTCAATTTTTGATAATTTATATATTTTTTTTAGTTTAATTTTTTTACGTATTGCTTCTCCAATTAACAAAATTTTATTTGGAATATTAATCTTTAATTTTTTTTCAATTTCTTTTTTATTTAAATCAAAAATTCTGTCTAAACCTGAAAAACCGATTTCTAAAGAGGCCAATGCTTTTTGAAGAGATTCTTTAAAGTTTCTACCGATTGCCATAGCTTCTCCAACCGATTTCATTGAAGTACCTAATATTGCAGGAGAAGTAGAAAATTTTTCAAAAGTAAATCTTGGAATTTTAGTAACCACATAATCTACTGTTGGTTCAAAAGATGCGGGAGTAACTTTGGTAATTTCATTTTTTAATTCATCAAGCGTATATCCAATGGCTAATTTTGCTGCTACCTTCGCTATAGGGAAACCCGTTGCTTTTGATGCAAGCGCAGAAGATCTAGAAACTCTAGGATTCATTTCTATAATAACCATTCTTCCATTTTTTGGATTGATGGCAAATTGAACATTAGAACCTCCTGTTTCCACGCCAATTTTTCTCAAACAGGCAATAGAAGCATTCCTCATAATCTGATACTCCTTATCTGTTAGAGTTAAGGCCGGTGCTATGGTAATAGAATCTCCAGTATGAATTCCCATAGGATCTAAATTTTCAATAGAGCATATAATTATACAGTTGTCTTTTTTATCTCTTACAACTTCCATTTCAAATTCCTTCCATCCTTCTAAGCATTCTTCTACTAGAACTTGATTTACTGGAGATGCATCAAGCCCCCTCCTAACACTTTTGAAAAATTCTTTTCTACTTTTGGCTATACTGCTTCCAAGCCCGCCAAGCGTAAAAGCGGGCCTAATAATTGCAGGCAATCCAACTTTATTTAAGCATTTTTTGGTTTGTTTAACTTTGTTGATTATTTCTGATTTTGGTAGATTCAATCCAATGTCAGACATGTTTTTTCTAAATTTTTTTCTATCTTCAGCATTAGAAATAGCTTTTGAGTTTGCCCCTATTAGTTCAATTTTATATTTTTTCAGCAATCCAATTTTTTCTGCTTTTATTGCTAAATTCAATGCAGTTTGTCCACCCATGGTTGGTAAAATTGCATCAGGTTTTTCTTTTATTAAAATCTTTTCTAAAACTTCTATTGTTATTGGCTCAATATAAGTTTTATCTGCGACACCTGGATCTGTCATAATTGTTGCGGGATTAGAATTTATTAAAATTACTTTGTAGCCCTCATCTTTTAATGCTTTGCAAGCTTGGGTTCCAGAATAATCAAATTCACAAGCTTGGCCAATAATTATTGGCCCAGCTCCTATTACCAGGATTTTTTTAATATCTTTTCTTTTTGGCATTTTTTTTTATCTCATTAATAAATTGATTAAATAAATAGTGACTATCTTGTGGGCCAGGGTTTGACTCGGGATGATACTGAACAGAAAAAATAGGTCTTTTTTTTAATTTTATCCCTTCTATGCAATTATCGAACAAAGATTTATGAGTTACCTCAATATTTTTTGGCAAGGTTTCTTTAACTATTTCAAACCCATGATTTTGGCTTGTTATTTCAACTTTATTATTAATTAGATTTTTTACTGGATGATTTGCGCCTCTATGACCCAATTTCATTTTTTTGGTCTTTGCTTTGAGTGCCAAAGCTAACAATTGGTGCCCAAGACATATGCCAAATATTGGAATATTTGCTTTCATTAATTTTTGAATTGTATTTATTGCATATCTTCCAGTTGCAGCAGGGTCACCAGGACCGTTTGATAAAAAAATTCCATCAGGTTTTAATTTAACGATCTCTTTAGCTTCAAGATTACAAGGAACAACAATTACTTCACAATTAAAATTAGAAAAATACCTTAAAATATTTTTTTTAATTCCATAATCAATAGCAATAATTTTATGTATTTTTTTTTTGTTTTTTTCAAAACCTTTTTCTTTTTTCCAAGTTTTAAATCCTTTCCATATGTATTTTTTTTTGGTTGTAACTGTCTTAGCTAAATCAAGACCTTTTAATCCAGGCCATTTGACAGAGCTATTAGTTAATTTTTTTAGGTTAAAATTACCTTTATTATTGTTAGAAATTGTTCCTTTGGGAGCCCCTTTATCTCTAATGAAATTAGTTAAGCTTCTTGTATCTAATCCTGTTATGCCTACTATTTTATTTTTTTTCAGCCATGTATCTAGTTTTTTTAACGATCTGTAGTTTGAGGGATTAGTTATTTCCGTATTAAAAATAACTCCTTTTGTCCAAATTTTATCTGACTCATTATCTTCTTTATTGATGCCCACATTTCCAATGTGTGGAAAAGTAAAATTAATAATTTGTCCTGCATAAGAAGGATCAGAAATAATTTCTTGATATCCCGTAAATGAAGTGTTGAAACAAATTTCTCCTGTTGCTGAGCCCTGATAGCCAATGCCAATTCCTTTAAAAACAACCTTGTTTTCAAGAACTAAAACGCCTGTGGGTAATTGTGTGAATTTTTTTGAGCTAATTTTTTTTGCTTTTTTGATCAATTACAACCCATAAGTTAAAGGTTAATACAATAAAACCCTAATTACTGCAACATCTCTAATAAAAAAATTTAAAAAAAATTTTTCTTTTGAAGAATTTTATCTTTGCAGTAGATTAAAAAAATGTCTTTAAAGGAAAAAATCGAAACTAATTATAATAATTCTGTAAAATCTAAAGATAAGGTTCAAATATCAACCTATAGGTTAATTTTATCCTCAATTAAGGATATTGATATAGTTAATAGATCGGGCCCAAATAAAAAGAAAACTGACGACGAGGATATTAAAAAACTTTTAAAAAAAATGATAAAGCAAAGAGACGAATCAATCGAAATATATAAAAAAAACAACAGACAAGACTTATTAGTAGTTGAGCAAAAAGAGCATGAAATAATATCAGCTTTTCTACCAAGACAATTAGGCGAAGAAGAAACAAAAAATATCTGTAATGAAATAATTAAAAAATTAAATGCATCGTCAATCAAAGACATGGGAAAAGTAATGGGAGCATTAAAAAAAGATTATTTAGATACTGTAGATTTTTCAAAAGCAGGCTCTTACTTAAAAGAGATACTTAATAAAAAATGAAATATCCTAAAGAATATTTAGATGAAATAAAAACTCGACTAAAAGTTTCAAGTGTTGTATCAAAAACAGTTCAATTAAAAAAAAGAGGCAAAGAGTTTGTGGGCTTGTCACCCTTTAAAATAGAAAAAACACCATCTTTTACAGTAAATGATGAAAAAGGTTTTTATCATTGTTTTAGCACATCTGAGCATGGAAATATTTTTGATTTTGTTATGAAAACTCAAAATTTAAAATTTGGAGAATCTGTAAAATTTCTTGCAAACCTAGCAGGCATGCGGCCATATTCTTTTTCAAAGAAAGATCTTGAAAGAGAAAAAAGCTGGCAAAATTATTCTTCAATTTTTAATCAATATGTTCAATTTTATCATGAAAACCTTTTAAAAAATGAATATTCAAATATTGCCAGAGAATATTTAAAAAACAGAAAGCTATCAAGAGAAGAGGTTAATAAATTTAAGATTGGATATGTAGAAAAAAAACCTAATCTTTATGAAAAATTAATAAAAAGATTTGATGAAAAAACTTTAATTGCAACTGGCCTTTTCTATTTAGATGAAAAGAAAAATATTTATGTTGAAAGATTTAGAGATAGAATTATTTTTCCAATAAATAATATTTCAGGACAACCTATTGGATTAGGCGGCAGAATAATTCAGAATAATAATTATTTAGCAAAATATATAAACTCCTCAGAAACCCCTTTTTTTAAAAAAGGATCAAATTTATATAATTTGGATATTGCAAGAAAATTTTCTAATAAAATTGATCATGTTTATCTAGTTGAAGGATATATGGATGTTGTTGGTTTGAGTAAAAATGGAATTGAAAATGTTGTTGCTAATCTTGGAACTTCGTTAACAGATAGACAAATTTTGATTTTAAATCAATTTTTTGATGATGTTATTATATGCTTTGATGGCGATGAAAGTGGTTATAAAGCAGCATTAAGAGCTGCAGAAAATTCAATTAAAGAATTACTACCAGAGAAACAAATTTCATTTTTATTTTTACCAGATAATGAGGATCCCGATAGTTTTACAAATAAAAATGGAAAAGATTATTTTATTGATTTTAGCAAGAAGAATAAAATTTTCATTCATCAATTTATTTTTGATCATTATGAAAGACAAATAGAAAATAATCCTTCATCAATGGCAATTTTTGAAAAAACACTAAGATCAACTGCAAATACTATTAAGGATGAATTTATTAAAAAATATGTTTTGGAGTATTTTCTAGAAAGAGTTTCATTGCTTACTCCTCATTCCAATGTAAAAAAAAAACAATTTTTTACAAAAAATAATAAATCTTTAAAATCTACCCAAAAACATTTTAATGAAACCAAATCTTTAAGCACAATAGAGTTAAAAGAATTTTCACTTTTATACTTAATAATGAATAATCTAGATATCTTTCAAGAAAATATTCATTTAATTGAAAATATAAGATTTTTTACTAATGAAAATAAAGTAATTTTTGAGGCTATTTTATCTAAACTAAAATCTTGGGAAAAACCTACACTCAGCGATCTCAATTTAGATAATCAAGTAGTTGATAGAATATTTAAATTTGCATCAATAAAACATATTCTAAATAATTATAAAAATGATCAACAAAAAATATTTGAATTATTAGAAGAATTTTCTCGTGATCTAAAAAATCATGAGTTGGAAATAAGAATAGAGGAATTAGAATCGAAATTTTCTGAAGATTTAAGCGAAAGCACTTTTAACGAAATAAGAGAGCTGAAAGAGAAAAAAAAATTACAAAATATCAACTAAATCATCTAAATTAGACATGGATTTTTTTATATTTAGCATTATATAAGTCTTCCGGACTTTATTATTGTGGAAAGAATAATTACAAAATCATTTGCAAGATTGATGGGCAGAGGAGTCCATAGAGGTTTTATCACTTATGAAGAACTTAGTAAATCTTTAGGAAAAAGAAATCTTAGCCAAGAAAATCTTACACAAGCATTCATTCATATTTTAAATGACAAAATAATTTTGGTTGAAAAAAAATCTGATTATAAAGTTTTAAGAAAAAAAGATAGTTCCTTAAAAGATGATGGCAAAACAATAGAAAAGAGCGACGATCCTATAAGAATGTACCTAAGGGAGATGGGTGGTGTTGAGCTTTTATCCAGAGAAGGTGAAATTGCAATAGCAAAAAGAATTGAAGCAGGAAAAGATGTCATGCTCAATGCATTGTCCCAAAGTCCCATTACCGCACAACAATTTTTTGAATGGGACAACAAACTACAGAATGATGAAATTTTAGTTAGAGAAATTATTGATATTGATACAAACTACATGGAGTATGATACCGCGGATGATAATAACAAGAAGAAAAAATCATCTGACGATTCAAAAGAAAAAAAAAACGATAAATCAGTAAGTCCAGAAGAAAATGAAGATGAATTTAACCCTACTTTAGCTGCGATGGAAAATGAAATTAAGCCAAAAGTTTTACAAACAGTTTCGAAATTAAGTAAGAACTATAACAAGCTTATTAAGCACCAAAAGGAAAAATTACAATGCATTTTGAATTCTACCAATTTTTTTCCAGCAAAAGAAAGAAGTAGCCAAAAAATTATTAAAGAGATATTAACAAAAATAAAATCATTACAGTTATCTCCTTCAGTATTAGAAGAATTGGTGCAAAAACATTACACTGATAACAAAAAAATCATATCTCTTGAAGGCAATTTGTTAAGATTGGCTTTGGACAATAATATTTCTAGAAATGAGTTTATAAAATTCTATGTTGGCAATGAAATTAATCCAAACTTAAAATTTTTTTTAGATACCAATGCTACATGGAAACAATTTTTTCAAAAAAATAAAATAGAGTTCAAAAATATAAGAGAGAGACTAGTCGAAATTAGTAATAAGCTTGGCATTTCTGTTACTGATTTTAAAAAATTAGTAAGCAGAATTCAAAAAGGAGAGAAAGAGTCAAGAATTGCTAAGAAAGAAATGGTAGAAGCAAACCTTCGACTTGTTATTTCAATTGCTAAAAAATATACCAATAGAGGTTTGCAATTTTTAGACCTTATTCAAGAAGGAAACATAGGGCTAATGAAAGCCGTCGATAAATTTGAATATAGAAGAGGCTATAAATTTTCTACATATGCTACCTGGTGGATTAGACAAGCTATTACAAGATCTATTGCAGACCAAGCTAGAACAATAAGAATTCCAGTACACATGATTGAAACAATAAACAAGATAGTAAGAACTCAAAGATTAATTTTAAGTGAATTCGGAAGAGAAGCCACTCCTGAAGAGTTAGCAAAAAAATTAAGAATGCCTTTAGATAAAGTTAGAAAAGTTCTTAAAATTTCAAAAGAACCTGTTTCTCTAGAAAAACCCGTTGGAGACGAAGAAGATAGCAGTTTGGGAGATTTTATAGAAGATACAAAAGCGCTTGCGCCATTAGAGCAAGCAATAAAATCTAATTTAAGCGAAGCAACAACAAAAATATTATCAACTTTAACTCCTAGAGAAGAAAGAGTACTAAGAATGAGATTTGGTGTAGGAATGAATACTGATCATACTTTAGAAGAGGTAGGACTTCAATTTTCAGTTACTAGGGAAAGAATAAGACAAATTGAAGCTAAAGCTTTAAGGAAATTAAAACATCCTAGTAGATCCAAACAATTAAAAAGCTTTCTCGAGAGCTAATAATTATATAAATAATAATTATGGAACAACTTATAGAAGTTTTGTTGCCAGCTGTTTTTGTAGCATCTTTTTCAGGATTATTGATAAAAATGAGCCTAAGTTTTGCAGGACAATCGTGGTCTAACAATTACCAATATACTTTAATTTCCATAATACTACCTATAATTACTCTGATAATTACTAAAGTTATTTCAAACAATATAGCTTTATCTCTCGGAATGGTTGGAGCTTTGTCTATAGTAAGGTTTAGACATCCAGTAAAAAATTCTTTGGAACTTGTTATTTATTTTGCATTAATCACAGTAGGTATATCGGCGGGAGTAAATATAAAATATTCTTTTTTTTTAGGATTAATTATTAGTTTAATTATTTTATCTTTAAAATATATATCAAAAATCTTAGAAAATAGAGGTATTAATTTTTCCTCTCTTTCTCATAATGATAATGCAAAAACATACATCCTAGAAATTGAAATGGAGAGAGAGTTAGATAATAATAAATACTTAAAATATATTCAAAGTTTTTATAGCGATAATAAGCAAAAAAAATATTTTTATAGGTTCGAAAGTGATGAAAAAAATAAAATTGATGAAATTTATAAAAATTTGAAATCTTTAGACCAAATAATCTCTATTGATTTAAAATATGATTAAAA
>PVBE012878320.1_pt1 | contig 14168 bp, 12 predicted proteins | sample 1631181 | NCBI WGS metagenome assembly PVBE01 (sample SAMN08397723, study PRJNA350692) | Marine metagenome, whole genome shotgun sequencing project. | isolation source: water | place: Pacific Ocean | collected 2012-04
GAGGTTCGGGACCTCGAGTAGCGCTGGCTGAGGCTGACCCCAACTTGCGGCGTCGGTGCGCACGCCCATGTGCACCGTCGGCGCCCCCAACACGTACGCCTCAAACCGTGTTGATGCGCCGCCGATAGGCCACGGATCTGGTGCGAGACGCGCGGAACGGAGCAGCTCAACCAGCCGATGCCAACCGGGATCGGTGATACGTCCTTCGGCGTCACGCATCGCGCTGAATGCTCCCTCGTAATGGACGCGTTCGCCGACTCCCCAACGACATGCGGACTCGTGGACGCGTCGGAGGGCATCGCCCCAATGCTTTCCCATGAATGCGAATTCGACGTCACCGAGTTCTGCCATCAACCCGAAGAGACAGTCCAGAAAGGGTTCTGAAGCGAGCTTGTACAGCGAACCGTGAAAGACAATCAGTGGCCGGCGTTCCTCCCACCTGGGGGAGATCGAAGTCAAGTCCAGGTCGCGAGGGTCGTAGCACAAATGCGAAGGGTACACAACGCGTCCCGGAACCGGCCGCCGAGTAAATCCACAAAAAAGATCGTTTCCAACGGGAAAGAAATCAGCTTCCGGCTGACAATAGAAGTTGAAATCAACATTGGGATGATGATGGATATCGGACCCAGTACACACGAATGCGATACACGGCGTCGTTACGCGGTCGAGCACGTCGTAAGCGGCCATCTTCCGACGAATGATCAGTAACAGGTCAAGATCGTCTGCGTTAATTCCGTCCGCTGCCGCGCGGACTGCGTCCGAATAGACAGTAGCCGTTTCCAGGTTGACGGGTCGGTATTGCTGCGCCAGCCCTTCTAAAGCAGGCGCCAGTTGGCCTTGGTACTGCATGTCGTAGATGAAAAGAGCATGCTCCGTTGGGAACCCTTCAAAGAGCGAAACTGGAAACCCGAGCGCCCCGCTGAAAGCACCGAAGCATCCGATTCGTAGCGGACGTGATTCTCGACGGAGGCTGTTCGGGCGACGCCGATCCTGCGGGATCGAACGACGGCGAAGTTTCCAGAACAAGGCCGACATGTGAATGTTGACCCACCCCGGCACGTGTCGCGGCCACGACTCACCGATTCGTGTCTCGAGAACCGCAAGCGCCGCGCCAGGTTTGACACGGTCAGCGACAAAAATCAGGAAGCGCAACAGGGCCACACACCAACGGCTGCCGAGCGTCCCATAGAATAAGCGCCACCAGAGGACCATCAGATCCCGCCACCGTCTACGTCGTGTGAGGCTGGCGAGCGTCTTGTCTCCCAGGAGACGGTACGCGTCAGTCCGTCCTCCAGCGTCGTCTCAGGAGCCCAACCGGTCGCGGCCGCGAATCGCCGCCCATCAACAACCCACCCGGCGTCGGCCTCGAATTCCCTATGCTCGAACATCGGATCAATGCCACAAGCGAGCCTGACAGCCTCGGCAAAGTCACGAATTGACACTTCCTCAATCCCGCCAACGTTGTAGTGGCTCGCACCCGCCGAAGACGCTGGAGGGCGCTCGATGACGCACTTAATCGCCTTACAAGCGTCTGTGACATACAACGGGGACAACTTTGGCCTGCACTCGACACTAAGCGTAACTGGCCGCCCTTTCCTGACCCTGTCAATAAGATCCGTCACGAGGCTGTCCTCTTGGCCAGGCCCATATAGCGTGAACAAACGGAGGATCGTTGTCGGTAGCTCTGTACCGTACGCCTCCAGAATCATTTCGGCTATGCGTTTAGACGTAGCGTAGAAAGTACCTGGGTCGATTGCCGCCTCCTCGTTGAGCGGCAGCGCCGACGGACGGTACACATTCGCGCTCGACGTGAACACCAACTGCCCAGCTCCCACTCGACGTGCGTAGTCGACTAACCGCAATACGGAATGCGCGTTGACTCCGAACATATCGGCTCCCGCCTCGGGAAACTCACGATATCGGCGCGACTGCGCCATATAAAGCACGGCGTCGACGTGGGACGGAAACTGCCAATCATCGTCCGGTCGGGCGAGGTCGGCACTGATCCACTGAACCCCAGACTCATTCGAAGAGATGCCAGCTTTCGTAGTCGCAACGATCTCGTGACGTTGAGCAAGCTCTGGTACGAGATAGCGTCCGAGAAACCCGCTGGCTCCGGTGACAAGAATTCTCATCAGGCGAGCGCTCGCCGCGCGATCACTGTGATGCCTGCCGGTTGCAGATTCTCGTGCTCGATTTCAAGCGCGGCGTCAGCACACTATGCCCGCACATCCTCGCAGGTATGTCGGTGAGCATTGGCAGGAACGTACCAGTCAAAATTGATGTGATTCATTTCTTCCAACGTGAGATCCGGATGATAAAAGGCCTTGGCGATGTGCCAGTAAAAAAAGCGTTGCAGCGAGATAGGCCCAGACGGAATGTCCAAGAACTCTATTGAGAGTGGCACGTCGATCTCGATGTCTAAATCCCCTAGATACTTGCCAAAGCGAGTGAGTGGTATCAGCGCTTCCCAAGCGTCGTCCAGGCTCATTGTCCCAAGGCGACCGCGCACCTCGTCGTCTGTGAACTCACGTACTGGACCCTTTTCCCGGTACACGTAGAAAAGAAAGCGCCCGCCGGGCTTCAGTAATCTGGCCAGGCTGGCAAAAGCCTCTTCCGTAGAATCGGTGTGGTGCAACGCGCCCTGCGAGAAAATCACATCCACCGACTCTGGAGACAGCGGCAGGCTTTTGACATCTGTTTGTAAGAATGCACCTAGCAGTTCTTGCTCTCTGAACCTCGCCTGCGCGCGATCAACTGCCTTGGAGATGTCGACTCCGAGGTATCGGACCTGACCTAACCGTGCCCCGAACAGCTCCAGGCTTGAGATCCCGGCGCCGCACCCAGCGTCCAGGAGTAAGGGGGCGGGACCGTAGCTATCCCACCAGGCAGCGTCGGCAACGTTGCCGTATCTCTCAGCGTACCAGGTACGTAGCACGCTCAAGGCACTTGGCCCTTGGAATGTCTCTTTTTGCCACAGGAATTCGAAGACCTCAGAGGTTTGCGCCTGCGTAGCTGAGGGTACGGCCGAATCCCGAGGAATGCCTGCAGCCATGCGAAATGGCCGACCGCGCAGCATAAACTCGCTGCCTTCCTGCGGCAGCTCGACGCCCAGCAATTCAGCAAGCCATGAAGAGGGTCGCGCGTCAGTCATTCCAAGAACCGCCGGCACCCGCGCCGATGACTCCTATTTTCTGGATTGTCACGGGATTACCTCCAATGCTTTGCGCACCGAATTTCCGGCTGCAAGTTTAATGCTGAGTATAGTGATTTTCTTCAGCATGTTTCCGGTTGAGGCAAGGTTACCGAGACCGTAATCGATGATGACTATCATGATAGTCACGCACGTCAGACTCGTGTGCGCCCACCGTCCAGGAATTGTCGGCACCACCATTCAAAGCTCAAAAGAGACCAGATCAACAGCCGGTGATTTACCGCCCCCTGGCTATGTTCTCTGACGATTCGCTGGACATATTCAGGGTTCAAGTATTCATTAATGCGCGCATCGCTGTCACAAAGCAAGCGCCTCACATACCCAATGCTCTCACCCGCGAACCAACTGGCGTCAGGCGCTGAGAATCCACGTTTTTGTCCACTGCTGATTTCCGATGGGAGCAAGCGCATCATCGCCTGTCGAAGAACAACCTTGCCATCAGCATTACGATGCCCACCCTTGCTAACATCGTCTTCGTCAACTTGCGGCGCACTTTCCAGATCGTTGAGTTTCATGCGTGGCGATAGCCGGAGAGCGAAGTCGACTAGATCGTTGTCCATAAAAGGCACTCGGGTCTCTAGCGAATGAGCCATGCTGAGTTTGTCTTCGACAACGAATAGCCCATGCAGGAACGTCTTACTCTCGAAGTAGAGTGAAGCATTGACCATGTCCTCGACTGACCCATCTGGTAGTGGACGGTTTTCGAAGACCTGGGCAAATGCCTCACGCGGCTCGTGTTCCCGAACTTCCCTGTAGGTGGACTCGTTGAAGAACGAAGCACGATCGCGGTCGGGTACAAGCCGTTGCCAGTAGTCATAATAGTCGTCGTAATAAGTATCTATACTGCCGCCACGAAGCCCCCTATAGTAGCGCCACGGATATCCCGCGAAGAGTTCGTCGCCACCACAGCCAGAGAGAACAACTTTTACAAAGCGGCTCGCGAGCCTCGCAATGTAGTAGTTAGGATAGGACTGTCCAACACGTGGGTCCTCAAGATGCCAGATCAGTTCTGGCAACACCTGTTCCATATCGCCAGCGTGCATGACCATCTCGTAATGTTCTGTCTTGAACCTATGCGCCATCATCTCCGCCGCCGGTCGTTCATCGAAACCAAGTTCAAGGCCAGTTGCCGATGAGAGATCGAACCCTGCAGTAAAAGTCCGCATCCGCGGGATATTCCGAGTGGCAACAGCGGTGATCGAGCCCGAGTCCATCCCACCGCTCAGGTAGGCACCAACGGGAACGTCTGACACAAGTTGCCGGACAACAGAGCGTTCAAACAGGCAATAAAGTTCTTCTGCGGCTTCGTCGATTGATAGCGTGGCTCCTTCTGTTGAGAATTGGTAGTCCCAGTATCGGGACCGTGTCACGCAACCGGAGGCGACATCCACTGACAATATGCACCCCGGCGGCAATAGCTGCACGCCATCAAATAGAGTCGCGTCGCTAAAAATATTCTGGAACGTGAAATATTCGCTTAGTGCTTTCCAGCAAACTTGTGCTGACACCCCAGGATACTCGAGTAACCCTTTAATCTCGCTCGCAAACAGCAAACCCGGCGCGCCGGTGCGATAGTAAAGTGGTTTGATACCGTATCGGTCGCGCGCCAGGAACAGCTTTCCTCCCTCCGAACTGGGCCGCCGGTCGTAAATCGCAAATGCGAACATCCCGTTGAAACGCTGCACGCAATCGCTTCCCCACTGCTCGTACGCCCGCAAGACCACTTCGGTATCGGTTTGAGAGTGGAACTTGTAGCCACACGACTCCAGTTCGCCACGCAGCTGCTGAAAGTTATACACCTCACCGTTGTGCACAATGACTACGTCGCCCGCCTCGTTCGACATCGGCTGATTGCCATGCGCTGATAGGTCAATAATGGCAAGTCTGCGATGACCAAGCCCAACCGCTCCCTCGACGTACTGTCCTTCACCATCGGGGCCACGATGAGCGATCGCATCGGTCATCTTGCGCACATCTTCAACTGCGACAGGTCGCCTAGAGAAATCCACGATTCCGGCAATTCCGCACATAGTGGATGCTTTCAGTCAGTGCTTCCTAGCACGGAGCGTATAGCCACTCTGCTCTGAGGTGTCCAGATATTCGATGCACAGATGAAACTCCTCACACCAATGCCTGACCTCTTCCTCGGTATGGCGATGCGCGTAGCGCGGACTATACCAATCGAAGTTCACGTGGTTGTTCTCCTCAAACGACAAGGAAGGATTCCAGAACAACTTGAGCATGTGCGAGTAGATGAGGCGTTGTACGTCATGGCGCCCAGCACGGATGCCGAGATACGGGATGTCCTGCTCGACTTCAACTTCAGCATCTAGTTCGGTCAAGGCCCGGCCAAGCGCTGTGAGCGGACGAAGAGCATTCCACGCTTCCTCGGGCCCCAGCGGAGCAAGTACTTCCCTAACCAAATCATCGGCGAATTCGCGAATAGGTCCCTTTTTCCGATACATGTAGCAGAGGAGTTCACCGCCCGGCTTAAGCATATCCGCCACGCACCTGAATGCGGCTTCCGTCGATGGTGTGTGGTGGAGCACACCTTCACAAAATACTAGGTCAAACGAACCAGGTGTGAGTGGAAGTTGAAGGATGTCCCCTTGAATGAAGTGTCTCCGCGGACCCACTCCAACCCGCTCTCGAGCAACGTCGATCGCCTCCGAAATCTCAACCCCATACCACTCGCAGGAACTGCGATCACTCCAGCAGTGCTCCATGCAAAGCAAACTGCTGAATGCACTCCCGCACCCCGCATCTAGGATACGATCGCTTTGCGAAAGATACATGCGCATCTCTTCCGGGTCAGCAAACCCGTACCGCTTGCACATCCACCTACTTGCCGCCTTCCCCATTTCCGGAGACTCGTATGTGTTCCGCTGCCGCCACTTGTAAGCAAAACTTGACGCGGTTAACTGCTGATCACTGTCCTTGGTCAGAACAAAGCGCGGGATCCCGTCAGTGATGGGATACTGCTGCCCACCGGCGTGCAGTGTTCCCTCGAGGATTTCATCGCCGTCGAACTGGGTGGCCTCTAGGGTGAGCCGTTCAGCTGACACCGGATCAATGAGAATTTCAAGCAAGCTTCTGTTCACAAGTCAGTGCCGAACTCGGCAAGCATTTCGCACACGAAATACTGCTCCTCTAAAGTCATTTGAGGGTACAGCGGGAGCGCAAGGCTAAGGCCCTCCGCAAGCCACGCGTTCGGATACTGCTCCGGTCGAATCGAATACTTCCGAGCGTAGTAGTCGGACAGGACTGGCGCATGAGTACCTGGACGTGTCGCGATGCCAGCTTGTTCAAGGCTCCTCATCAAATCACTGCGAGCGCGACTCAGTATTTCTACGTTGGACGGCGTCGGCTCGTCCGGCGCAAAGAGGCAAACGTACGCCTGGTTACCATGAACATATCCAGTGGGCATCGATGGTCGACGGAGCCAACTCAGTTCACCCAGCGCCTCATTGTATCGACTAGCGACTTGCGCACGGCAGGCTAAAATATCCGGCGCACGATCCATCTGCGCGCAACCAACAGCTGCCTGGATATCGGTCATACGATAATTGAATCCGAGTTGCGGATACTCGGCGAGCAAAAACGACTCAGGGTTCTCATGGCGTACAAGATCGGACCTTGTTGCCCCGTGATCACGCAGGCTTCGAGATAATTCTGCTAGCTCGCTCCGTAACGTCGTTATCATCCCTCCCTCACCCGTCGTAATTGATTTTCGAGGGTGGAAACTGAAGCAGCCAACGTCCCCTAACAAACCTACATGTCGGTCGTGGTACCTCGCGCCAAACGCGCAGGCCGCATCTTCTACGACCCACAAGCCACAGTGGTCTGCCAGAGCCAGGATGGCCGCCATGTCGGCAGGCAATCCGAACAGGTGAACCGGGATAATGCCAACCGTTTGTGGCGTAACAAGCGATTCAATGCATCCAACGTCTATGTTGAAGGTCTCCAAATCGACGTCACAAAAAACCGGGCGGGCGCCCAAATATTCGACTACGTTGGCTGTCGAAATCCATGTGAACGCCGGCACGATCACTTCGTCACCTGGCTTAACGCCCAACGCCACTAGAGCAACATGCAAAGCCGTGGTGCAGGAGCTAGTTGCAACAGCATCAGGAGCGTCAACGAATGTCGCAAACCGATCTTCGAACTGCTTAACAAATGGTCCCTGGACGACCCAGCCACTCTCAAGCGGTTGTTGAATGTTGGCACGTTCTTCGTCGCCAAAAAGCGGCTTTGTAATTGGAATTTGCATGCGAGCGTCCGTCACGTGCCTGGTACCTCAGGGTGCTGTTGTCGCTCCTGCATCCACCACCCGACCGTAGAGTGCAATCCTTGTTCAAGCGAAACACTCGCGACAAACCCGAGGTCGTCGGTTGCCTTCTCCGTGCTGCCGACGCGGTTCGTGACGAACATCTGCTCCTGTGGCCGATACTCGGGTGTCAATGTAGAACCCGTCAGTACCAATAACTGCGTGACCAACTCGTTGATCGTCGTCTTAACCCCACAACCAATGTTGTACGCCTCGTCAGACACCTCACTCTTCATAGCAAGGATGTTCGCTCGAGCTACGTCCTGCACGTAGATAAAGTCGTACGCCTGGGACCCGTCACCAAAAATAATTGGCGATTCCCCACGCTCGATCCGATCAAGCGCCTTCACAATTACACTGACATATGTACCTTTATCGTCCATCCGTGGCCCATAGATATTCATGTACCGAAGGGCAGCGTACTCCATTCCATGCTGCTCGTAGCCTGCGCGGAAAAATTGCTCTCCCGCAATTTTCGTCGCTCCATACATCGTCCGGTTGTTGAACGGATGGGCTTCTGTCATCGGGGAAGACAACGCATCGCCGTACACTGATGCTGAAGACGAATAGATGACCCGCTGCACTCCCGCCCGCCTGCATGACTCCATAACATTGAATGTACCGTCAACATTCACCTCGAGTGCCGCCCTTGGTTCATGTACGCACTCGTAAAGCCACAATGCTGCCAAGTGAAACACTCCTGCGGCATCCTCTAGCGTGCGATCAAGGAACTCGCAATCGGTGATGGAACCTTCGACTATCCGGACGCGAGGATCGGATACGGCAGCCGTCAGATTCGTTTGCGAGCCACGGACGAAATTGTCGATGATCGTGATTTCGCGAACAGACTCCGCGAGTAACTGATCGACAATGTGTGAGCCGACGAAGCCTGCGCCTCCGATCACAACGATCTTTTTATCCAGTAGATTCAAGAGTTTCCTGTCAATCAGGTTTGGTCGACGAGTCCTCCGGATCGAGGCTGCCAACAGTCTTCGGGTCGACCGGCTCTGGTGCACACCATCGTGAAGGCGCCCGAACGTATCCGTGCAACGTTCCCCATGGGTATGAGTCACGTCCCGTAGTCGCCACGTTCAACACATTCATCTGTACAGTCCTTGTCACGACGTCCAGATCGTATCCATCGGTCCGATTCAAATAGACACCAATTGTGTATGTTCTGGGCAACAACGTAAGGTCGATGTCTACGGTGAGAACATGCCAACCTGGTAAGAGTGTGTATGGATCCATGTCGCAATCTGTACTGAACGAACAAGCAACCTTCTCACCCTCAAGGCTTTCGATGACAACGCCCGCTGCAACCCGTTCGACATTCTCCATTACCTCTACTGTCATTCGAACACGAATTCGCTGTCCAAAATAAAATTCGTCGCTCTGAAGATCGTCCTGAGTAAGCAATTCCACGTGCCGGAAACGAGCTTCGCCAGTTCCGGAACGAACGGCGTCTTCTGCTATGGAACCGCCTGGTCTAATCTCTCGAGCGAGGCCAAGATAGCGCTCAACGACCTCATCCACGTGGCCTTCCGCAACCACGGAGCCCGCATCTAACAGCAACGCTCGATCACATAGTGACTTCACAGCAGCCATGTTATGACTTACAAAGAGCACCGTACGTCCCTGCCCCACAACGCTTTTCATCTTCCCAAGACACTTCTTCTGAAACTCTGCATCACCAACTGCGAGCACCTCGTCTACAAGTAAAATTTCAGGCTCAAGGTGCGCCGCAACTGCAAAGGCAAGACGCACATACATACCACTCGAGTAACGCTTCACGGGTGTATCAAGAAACTTGGCAATACCAGAGAAGTCAGCAATCGCATCGAACCTTTGATTGATCTCGTGTCGACGCATCCCGAGCATGGCACCGTTCAAGAAAATGTTGTCACGGCCCGTTAGTTCGGGATGAAACCCTGTACCAACTTCGAGCAATGACCCAAGGCGACCATATATCTGTGCGTAGCCGCTAGTGGGTTTCGTGATCCGCGAGAGGATTTTCAGAAGTGTGCTCTTGCCAGCACCATTGCGCCCAATGATGCCAATGACTTCGCCTTTGTTGACAGTAAATGACACGTCATCGAGCGCCCAAATATGGTCCACGCCAACTTCGAGATCACTACGCCCCCCTCGCAATCGCTGCAATACTGAAGAGGCAGCGCCAGCCATGCTCTCCCGCAGCGAGCCATACTGGAACATGTTTCCGTCCGACACTCCAATGTCGTAACGCTTACATACATGTTCAACTGATATGGCTGTCGATGGCATCAGATCACATCCGCGAAACTGGCTTCCGTTCGTCTAAAAAAGAATAGGCCCCCTGCGAACAAGACTGCCGTTACCAATACTGAAGGAACCACCAAGACGGAAGGCGGCGTGGACCCTAAGACAGCCCAGCGAAATCCTTCGATAACACCAACCATTGGGTTAAGACTGTAAACAGCTCGCCACATGGGGGTGGTGATAAGCGACGTCGAATACGCCACGGGCGAGGCCAGTAGCCAGAACTGGACGACAAAAGGCATCACATGCCGCACGTCGCGGTAGCGAACATTTAACGCCGAAGCCCATAGGCCCACTGCCAGCGCGATAGTGAGCGCCAACATCACAAGCAGAGGCAGCACAACGACGGCAAGCCGAAGCGATATGCCGTACCAAGCCATCAAACCAAGAAGGACGCCAAAGGAGATACTGAAGTCAACCAAGGTAGCCATAACCGATGCAATCGGGATCACTAAACGCGGGAAGTAGACCTTGCTTATAAGGGAAGCACTGTTGACAACACTATTGGCGGAGCCGGTCAAGGCACCCGAAAAAAGCTGCCAGGGCAACAACGCCGTAAACGTGAAAACAGGATACGGAAGACCGTCGGACGGCAACTGGGCAAGCCGGCCGAAGATTAAGGTGAACACCAACATCGTCATGACCGGCTGAATGACCGCCCATGCGATGCCCAATGAAGCCTGCTTATACCGGACCTTTATATCTCGCCAGATGAGAAACCACACAAGTTCTCTGTACTCCCAAACTCCCCGTAAATCTAACGCCTCCCACCCGCGAGATGGTTCAATCTCGATTACCCGTACGTCGAGATCAACCGCAGCATCGGTAGTAGAAGTTTGCTCTGGCTGCTTCGGAGTCTTGAGCACTGTTAGCATCCGTTGCTCTCTAGTAGTGCAACGATCCTATCTGAAGCTCGACCCTCGGAATACAAAGCTGGCCGCTCTGAGGGAGGCTCGAACATTCGAACAGTTTTTAAGATTCGTTGGGCATCGACACCGGTTAGAACATTCCAACCCGCCTCGACCGTCTCTGTCCATTCGGTTTCTTCACGCAGGGTGAGGCACGGAACCCCCAGCCAATAGGCTTCCTTCTGTACACCACCGGAGTCGGTGAGAATCATACGTGCACTACGCTCAAGCGCGACCATGTCCGCGTAACCAACTGGATCAATGAACTGGATGCCAGACAACTCGGCCAAACCTGTCCCACCTATCGCCTGTTTAGTTCGGGGATGAATAGGCAGTACAACGGTTTCCTCTATAGACGCAAGCGCGACCAACAAAAGCTTTAGTCGTTCATGGTCATCTGTGTTTTCTGCCCGGTGGATTGTCGCAAGTAGATACTGCTGGGGTTGTAAGTCGAGGCGTTCAAAAACAGCGGACGAAAATGCAGCATCGACGCTTTCGATAGCCTCGGCCATTAGGTCCCCAACCACATGGATACCTTGAAAAATTCCCTCCGTCTCCAGGTTCTTCGCCGAGGAGTCACTAGGACAAAAAAGCCATGTCGAGAGATGGTCCACCAAAACACGGTTCACTTCTTCGGGCATGCTGCGGTTAAACGACCTTAAGCCAGCTTCGACGTGCGCGATCTTAATGCCGACCTTGGCGGCAGCCAAAGCCCCCGCTAACGTCGAGTTTGTGTCACCGAAAACAACCATGGCGTCGGGTTGCTCGCGGACAATAGCTTCCTCGATTCCTACTAGCATCTTGGCAGTCTGCTGTGCGTGGGTCCCCGAGCCGACCCCAAGTTCATAGTCCGGGGTAGGCAACGCCAGTTCACGGAGAAACTGGCCGGACATACAATCGTCGTAGTGTTGGCCCGTGTGCAAAAGCACTTCATGATGCGATCGGCTCAGAACTCGACTGAGTACCGCGGCCTTGATGAACTGCGGCCGCGCTCCTACGACTGAGAGTACCTTCATCCTCTCTCTGGAAGCCTCCTGATACTAGCAAAATCCTTGCGATTTACTGATCTCATTGTGGGTTGTCCGCGGTGATTAAATGCTCCTTCAGCTCAAGTAACCCTTGTTCCAGGGGGACCTCAGGCTTGAAGTCGAACAGCTTTTCCATCCTGCGGCTGGAAGCGATGAACTCCTGGTATCCGGGCGCTTCTCCAACGTGCCTGACCGGCGCCCCTTGCACGCCCAGGATCTGAGCTGAGCGCTGCACGAAATCGTTAATGCTCAACGGTTTCCCGGTAGCAAAGTCGACCACCTCATCGGAAACCTCGGACGTAATCACCTTTTTTATGCCACGAACTGCGTCGCTCACGTACATCATGTCGATAAGATTTTCACCATCACCATGAATCTCAAATGCCTCGCGCGCTCCATCCGCCGCCCACCGAACCAATCGCGTGGAAAGTCTCCGTGGAGCTTCAAACCGTCCATATGCGGCAAAGAGACGCAGGGTCACGTAACCGCCCAAGTAACCCTTGTCCCTAAACGACCGGATGCAGGCTTCGCAGGCAAGCTTGGAAACAGCATACGGCAGAGAGGGAGCAACTGACAGTTGTGGACCAACCTCGCCGCGCAGTCCCTCATAAACGGCTCCAGAGGATAGGTACACCAAACGATCGCTTTGAAGGCTCGAAAGTAGTGTCGTGAACCCAATGGGTCGTGACATCGAATCCGTTGCCGGATCATCCTTCGATGCGACAGAAGGCGGGTCCGTCGCCAGATACAAAATTGTGTCGAACCGCTTGGGCAAAACATCGGCTAAGGCGCGTACCTGTTCTTCGTCTGACAAATCACAGCGGTGAAGGCTGACATGCTGAAGACTGGATTGAGCAAGAAACCCCGGGAAGTTGTTGTCCTTCGAGTAGACCGCATCCACTGTCCAAGATGGATCCAAAGACAGAAGGAAATTTCGGCCTAGAAAGCCAGATGCGCCAGTGACCAGAAGTCTCACCAGAATGCTCTCGCCCCAGCGACAGAGTGAACCCGGACAAGTTCGTAGCAAACAATCAAACGATGGGGGAACTTCATCCCCTCTTTATGGCTCGGTCCTTCCATGCCAATGCCAATGCTCGAGGTCGCCACATTGCGAATAAGCCCGCGGCTACAAGCCCACCGCGAAGGGTCCAGCCAACGAGTCCAACCTCGACATCCAGCACACCGAGAAGAACGATGTGCGTGATTACGGCCATGACAACCACCCAACCACCGAGGCCAATTTGTGTCAGAGAATCAATGCTGATCAAAGGATCTACTATGTGCGCGAGTCGACAACCTGGCCAAGCAGCGAATGGTGCATTGGTCAGAGATGACAGCCCGGATACAAATCTGCTCTTGGAAGTACCCACGAGGAGATGTTCCAAGCTGCGGGCCTCTTTCTCTGAAGACCATTTGCCCCCGAGACCTACAGCAACCTTCTCCCGAACTTGGCGGAGCCAGCGAGCAAGATAAATGACTCCTGTGCACGTTAAACTACCTGCCACCACCTGGCGGCCAGCACCGATCAGCGCACTAGATTCCTTCGCAGAGCTAAAAGCAAATGCAGGCTTGCTTCTCATCGAGCCGCACCAACCTTCTCGTCACTAATTACCATGTCGACTATCGACCCTCTCATGGCTCCCGATACAGTCTGGAAGTTGAATCCGGCACCGATCTTGATCGACTGAGTCCCATACCACCATCCAGATTCCATAAACACCACGGGGACTCGAACCATCCCATCAAACGAGACCACCGGGCCTTCAACCTGAATATTCCTTCCCAGAAGGCCGTCGCTGCTTAAAATCCCAATTAGTTGCTCTTGTTCCTGCCCTATTTCCATCAATACGGCTCTATCCGCATCGGACGGAAGTGTCGCGACCCCGCCCAAGTCAACGTCACCCACGTTCATATTGTCGAGAACCTCCTGTCCAACAAGGAACCGCACCCGCACAGTAGCCATCGCAGTCCTAACCGACGAAAACACAGGCTGAGCGTCGCCCGGACGCATCTCGCCAACCAAAAACCTCACCTGGTCAGAACTGTTGGGCACGGGCAAAAATACCGTCGCGTCCTCAGCGAGAACAGTGTCACCTACGAAGCATTCCCCATTCGCCGCCGCAATGACGCAGCTCATCCGAACTATAGCGCGCACGGTCAGTTCATCATCTGCAGGTGTCCGGAGGACGTCACTACCTATTCGAACGCGTTGCGTACCCGGCTCCGGAGTACCCAAAAGCAACACCTCGGCGAGAGGTTCACCGATCCAGCGACGAAACTCCGCACCGACCTGAACAAACCGCAAGGCATCCTGCGTAAGGCCGAAAAACTCGCCCTCAACCTGGACATCCACTCGATCCAATGGGGACTCCATAGAAGCATGGGCCGGACGTATC
>PVBE010466285.1_pt1 | contig 14165 bp, 16 predicted proteins | sample 1631181 | NCBI WGS metagenome assembly PVBE01 (sample SAMN08397723, study PRJNA350692) | Marine metagenome, whole genome shotgun sequencing project. | isolation source: water | place: Pacific Ocean | collected 2012-04
ACAGGCGCTCAATCTTGGGGCGTTGGTACTGTCGCAACCGCAGGCGGAACCAATACTGGAGGCGGAGCAGGCGGCGCTTCTGAGACCGGTGCCGGATCATCGAACAGAACAGGCAAAGCAGGCGGCTCAGGCATCGTAATTATCCGATACCCGGTCTAGGAAAACAGATGGCACACTTCTCAGAACTTGACGGAAACAACACTGTCCTCCGAGTCATTGTCGTTGGCAACGAAGACACCGCAGACGAAGAAGGCAACGAAGTCGAAGCCATTGGCATCACCTTCGCTGAGAACCTTCTCGGCGGCACTTGGATTCAAACCTCGTACAACGACAACATGCGCAAGCAATACGCAGGGATCGGCTGGACCTACGACCCCGACGGTGATGTCTTCATTGCTGTCCAGCCATTTCCATCCTGGTCCCTCGACGACAACCACGACTGGCAACCACCAACTCCACACCCTGACGACGGCAATCCATACGCCTGGGACGAGGAAAGCCAGACCTGGGTCGAAATAAACATCGACGAATAGGACTCAACTCATGACTCTCATCTCGCGCTCCGAATGGGGCGCTGCTTCACCGCGCAAAAGCGTCCCTCTCACAAAGCCGAAAGGTGTCGCAGTTCACTGGGTCGGTGTCGAAGTTCATGGCGACCCCAGAAACATCGCTCAATCCATCCAGCGCTACCACCAGAAAACGAAAGGCTGGTGGGACGTTGCCTACAACGAACTCATCGGCGATGGCGTTCGACTCGAAGGACGAGGCTGGCGGAATCGGTCAGGTGCCAATGGCACTGGCAGAACCAACAGAAGCCATGCTGCGATCTGTGTCCTGCTCGGACCCAATCAAGAAGTGAATGACGGTCACATCGACGCTGTCAGAACTTCGATCGCAGCGATGCGTCGAGTCCATCCCAACGCCACAGAAATCGTTGGTCATCGAGATCTAAAGAAATCAACGAGTTGTCCAGGTGATGATCTTGCGCAACTCGTCCGATCGGGAGCATTTGAACCTGGCGAACCAGCACCAGGGCAGATCCCCAATCCTCATCCAAGCTCGGGCTACCCAATACCGACTCGCACACTCCGCCGAGGAGATCGTGGCGATGAAGTGGCGTGGCTCCAGTACCAACTCAACCAACAAGGCGCTCAACTCCAAGTCGATGGAATCCTCGGCAAGAAATCGGTCAAAGCGGTTGTCGCCTACCAACTCGCCTCAGGTCTCGTCCCCGACGGACTTGCTGGCGTGAAAACCATCTCCTCTCTCATAGGACGGTCCTTGTGAAGAACATCCATCCAGCACGCCTCTATGCACTCGCTGAAGCAGTCATGGCAGCCATCGCTGCTTTCTTACCTCTCAGCGGTGTCCAGGTTGCAGCAGTTCTCGGCATCTTCGCCGTTGTCACTGGTGAACAAGTCAGGCGGAAAGTGGCATGAACGATCTGGCCGAGGACTTCAAACAAATCAAGATCAGCAGACTGACCCTTGGCCTCATCATGTCGGTCGCTATCACCAGCGGCGTTGTCGTCTGGAACGCTGCCCAGGTAGCGGGACGAATAGGCGACCTTGAAAACACCGTTCGAGTGATCGAACAACAAGACGACGGCGTCGATTCAGCTGTGCTCGCTCGACTTGATGCTCTCGAAACTCAGATCTCCAACATTGGACCCATTGACACTGAAGACATCGAAGAGGACGTTCTCGACCTCGAAGAGATGCTCGAAGAGTTCATGGAAGAAACGGAGCAGCAGTTCGAGGAACGCAGCTATGAACTGGGCGACATCTGGTGGCGCATCGACATCCTGATGCAGGTCCTTCGGACACGAGCCTGGGGCGACGAGTTGCTCGACGAGCATTTCGGTCCCCAAGGCTGGTGAACGCTCAGACAGTTAAGAAGAACTTGTCTGAAAGCCCCATCTGATCTAGGCTGATAATTACGCAGCCCAGATAGAGGGGTCTCGTTTCTCGGCGTGGGCGCTACAGGACTCGTGCCGAGAAACGAGACTCAGCTAGAAGGGCTTAATCCCAAGGGAATAAGCCATGCAGAGAGAAACCCAAGAATCCGACCGAAGAAAAGCAGCAGAGCGGTCTATCGGAAACGGTATGAACACCACCGCTGCCATCTATCTACGCAGGAGCACTGAAGACAACGGCAAGTCCGTTACTCAACAGGAGCGAGATCTGCGCACCAAGGCCGATCAGTTGGGTGTCGATGTCGTCGTCGTTTACCGCGAAGACGATGGCACCTCAGCCAGTTCGGTCACTAATCAAAATCGCCCACAGTTCGAGCGATGCCTGGACGATTATCAAGCAGGCATCTTCAACACGATCATGGTCTGGGAAATCGATCGTTGGAGCCGCAAAGGTGCAGCCGAGATCGGACAACTGCTCGACCTCTTGGCAAAGCACAACGGTCGACTGATCGACACCTCGTTCGACACTCAGAGCACAGGCTTGGAAGCCGCTCGCATCCCTCTGCTGATGAAGGCAGAGATGGCTCGCACCGAAACCGTCAACATGCAGAAGCGAATCCTGCGAGGCAAAGAACAACAACGCATCCAGGGGACTTGGCTGGGCGGTCAGGTTCCGTTCGGCTTGGCAAGGGTCAACATCGTCGACGGTGTCGTCGTTCCCAGTTACCTGGTCGTCGACCCTCAGGCCGCAAAGGTCATCAAGGATGTCGCTGACTGGGTCATCAAGGGATCTTCGATCACTGAGGCTTGCGACAAGCTCAACGAGCAAGGCATCACGACCTCGACTGGTTCAGCGTGGCGACATCAAACTCTTCGTCGTCTGATGAGGTCACCGCACCTGATCGGCCAACGTCTCTATCGGGACACCAGCAACGGCAAAGAAGACGTAGCTCGGGACGAAGATGGCAACCCGCTGATCGTGACTGACCCAATCCTCGACGAGTCAACCTTTCGTCGAGTCGATGAGGTTCTGAAGTCACGTCGTCAATCAAACCGAAAGACTCGCAAAGGCAACGGCGGCGGCACTGGTTTCTCTCTGTTGTCTGGTCTGATGCGTTGTGCAAAGTGCAGCGCTTCGATGGTTCATGACAAGCCATCTCCGCACCCAACGCAGAAGCGCTCCAGCTACTACTGCTGCCCAGTCTGCAAGCCCCGCAATGCGGTGCCTTCTCACTTGGTCGAGGCTTACCTCTCGAACCAGGTGCTCCAGATAGTTGAAGCCCAGCAAGACGACTCCCCCATTGCGAGTGAGATCGGCAAACGCTGGTCGGAACAGTACGCAGCGTCAGACGTTGCTCACCGCAATGAACTTCAAGATCAGGCCGATGACATTGAGAGTCGACTCGGGAAGCTGCGCAAAGATCACTACGTCAAAGCCGTCATCAGCGATGATGACTTCGAAGACATGGAGTATGACCTGCTCGGCAAGTTGGCTCCGATCGAAGCGAGTCTGGCACTGATGCCTGAGATCACTCACGGCACAAGCTTCCTGGCGGACCTGATTCAGCTAGGCGGCGATCACTCCGATCCGCTTGGTCCAGACACTGGCTGGTCAAAGCTCGACCATCACGTCAAGCGTTCGATCATTCGCTGCGTCATCGACAACGTCATCGTCGAAGCAGGAGAGAAGGGCAAGCCTGGAGAGAACATCGAAGGTCGATGCGAGATCTCGGTGGTGAAGCCTGAAGAGGCGACAGCCGCTGCGACTCGACCCGATCGAGTTGCGAACCCTGCGGTCAACCGCAAGGCCAAGCTCGCCAACGCATAAACCAAACACTCCGACACTGGCCTCCCTTAGGGGAGGTCTTTCGTCGTTTTAGTCCTTGTCAGTGAAGTAGAGCACAGCACCGCCGACCATGAAGAGACCACCGAAGACAACGTTGTACTGGCCCGAGAGCAGCAACAGACCGCCGATGACCAGGAGTGCTGAAGCGCCCTTCTGTTGCTTGCTCAAAGGTTTCTTTTCTCGTTTTCCCATAGAGGTCACCCTATTACGGGCTAGGCCACGGCCTGACCTTCGTCTTCGTCGAACTGTTCGGCCATTGAGATCCGAGTGAGTGATGCTGCGTGGTCAATGACCCGCAACGCCACCTCTCGGACGAGACTCAATCGCAACTCGACAGAAGTGCCTGGTCTCAGCATCGCAACTGATCGTCTTTTGATTTCTAGGTCTTCTGGTGAATAAGCCATAAGCCCAAGAATCTAGGAACAGGGTCGGACACCGAAACTTCTCAACTTTCTTCCGAAGGTTTCAGCAATAGCGGTCTATCGGAGAGGAGCAACTAACCGAGGAGCGAAAGTGACCGCACCGTCCTATCCCACGTTCAACAGACGTGGCTTCCGCATGTACCAGGGCCAGAACGGCCTCGACGACGTGATTGGCGTCACGTCAGCAATGAAGAACATCGACAAGTCAGGTCTCGGCTTTGCTCGTGCACGATCCTCAGCGGTCTGTGCCTGGGATGACATCGACAAACTCGTCGGCTGGGTCAGAGATGACAACCAGAAAGCGTTCGTCGATCACGTCCGAAACGCAGCATCACGAGAATGGGGCGCAGCAGCCGATCTCGGCACCGAAGTTCATGCCCTGGCTGAAGCCATGTTCCGATTCGAGGATCTGGGCCACATCCAGAAGAAACATCAAGGCTTCGTCGAGCAACTCAGGAACTTCATCGACGACTTCGATGTTGAACCTCTTGAAGTTGAGTGCACCGCCTGGAACGAGACCGTCGGTTACGCAGGCACCATCGACCTGATCGCTCGTGTTGGTGACGAGACAGTCATCCTCGATCTCAAAACTGGAGCATCAGGCATCTGGCCTGACGTCTCTCTCCAGTTGTCGGCCTATGCCAACGCAGAGTTCCTCATTGATCCCAATGGCAACAAACGGGAACTCCCCGAACTCGATGGAGCAGCCGCTCTGTCTCTGAGGCCAGACCACTATTCGCTTGTTCCAGTTCGAGTTGACGAAGAAGTCTTCGATCTGTTCAAGCACCTAGTCGCTGTTGCTGAATGGCAACGCGAAATCAGCAGAACCGTTCTCGGCAACCCCGTCGAGGCAGAACGCACAGGAGGCAGCTGATGCCAATGTTCAAAGACTTCCCGAAGGCCAAGGACACACCGTCCTCGGACGTCGTTGGAACGATCCGCACAGGAAAGATGGACCCAAGGACCAACACTCCATATTCATTGGAGAGTTTCCGATTCACCGCTGACCATCCCGACATCACCGCCAAGTTGGCGGAGTTGTACGGAGGAAAGCCAGGTGAGTGGGAAACCGCCAAGCCTGACAAGTTCGAACTGATCTCTGAGGCCAGCACGCTGGCAGTCGAGGTTCGGCACTTTGATTCTGAGTTCATTCTCTGGGGAGCCAACAAGCCGATCAGGGTCTGTGATGGACAGAAGCAGAAAGATGAAGACGGTGATGCCTGTCAGTGCCCGGGTGACTACTGGGAGCACCGGGACCTGGCTGCCAAAGGCAAAGCCTGCAAACCGAATGTCAGTTCCAAGTTGGTCCTGATCGACGCTCCTGAACTGGGGATGTTCAAGTTCTCTTCAGGCTCTTGGCTTCTCGCTTCTGACGTTGAAGAGATCGAGGCATTCCTCGCTGACACTGACCACGAAAGTCAGATGTATTTTTCCATCGAGACCTACCAGACCAAACAAGGTCAGACCCGCCAGCGGCCACGCTTCTCACCGACCAAAGAGTTGGTCTCGAAATAGTGGTCAACAAGAACAAGGCAAAGGGCACCGCTTGGGAGTCCGATGTCGCCAAGTTCCTTCGGTCCTACGGCCTCGACGTCTGGCGCATGGCGCAGACTGGGGCTGAGGACCAAGGTGACCTCGGCGGACTGAAGGATTGGGCATTCGAGGCTCGCAATCGAGCCAAGATCTCACTCCCCCAAAACGTCGACGATGCCAACGACCGAGCACGATGCAAAGAATCTCGCTACGGCGTGACCGTCATGAAGCGTCGAGGCAAATCCGTTGGAGATGGATTCGTGGCAATGGACCTGCGCACCTTCGCAGTTCTGCTCATGGACCTCTATGACATAAACGACGACGAGCCTGATGACATAAATGACGACGGCTTCTGTCCTTCATGAAGCTCTCGGAGTTACTTCGACCAATAGAACATCTGCGAGGCAGCGGCCCGTGGACTGGGCGTTGCCCTGCTCACCAGGACAAGACCGCATCGCTGTCGATCACCGTTGGTGAATCAGGCCATCTGGTCCTCAACTGCTTCGCAGACTGTTCTTTTGGTTCGATCGTTCAAGCAATGGGTTTCGAGCAGCGCGACTTCTTCGACATTGAAGTTGACCTGGACAACGTCTCTACCTCTGCTCGTGGCGCTTCAGCGTTGCCTGACATCTCAGAACTGACAGATCTGAAGAACTACGTCGAACGAAAGATGGAGTCCTACCCAGACTCCCCTGCCCGTGACTACGTCGAAAGCAACTATGACATCGACCTCGATCTGGCGGTACAGCTGAAGCTCGGCTTCGATGATGGCTCTGACCGTTGGCGTCGACTGTCAACTGACCGTTACTACGACCAGCCCAGACTCGTCGTTCCAATGATGACCGCTGATGGCGTCATCGTTGCGATGCAGGCTCGACGACTCGGCGATGGTGAAACCCCGAAATGGTGTGGCCCATCAAACCCGAGTGTCAACACTGCCTGGGCAACGACTGCGATCTGGCTGTCTGAAGATGACGACGCAGACCTCATCATCCCTGAAGGCCAAGGCGACTATCTGACTGCTGTTGCCTCTGGCTGCTCGACGATCTCTGTTCGTGGAGCGTCACTGGCTGGCAATCAACGAGTCCAGGACACGATCCTCGCTCACGGTGAAGGCCGTCGAATCCTGGTCGCTGGTGACAACGACCGATCAGGCCACAAGTTCAACGAGAAGATCGCTCGCTTCTGTACCGACAACGATCTTCAGGCTCACATCCTCGACATTGAACGAGGTGGCGATCTCACTGAATGGCGTCAACTCGCTGGCGACAACTGGGCCAAAGAGTTCGCCACGGCACGCCGCAACGCTGCCCTCGCCAACGAACTGGCAGACCATCCCTGGCTCAACATGCTCATGACTGACGATCACAACGGTCGGCAACTCATGATCTATGTCGGCGATGACTATGTCTTCTGCCCTGCTCTTGGCTGGCTGCACTACAAGAACGGCTCGTTCCGTCAAGACAGACTCGACTCGCTCACCACTCACGTCTGCCAGATGCTCGACGACATGATCGACCTTGGCAGCCAAGCAACGGTCGCAGGTGATGAGGACGATGACCCTGTTCTCGAAGCATCTGGTCGACGTCTCTACGCCCACGCTCACCGTTCCCTGAACCTACCCAAGCGGGACAACGTCAAGAGAGCAGCACAGAGCAAGAACGCTGTGGACTTCGCCAAGTTGGACACGCATCGAGATCTCATCGTTGCTTCGAACTGTGTCGTGAACCTTCGAGATGGATCAACTTTCGATCATGACCGTCGACTGCTGATGACCTCTGGACTCGACGTTGCCTTTGATCCTGACGCCAAGGCTGAGAGATGGCTTCAGTTCATTTACGAGATCACTCTCGGTCGACCAGAACTCGCTGACTTTCTTCAACGGCTCATCGGTTATGGGATCACAGGCCGCACCGATGAACAGATCGTTGTTCAACTCTGGGGCCGAGGCTCCAACGGCAAGAGCGTCTTCTTGAATGCGTTGCGTCATGTCTTCGAGCCGATCGTGGCTGTCGCTGCGTTCAGCACCTTCGAAAAGAAGAGTGGCAACGCTGGCAGTTCCGACATCGCTGAACTCGCTGGCTCCAGATTGGCGATCGCTACCGAAGGCGAACGACAGCATCCAATCCAAGAAGCCGTCCTCAAACGAGTCACAGGATCTGACCCGCTCTCAGCTGCTCACAAGTATCGGGACCACTTCGTGTTCATCCCTCAGTTCCTGCTCCTGTTGGCGACCAACTATCGACTCGCCATCAGCGGCCAGGATCACGGTGTCTGGCGGCGAATGGTTTCCGTCCCATTCGATGCCCATTTCGAGGGCAGCAACCGAGACATCTTCATCGAAGACAAACTCCGAAACGAGGCTTCAGGCATCTTGACCTGGGCTGTTCGCGGTGCAGAAGCATGGTTCGAGCAAGGGCTTTCTACACCGCAAATCATCCTCGATGCGGTCCAAGAGCACCGAGATAGCTCCGATGCACTGCTCGGGTTCATCCCAGAGGTGGTCAGTTCCTACACTTTTGACCCCTCTTCTACACCTCCTACACCCACTTCTACACCGCCAGAAACGGTGTCAGGGACCGCCGTTTACCAGTCCTACCTCGACTGGTGCGCACACGAGATGGTCAAGCCGATGTCCAAAAGAGCCTTATTTGAAGCCATATGCGAACGCCTGCCAGACGTGGAGAAAGTTCGACGGAATAGCGGGATGCATTTCGTCAATCTGGAACTGAATCGTCGGAGTGTAGGAGTGCAGCAACTTTCTAGGGACTTACTAAATGAAAAGTGAAAACGGTTATATAGGGATATTCAAAATCTCGTTTCATTCCTACACTTCTACACTCGCCGCTAGGGGCCGACGATGAGTCGCACTCCCTACCTGGACACACCGATCGCCAATGGCAGGGTCCATCCTGTCGAGACTGACGATGACCTGGCCGCTGCCAGAGATCAACTCCACAGCCCTGGTCTGTTGGCTGTTGACGTGGAGAGCACCGGCATCGGCTGGCATGACACCCTCACCACTGTTCAGTTCGGCAACGAGACCGATGCGTTCGTGTTCAACCCTCATCAGTTCCCTGAACTGGTCAGGACGCTGCTGCACAGAAAAGATGACCGTGGCCTGTTAGCGCACAACGCTCCGTTCGATGCTCAGAAGTTGGCGACCTTCACTGGTCACAAAGTCGTCGACGTGCTTTGGAACATCCAAGACACATCTGTCCTCAGTCGTCTCGTTGATTCCCGCAGCCGCAAACAAGGTGGACTCGGCCACGCTCTCAAAGATCTGTCTGCTGCTTACGTCGACCCCAATGCCAACGTCGGAGAACACGAACTCACCGACCACTTCACCTCGCTCGGCTACAACAAGAACACCGGCTGGGCACACATGGACATGACCCATCAGGTCTTCGTTCGCTACGCAGGACTCGACTGTCTGCTCACCGCTCGCCTGTTCCCGATTCTGAAAGACATCGTCAAAGACAAAGGACTCGAACACCTGGCCGCCTTTGATCTGGAGATTCAACGAATCGTCAGTTCGATGAGAGAACGAGGTTTCAGAGTTGACACCGACTATGCAACAGCGTTGTCGGCAGACCTTGAAGATGAATATGAAGGCCATCGTGTCGCTGCCAGCGCTCTCGGTGTTTCAAATGTGATGTCGACTCGCCAAGTGGCTGATGCCTTGCTGCTGAGAGGCCATGAACTGACAGAACGCACCAACAGCGGTGAATGGAAAGTCGACAAGGTTGTCCTCGGTGGCATCGACTCTGATGTTGCCAGGGCTGTGCTCGGCGCTAAAGCAGCCAACAAGGCTCAGAAGTCTTGGGTCGAACCAATCATCGAGGCAGGGCTTGGTGATGGTCGAGTTCATCCCACGATCAATCCGTCGAATGCTGTGACCTACAGAATGAGCATTTCGAATCCTGGGCTGCATCAACTCCCATCTGATGACTACCGAATCCGATCCTGTCTCACCGCTGATCCGGGGCAAACGCTCATCAGTTGTGACTTCTCCCAGATCGAACTTCGAGTTGTTGCTGCTCTGGCTCGTGAACAATCCATGATCGACGTCTTCGCTTCTGGTGGTGACATCCACTCAGCCACAGCGGCTCGACTCTTCGGTGATGACTTCACTCCTCGTCAGCGTGGCCTCGCCAAGAACACGGCGTTCGGTGTTGTCTTCCAGGGCGGTCCCAGAACTCTGGCTCGTCAAGCAGGCATCACCGAGGGCGAAGCTCGCATGACCATCGACAACTTCTATCGCCAGTTTCCTGGCCTGAAGCGTTGGTCTGGTGACGTCATCGACTACATCAAGGAACGTCGACCCTGCGTCGTCACCTACACAGGCCGCCAGATCAATCTCTCGCCTCAGTTCGCCTACAGGGCAGTCAACTATCAGGTGCAATCCCTGGCTGGCGATGTCTTCAAACAGAGTCTCATCAATCTCGCCAAAGCAGGACTGGAAGAGCACCTACTCCTCCCAGTTCATGACGAGGTCGTTGCGCAGGCACCGCAGGAAGAAGCCGCAGAAGTAGCCAACGAGATCGCCAAGGTCATGACCGACGACCTCGATGGAGTCCCACTCACTGCTGAAGCCGAGGTCATCGGTTTCCGCTGGGGCGACAAGTACGTCCCCGAACCTGAGGTTGCCCATGCCCACTGAATTTCTCTATCCCTCTGAAGAGGTCAAACATCCAACTCGTGAAGAGGTCTTCTGGAGTCGTTGCGCGAACTTCGATCATCGTGATCGGACTGCCTGCGCATTGTGGCTCGGTCATCGTCTTCCAGCGGGATACGGAACGATGGTCGACCCTGAAACTGGTGACACCGTCTACGCCCACAGAATGAGTTGGATTCTGAAACACGGCGCAGAAATTCCTGATGGCTTGGTGATTCGTCATCTGTGTTCGAATCCCAGCTGTGTGAGACCAGCCCACCTGGCGATCGGCACCTATGAGGACAACGCTGCTGACACCAAAGCCGCTGGACGAACCAGGGTCCTTGGTTCACTTTCGGAATCTGATGTGGTCGCTATTCGCCATGCCTACGCCACGGAGCGTTTCAGCGCTGGCGAACTTTCCGAAATGTTCTTCGGCACCAGAGCAGGCCAACCTCGCATCACAAGAATCGTGACTGGCATCACCTACACCGAATTTGGTGGACCTATCACCAGACGTGGTCGTGGCAAGAAAGCGAAGCGTCGACCATGAAGAAACCTGCATGGGAAGAAGAACTCGACACCTTTGATCGTGAAGCCATTGCCTACGCCCAGGCATTGACAAAATTCGGTCCTGACATCGAAAGCATGTATCGGATCGGCGTCGAGTTGAATCTGCCATCCCCGCCAGGTGTGAGCTTCGAGTCCACTGGCCGAGGCGGATCGTTGCCTGACCCCACTGGTGAGTTGGCAACCAATCCCCGTCGTCAACAGCGGGCTGGTCAACTCAGAGAAGCTCGACGAGAGTTGGAACTCGCTGTGAAGCACATGAGAAAAGCCCTCTATGCCTCTGCCCGAGCCTCAACAATGTGAGACAGATCCTTGACTTTTTCTCACTACACGGATGCAATCGGAGCTACACCTCGCTCTCAGACAGGAGCCTCTACCAAGTTTCTCGACAAGTTCGGCCAGGTGACGCGAAACTTGTCCTGAGAGCCGCTAAGGTGTTTGAACGACCTGTTCATCTGCGGAGAGACCGTGGAAGAACTACCAACTGAAAATCTGATCGATGAGATCAACGCAATGGCTCGTCGGATGGCGAAGAAGCGAGCTTGGGCTGAAGCAATGAACATCGAACAACAGGATGATCTCGCTGCTGACATGCGACTCAGTGCCTTGAAGGCATGGATCACCTGGGACCCTGACAGAGGCGACTGGTGGCCTCGCTGCAAAGAGGTCATGAGGCTCACCAATGTTTCCAAGGTTGATTCACCGATCTCGGTGGGACGTCGAGCTTCAGCATCAGCCCGTCGAGCAGTAGCGATCCACAAGGACGATTCCGCTGGTGCCATCGAAGAAATGGTTCAAGATGGATTCGACCGGTACATAGCGCAAACGGTGATCGCAAACATGGGCGCACCTCTCCCCCTCAGCCCAGACGGCACCGTGTTCGCACCAGCCTCAGTTGAGAACATCCCGATGACTGGACGAGTCACAACTGACGCTGCCTACATCGACCTCAACGTCAGTGTCGAGAGCAGCGACTACGACATCGTCGACGTCTCCGACCAGCGAGACGCATTTCACTCATCTTTGAACGAGCGTCAACAAATGGTCTGGGACTACCACCTGGCTGGCATGACGAATGCCTGGATCGCTGACGCAATGGACAAGTCTGAATCATGGGTCTCAGAGGACCTCAACAACATCAAACGAAAGTGGGCGACTTTCAACGTCGCCTGACGCACACAACGCAGAGGAACGCACAATGGCAACAAAACATTCAGACCCAGCACCCTCTCCTGGCTATACCAACATTGAGAGCTTCACTTGGGATGACCTGCTGGCTGGTGAATCTAAAGCCGAACGAGATGCAGCCATCAGTGATGGCCGAACGACTCGAAAGTCACCTGAACGAAGCACCATGCTCCTGTGCTTTCTCCAAATGGGAGTCGGCGTTCAGTTTCATGACGCCGATGAGCTTCTCGGCATTGAATCAACGGTTGTCCTGGCCGACGAACTCGTTGGCTTTCACCTGACTATCGGAGGCCGTGACGAGTACCCATTCGACGGTTACAAAGTTGAGAGCGTTGAACGAGCTTTGAATCGCAACATCCAGGCTGGACTCATCGTCAAACATGACCCCTGGGAAGACATCGACGAAGAAGCTGATCGCAAGGGCTTCGAAGTCGAACGCAGCATCTTCGATCAGGGCTATCACCACATCTCTGACACCGGCATGGGCTACCTCATCGCTCACGGCATCTACGACTGCTACGACGAACTGCGTCGCTACATCCTCACCGACATCATCGAAGAACTCCCCACAGAGGTGGAAGAGTTGGACCTCAGCGGCACGTACGCAACCGACTGGCAAATGGCGGAACCATTCTTCGAGGAACTCAACACTGGCTCACGTCCCTACGACCACGACCTCATCGGCGACTCTGACAAGATCGCTGAACTCGCATCTGCTATCGCTGACAAAGACTGGAAGTACGTCTGGACCACGATCGACCGCAAAGACGAGTTCGTTCGTCAGGCCCTGTTCAAGCTGAACTACACATCCAAAATCATGGAGATGTCGTTGAAGACGATTGATCCCACTCGCAAAGGCGGACAGAAAGCCGCGCCCAGGATTCGAGACGAGTTGGCTGAACACTGGGAGGAAACGTTCGACAACAACATCGCCAAGGCCAAGATCTTCGTCGAGGAGATGATTCTTCGTTCGGGCTACATGACCCTGCGAGCAACCCTCGACCAACAAACTGGTCTCAGTGCCCGAGCCAAACGATTCAACAAACTTCGATCGGGCGGTGAGTACCAGTCAGAGGAGGTCGAGTTTGTTCGTCTCATCAGTTGGGTCGCTGACCTGGCAAATGCTGCATGGACAGAGATCTCTGGACGTGAAGATGGGATGGAATCTTTCCTTGCTGAAAACGACTTCCCAGGTGCTGACTTGGTCGAATACCGCAAGGCACAACAAGCAGCGGTCGATCGTTTCAACAATGCGGCTGAGACTTTCGAGAACATCTTTGGACATCTCGCCGAGAACCAGATGGAAGCGGTCTTCGATCTGTTCGAGATGGATCGGCGGCTGCTCTTCGGCGGCGTTGCCATTGGCAGCAAGTTCCCTCATCTGATCTATCCGCACGAGGCATCACTCTTCGAAGAGTTTGATCAACACGGTCGAAAGGCTCTGGGCCTGGGCTGATAACAGGTGAACAGGTCGTACTCATTAACCTGCCCAGGCTCCAGAGCCTTCACAAATTTCTCCAAACAATCCCGAAGATCGACCACTCGACTGGTCTATCTAAGAGGAGACGGGGTCGAGCGTCGACAGCTTGCCTCATTATTGGAGCGGACCCTTCCATCGTCCTCTCAGGAGGACCATGCAGATCCCTCGCGCATGTATCGACTGCGGTACCCATACCGCCAAAGGTCGGACACGATGCCAACCATGCCTCCGCAAGATCCGACGAAAGTGGGATCGACCGTCGAGCCAGCGGCGTCGTGAACGTACAGCCGAGGGCGCTGCCCGTCGTCTTCGCTATGCCATCAACAAACACGGCTCCGCTGACTGCGCAGCCTGTGGCAACACCTTCCAGGCTCGACAGATAGACGTCGACCACATCATCCCACTGGGCCAGGGCGGTCCAGATTCCGAAGAGAACATCCGACCCCTCTGCAAGGGCTGCCACAGCCTCAGAGCCGTGAAAAGCCTCTAAAAGCCCTCAAAGGCCCCTACACAGGGGTAACGGGGTTCGAAGTTCAAATAAGGCTTTTTCTTAG
>PVBE010721030.1_pt1 | contig 14165 bp, 12 predicted proteins | sample 1631181 | NCBI WGS metagenome assembly PVBE01 (sample SAMN08397723, study PRJNA350692) | Marine metagenome, whole genome shotgun sequencing project. | isolation source: water | place: Pacific Ocean | collected 2012-04
CAGCGGCCACCGCCATGTCTGAGACGGCCTCGTCCTCGGCGGCGATATGTCGCGTCAACACGCCGATCTTGTCATCGAGAAACGCGCGCTCGAAACCGAAGCGCTCAACTAACTCCGCATTCCCCAGCGTGGCCTCGGGCAAATAAGAGGCGATACGAGCGATGCCGGGGTCGCTGTTGCGGGCGGCGCTATCTAGCACGCAGGATCTTTCTGCTGGGGAAGGGGATCGATCGAGCGACGGGCCGAGGTGATTTAGGCTTTAGCGAAATTGTCACGAAAAGACCAGAGCGTTGGCGGCGTCACGATAGCGAATGCGCGGTTACCGCGCGCCGCCAAGCGGCGGCCAAGTCCGCGGCCCGGTCCGGCCCATTGCACAGGGTCATGATCCTGTCGCGCGCGCGCGTTCCCAGCTCTGTCAACAAACACCGTTGGTCCGCCAAATGCGCCAAATCGCCGGCCATCGCGGACGCATCGAATTCAGGGTGCATGATGCCGGTCATCCCGTGTTCGACGAAACGGTTCCAACTGCCGACCGTCAGTACCGGTATGCCGGCCGCCATCGCCTCGATGATGTCGCGGCCCCACGGATTGTGTCCGCGCGTCGGCTTGGCGAGAACATCGCACGCCGCCAACACTTGCTCGGGCTCGCTGACATGACCGAGAAAAATGAAATAGTCCCCGAGGTCACGTTCTTTCACATAGTCGTCGAGACCACCGCCGCGGCGGCCGATTGCGCCGAGTTCGCCGGGCAGCGAACGCGACAGGGTCATGTTTCCGGCCATAATGAAAACGATATCGGTGCGCGCCATGCGACGCAGCGCTTCGGCGACATCGACCAGACGATCGGTGCCATGAACCCAATCGTAATTGGCCAGCACGCCGGCCTTGAGGCGGCGGTCGCGAGGCACCAACGGGTGGGGCTGCGTGCTGTCATCGACATCGGCCGGTATGTTGTAGATAGCTGAACCTTCAATGGCCCGCGCCGCCAGGAATTCGGCATGGCGATGCTCGTTTTCGGTGATGAAGACGGTGTGATCGACGGCGCTTGCGATGGTTCGATATTGCAGGCGCGCGAAGCCCGTCGGTTGCGGCCTGGTGCGGACGTGCATGGTCAGGGCGACGTTCGAGTGCCGGGCGAGCCAGCGAGCGAGCCAGAACAGCGATTCATGGTTGAGATGCACCAGATCGACGTCCCGGCAAGCCTCCAGCAGGCGTCGGCGAAAAGATCGCGAACGCATCCATTTCAAGCCGAAGCGGGCGAACGCGAGGAGGTTTCGCGACACCCGAGGCAAGGAGGTCACCGTGGGCATGTCGGGCTCGACGCGGCACCCGATGTCAAGATCCCGGTACCGCTCCTGGATCGGCCCGTCCTTTCGGCACCACACCTGAATATCGAGCTCACCACCCGCCATGTGCCGGAGCGATTGGAACAGACTACGCGACGAACCGCCGTAACCCCCCTCGATGTCCAGACAAAGGACACGCAACTTCCGATCGGTCATGGGGATTGGCGCGGCGGCGTATCTTGCTGGGGCAACAGGTAGGGCGGCTCGGCTTGCGCCACGAGGATAGCGGCGGCATCGCGACCGTGGTTGAAAATCAAATCGAGGATACTGGCGCCGGGCACGAAGGGTTGCCGCCGCTGGCGATATTGCGGGTGAACGAAGTGTTGGTAGGCAAGCGCGACTCCGGCCTCCTGGTAGATCGCTTCATTGCCCGCGATATAGGTTTTCGCGCCGACGCCCGAGACAAAAACGTCGGCCTCGCACCGCTTGGCGATATCGCTGAGCAGCTGGTTGCTCGCCGTATCGATTGCGAGTTCAGAGAGCCGCGCGAAACGCGGGGCGAACCCGAGGTAAGCGGAAATCGCGGTGATCAGGCTGATGTTGAAATCCGCCAGATTCCCGTACCCCGCATCGTAGCAGGGCCGGATTACCTCCATTACCTCGTCGTAGGCGCGGCATTTTCCGTACAGATGCTGAAAGGTCGCGAGGTGCTTGCGAGCGAACTTTCCGGTATCGATTCCCACTTCGTGAATTGGTGTTTGCCAACCGTCAAGGCTGGCCGGAACAGACAGCGGAAACAGCGCCCCGTCGCGCGGCAGATAGGCCCGGTTGGTATAGGTCTTCGGCGAATACTGGACGGAGTCGAGAAAGACGAACACGTCGCTGTAGGTCATTTTGTGAAAATATCCGCACCATGGAAGGTAGTTCGGCTGGTGCATGCTTATCACCGCCGGCTTTTCGGGCTGGGTCATAGTCGTAAGATCCGAGATTGGATTTCGCGGGCGTCAGCCGAAGAACGCGTAGGTATCGCCATGCTGATCGGCGTGCGCCCGATAATTGGCGGTCATTTCCGATTCGGCGGATTTCTTCAGACTCGCCAATTTTTCGTCCGGCAGGCCGGAGATATTGTGAGAAAAACCATAAAGCGAGCCGTCTTCCGCGCTGAGACCGAGCAAGACCTTGCGATGGTCTCCGCCCAATTCCGGTCGCTCGAGATACTCATTGAACAACGGGGTCCCCGGATAGGGCTGCAGGAACCCCATCGGTCGCGGCGGCAGCCCCAGATCCTTGAACATGGAGACCGTCTCGGCGACCGTTTGCTCGCTCTCGCCCGGCGTGCCGATGATCAATTCGGAGCCGGGATAGATCCCGGCTTCGTGGCACAGGCGGATCGATTCCTTGATATTGTCGACGGTAATTTTCTTGTTCATCCGGGTGAGAATATCGTCACTGCCCGACTCCACCCCAAAGGTGATTCGAAGACAGCCGACTTTTTTCATCGCGTTGAGAATTTTCGACGACATGCCCTTGGCTCGGGATTGGCAGCGCCACGAGGTATTTAGCGCGGCAACCTTATCACAGAACTCGAAAATCCATTCCTTCTTGTAGAGAAACAGCTCGTCCTCGATGGTGAAGAGATTAATGCCGTAAGTATCGATGAGAAATTTCATTTCCTCGACCACGAGGTCCACGCTTCGCTTCCTATGCGACTGGTTGAGCCGACCGCAGAACGAGCAGGCGAACGGGCATCCCCTGCCGGTAATGATGTCCATCGTGCGATACTTGTCGGAAGCGAACGACGCTTGGCGCGGAAACGGTGCGCGATGCTTGGTGTACAGTTCGATATCGAACAGATCGTACGCAGGGCGGGCGATCTCGTCGATGTCCTTATCCGGGACTTGTCCGCCGGGAACGGTGCGGATGCCTCTGTCGGAATCGATGAAGGAAACCCCTGGCACCATGTCCGGACTGTCGGGATTGTCGAGCAATTGCACCAACGAGGTCTCGGCTTCGCCGTGAACGCAGAAATCGACATCGCCGTCGCCGAGCATCACTTCGTGGCTGAAGGTTCCCAACGGCCCGCCTACCAATATGCGAAAACTGTCACCGAACTTGGCGCGCAACAATGCCGCGAGGTTTCTCGCCCACAGGTAATCGACCGCATAGGCCTTGATCCCGACGAAACCGTAGGCCTTGGCGCGCAGTTCATCGACAACCGCCTGCTCATCGACGCGGGGGTCCTGAAAATCCATGCATTTGACGGCGTATCTTCCGGTCGCCAGCAGTTCGGCCGCGATATAACCGAGACCAAGCGGGAATACCCTTTTCGGGAAGTCTTTATCCGCGGCGAAGGTGGGATTGCTAATTAGAAGCACTTTGGACAGCATGATTTACCTGGTGTTGAGTGGTGGAAACATGGTCGGGTGCTTGACCGAGATGCCTCGAGGCGCCACCTTTGATCGGCGATGCGAAATCCGGAGACAACAACGATGAAGCCGAACGTGACCGACGCGAACTCCTCTCTCGTCCCTCCGATCGAAGCGCGTGTGTGCCTTGATGAAATACCGTCCCGCGATTTCACGCATTATGAGACGGGAGTCTCGGTCCAAGGGGTCGACTACGATGCCTATGCGAAGGCGGTTCACGAAGCTTGCCTACGTAAAACCGCAGAAAACTTAGGGATTCAATTCGACGATCGACGCCATCACCGTTGCCGGACTTGCGTATACGAAACTGGGATGCCCGGCATTTACCTGTACTCCGACGGCCGCTGCAGTATGTGCCATGCCTACGAAAATGCAAGAGTCGACGCCCGCGACACCCTGGCGGACGAATTGAAACGCTGTCTCGGCGAGGCATCGAAAGAAGGTGCCGAACGCGACATCGTGGTTGCGCTTTCCGGCGGCAAGGATAGTTCCGCCGTGCTCGGCTATCTGACCCTCGACCTCGGGTTGAACGTCACGGCGGTACTCGTCGACAATGGTTTCATTCCGGACTTCGTCAAGGACAATTGCCGGCACATGTGCGAGCGCATCGGCGCCAAATTCACCATGCTCGGCTTTGATTTCTCCGGCGACGTGAAGGCCGCGCTCACGTCACCGTCGTCATCGAACTACCCGTGCAATACCTGCAGCAAGAAGTTCGTCTCGATGATCGCCGATTTCGCCGCCGAGAAGGCGTGCGGCCGGGTTGCGTTGGGGCGGAACTTCTGGGCCAGGATCGAGCCCAAATTGACCGGTGAAAAGGTGATCACCACGGGCAGTGGCGCCAATGTCTCGTTTTTCTCCGTACCGTTCTTGCTGGGGTGGGTTCGCGCCGATTTGAACAAATGGCTGAAAGAGGTCGGCTGGAGCGAGAGAAATCTGAGCATTCATGGCCTCAGCACCAATTGCAAGGTGCCGAGCATGATGGAAAAATCGTACCATGCGGCAACCGGTGTTCATCCAGAAACATCGCTGCTGGCGAACGAAATCATCTGCGGCTTCATCGATCGCGACGCGGGCCTCGAGGAACTCGGCGTCTCCGGTGAGAGCGGTCGCGGTTAAAAATTTTCGAACCCCCTCTCGCCGCGCATACGAAGCGAGTCGGCTCTCGTCGTTTTGATCGGGCCCCAGGTGTCTCCCGTGGGAGCCAATTTGCCTTCCAACATATTCGCCAGCAACTCGTCGAACATTCCATAAGTCAAATCTATGGCTTGGAGCACCAACTGTTCCGCCGTTAGTCCGCATTCGATATCGAATCTTTTCACCGCCAGAATTTGCCCGTCATCGACTTTCTTGGTCATCACGTGACACGTCGCGCCAAAAGTTCGGGCACCCCGGTATATCGCCCAATGATGAGGGTCTCTGCCGGGAAATTCGGGAGGCGCCGCATGAAAGTTATAAGTGCGCCTTGCTAATCGATCCAAAATTTCCTCGGGAATGATAATTCCAGTATTGAAACAGATCAAACATTGGCCGTCCAGCTCGGGGAGCAAAGTCAAGTCGCGTTTACCGTGAATCCAAATGATTTCCTCACCGCGATCATCGAGATAATTCTTGTGAATCGCGATTACCGGCAGCAGTGCCTGCCGGTATTTAGCGCTCGTAACAATGATCATACGACTTGTCGTCAGACAGACTTCTTACTGACGATGAAATTATTGAGCGCAAGATGTTCCAGACCGGATGTGAGCAAGACCCGCATGGCGTCCGCCGGGCCGTAGACAATCGGCTCGCCATGCAGATTGAATGAAGTGTTGAGCACCACGCCACGACCCGTCTTCGCCTCGAACTTTTCAATCACGGCGTGGTAGTCTGGATTGGCCCGCCGGGTCACGACTTGCGGCCGGATGGTGCGGTCGTGCGGGTGCGAGCCCGCGATCAGATGGTCGTAACCCGCGTCCTTCGCGGCATAGGCGAAGGTCATGAACCACGGCTTGAGATCCTTCGGATCGTCGAAATAGCGGGCGCTCGATTGGTCCGTCATCGATGGCGCGAAGGGCATCCAGAAGTCGCGCATTTTGATCATTCGGTTGATCACGCCGATGCGCCCGAATTCGTCGGCGCTGGCGAGGATACTGCGATTCCCGAGCGAGCGGGCGCCCCATTCCATGCGTCCGCGGCAGTTGGCGACGATTTCGCCCGCCGCCAGAAGGTCGGCTACGGCGCCCGGCATGTCGTCGGTTTGGCGGACATCGAGATCGGTACCGGCGGCGGCGATCGCCTGCTCCTCTTCCCTAACCGTTGCCTCACCACCGAAATAGAGGTCGGTGAGCGCGCTTCGGCGGTGATCGGCCTCCCCCGTGCGAGTGTAGAACTGGTGCATGGCGGCACCGATGGAAAGGCTTTCGTCACCCGACGTGGGCATGACGTATAGGCGCTCGACTTCGGGCAGCGCGGCGATCAGCATGTTGGCCTTGACGTTCATGAAGACGCCACCGCCAGCGACGATCTTGCGGATGCCGGTCTTGGCGACGCAGGCCTTGACCCAGGCCACCAGCATCTCCTCGGTGAAGCGCTGGGCGGCGCCGCAAATTGTGTCGAACCGCACACGTTCGAATGCGTCGCGCAAATATTCGTAGCTGAAATTGGTCGACAGCTCGCCGGCTTGCTCGAAGCGGAGCCCGTCGTCCGACAGGCGCAACAATTGATGCAATGGCGCCAGCGCGCTGTCGACGCGCTCACTGTGGGCGTAGGGCGCCATGCCCATCAGCTTGTACTCGTGCTCCCACGGCGTCATGCCCATCATGAACGTCAGGCGCGAATAGACCTTGCCGAGCGAGGCATGACGATCGGTCGCGGCGATGCGCTCGATATCATTGTCGCGACAAATCGACACCGTGGCGGCCAAGCCGTCGCCGGCACCGTCGCAAGTAAGGCTGAGAATCGGCTCCCCGGGCTGGCGCCAGGGCGCGGTGTAGTAAGCCGCGGCAAGATGCGCCAGATGATGCTCGACGAATTCGACCGACCCTTCGGCAACGCCGAGGTGTTCGACGACGTCGGCGATGCGTTCGTTTCTGCGCTGGTCGAATATGATCCGCTGATAACTGCTCCCGGTGGCCTCGGCGGCGCGTTGCTCGGCGAGCCCGACGCCATACCACGGCGTGACATCGGCAAGGTAACTTTGCGTATGCATGAAATTCGAGGCGTAGACCACGCCGCCAAGCCGACTCGCATCGATGCCACCGAGGCGCAGACAATCCTCGATGGCCAGGCGCGGATAGCCGACCTCGTTCTTGCGCCGGGTCAGGCGTTCCTCGCACACGGCGGCGACCACCTGGCCATCGGCGCACAACGCGGCACCTGAATTGTGGCCGTCGTGAATTCCCAGGGTGTAAAATGTCTCAGCAACCATTCTCTAGCTCGTTATTATTGGCGCGATAGGGCTCGCAATTGGCGGCGAGTTCGGTGCGCAATAGGGTATCGCGCTCCGAGACGAAGCGGTCGAGCGTCGGCAGCGGTCCCGGGCTTACCGTACTCGGCCACCAGATCGGGTGGGTGAGCAGTTGCAGAGCCCGCGATTGGGCCACCGCCTGATGCGCCAGCGGGTGGCCATGATGCCAGGCACCGCGCGAATCCGAGCAATAACCGATGGCGGAGAAGAACGCCGGCTGATAGGTGTGCCGGCGCCCGCCGAGCGGTCGATCGAGGCCGAGCAAGCCGCGCCGCGGTCGATGCAGACTGACCAGCGAGACGGCGCGCCCGAGGAGCTGTTCGAGGGCATCGCATTCCTCGCCACAAGCCCTATCGAGAGCATTCACGTCGTCCGCATAGAGCGCCGCGTCAAGGTGGAGCCCGATGTCGTGACCGCCCTCGGCGAGCGCGACCAAGTCGGCGCGGCCGGCACGCGACCACGGATTGTACATTTCGGTCCTCAGCAGCACGAAATAATGGCCGCGCATGCCGCGCGCCGCCTCGATATCGGCGATGGGACGCGCCGCCTGGATCGACATGTCGAGATCGTGGCGCAGCACCAGATGCGCCCGCTCGGGGTCGACGTCGGAATAGGTGGTCGCCTGGTAACCACGCGCCGCGAAGCCGTCGAGCAACGCGGCATAACCGGCGTGGCAAAAATCAGCCGGCGAAGTCATCGATCGACACGCCTTTCTCCGCCAGATAATCCGCGTTGTAGAACGCCAACCCGCTGGCATGGCCGCGGTCGTCGCGCGCAACCTCATGCCAGCGGCGGATCGCGTAGCCGCAGGTCGGCGTCATCCAGTAAGCCAGCGCGCGGCGCTCGAAGGCGTGCCAGCGATCACGGCCTAGGGGCGCATGCAGCGCCTTGAGGGCGAAGCGGACGGGGCGCAACCAGTGCGGCCTGATCCGCGTCGGGTTGACCGGAATATCATCGCGCCAAACGCCGCCCCAGTTTTGCCGTTCGAGCACGCCGCGATAGAGCTGCTGATGTGCCTTGGCGACGAGCGGGGCGCGGGCCCAAAAATCGAGATAGTCCTGATCCCATAGCGGCAGCCGCCAATCGAGCCCGAAATGCTCGTAGACGCGCTGACCGCTGACGACATATTTGGCTTGGCGGTCCTGGAACTCGCAATATTCGTAGATGCCGTGATCGCCGGCCGGACTGTCGGGCATGCCGAGGGTGTCGATTTCGCGATCGAGGCGGCGCGCGAGCCTAACTAAATTGTCGGGCGTTCGCAGATGCGCCCATTGCTTGAAATGACGGGCGAGCAGGGCATCGACGACCGCCTGCCGGCGCGCGGCGGGGGTGCGATCGTGGCGCGCGATGAGCAGTGTCTCGGGGACGTGGTTGCCGGTGATAAAGTCGCCGGACTGACCGTTGACCATGATGGTGTCGGGAGTGATCGCGCCGTCGTCGCGCAACCTCTCGAGCGCGAGATAATCCTGCGGGAAGTGGATCGCGGTGAGACTGTCGGCGGAAGCGCGGAAGCGGGCGTGATCCTCGCTCGCCATGGCGCGGCGCATGGCGCGGTTGCTGAATTTCACGAAGCGCCAGGGATAGCCCAATCGCTCGGCGATAACGCGACTGACGGCGGCATCGCGATTGCCCGGTATGCCATAGGCGAAGCACAATACGTCGTCATAACCGGCGGCGCGCAAGCCGGCGGCGATGAAGCGCGAATCGAGACCGGCGCTGAGCGGCACCGCGATGCGCCGGCCCTCGGCGCCGACGATCAGTTTTTCGATCAAGCGTTCGTGCAGCGTTTCGAGCGGCGCCACCAAATCTTGCGCCGCGCACTCGTCGGGGCGCCACGGCATCCACCGGTGATAACGCGCCAAGGTCTCGACACCAGCCGCATCGACAAACAGAAACGACCCGGGGCCGAGCTGGCGAATTTTCGGATACAGCGTATCGTCGCCGATGGTGTAGCCGGCGAGCGCCACCGCGAGCGCCGCGACCGGATCGATCTGCGATCGCGTAAGATCGAGCCGTCGCGCCATGCGCCCGCCATCCTGGTCGACGATCACATGGGCGCCGGCGCGGGCCCAGATCAAGGGAATGCACCGGATCCGATCGACCGCGGCGAACGCCCACCCGCGCCCCGTCGCGGCGAGCGCCCAATGGCCATGGAGGCCGGCCAGGAGTTCGCCGACGGCGGCCTGGTCGAGCGTTGCGCAACCGCCGAGGCGGTGGGCAAGATCTTCGAATCCATCGCCCAGCAGATGACCCTTGGCCCACAGCGTCACCGCTCCGGCCTGGAACCGCCGCCAGCCATTGTCGGTTTCGAGGCCGATATCCAAGGGCGACTTGACACGATCGCTCGCTGTCGTCGTGGCGCGCGCGATATCCGCCGTCATCAGCGCGCGGCACCGGTCTGGGGGCGGACGCGGAACACCGGCTGCATCGCTTTGCCGCGCAGCGCGCGCGCCGGATCATCGCCGGCGAGCGCTTCGGCGACCGCCGCCGCCGCGCCGGCGACAGCGATCAGGGTTTCATCGATCACTGATTCGTCGTCATGGGCGAGACACAGATTGAAGGTCGGGCCCATCAACACCCCGCGCGCGACGAGTTCCTGTTTGAGCAGCGATGCGGCGAGGTTGGGGTCTGTGCCAGCGTCGGCACGGGGCAGAATCGCCGGCCACCAGTCGGGGCCCTTGATGGTGAAGGCCGTATCAAGACCGGCATCGGCGAAGATCGTCCGCGCCCCTTCGCGAAGCCGGACGCCACAACGCGCGAAACGCGCCGGCGCGTCCTCGGCCTCGAGGACGGCGAGCGTGGCCAGCGCGGCGGCGATCGACAGCGTCTCGCCACCGAAGGTGCCGGAAAAGAAAATATCCTCCATCCGACGCATGATGTCGCGGCGCCCGACGATGGCCGAGATCGGCATGCCGTTGCCGAGCGCCTTGCCGAAGCTCGCGAGGTCGGGGGTAACGCCGTAATGCGCCTGCGCGCCGCCGAGGGCGAGGCGATAACCGGTGACGATTTCGTCGAACACCAGGACCACGCCGAAGCGATCGCACAGCGCGCGCACCGCCTCGAGGAACCCCGCCGCGGGGTCGTCAAGACCGGCGGGCTCGAGGATCACCGCGGCGAAAGCGCCGGGTTCGGCGGCGAGCAGCGCGGCGAGCGCCTCGGCATCGTTGAACGCGAACGAAACCGAAAGATCGCGCACCGCGCGGGGCACGCCGAGATCGCGCGCGGTGGTCGCGATATACCAGTCGTGCCAGCCGTGATAGCCGCACACCGCGACCTTGTCGCGCCCGGTGTGGGCGCGCGCGAGGCGGATCGCGGCGGTGGTGGCGTCGGAGCCGTTCTTGCCGAAACGCACCATTTCGGCACACGGAATGAGCCGCACCAGCTCCTCGGCGAGGCGGATTTCGAGCTCGGTCGACAGCGAAAAGCTGATGCCGTTGTCGAGCTGGGCGCGCAGCGCGGCATCGACCGCGGGATCGCCATAACCGAGCACCACCGGTAGCAGGCCGAGCACGTAATCGATGTAGCTGTTGCCGTCGACGTCCCACACCCGGCACCCCTCGCCGCGTTCGAGAAACAGCGGCGCCGCGCCCTCGACGGTTTGCAACACCGATTTCGAAAAGGTTTGCGAGGCCAGCGGGATGGTTTGCAACGCCCGCTTTTGCAGCGCGTTCGACCGGTCGAAACGGCTGATCACAGCGCGTGCCTCACCCGGCGCACGAGCTCAAAGGCCTCGGCTGCTTCGCGCCCGACCTGGGCGCCACGCCAACGCGCCAGGGCACGAACGCCCTCGGCGGAGCGCGGATGGGGCCAATCGCGCAGCTCGCCTTGGTAGCATTCGAGTGCCGCCACCTTGATGTCGAGGACGGCGGCGATATCGAGAAAATCAGTCGGCGCGAAAGGCGCCGCCGGCGCTACCGCCCATTCGGTCGAGGAATTGACTTCACAGCCTTGGATCTCGATCGCCCGGCTGTCGGGCAAGGGCCGGCACGCGGTGACCACGGCGTCGCGAGTGATGCGGTGATCGACGTTCAAGTCACCGCCGTGATGGGTGTAGACCACGTCCGCCGGGAAGGTGTCGAGAAAACCCTCGACCGCGCGCACCACGTCGAGCAGGGCAACCGTGTCCATCGCGTTGTCGGGAAAGTCGTGGAACGCGATAGCGCCGGCGCCGAGCGTGGCGCACGCCGCCTCGGCCTGGCCGCGCAACGTGGCGATGTCTGTTGGCGCCACGCCGCCGCGCGCGCCGAGGCCACTGGCGAGGATCAGAATTCGCACCTCCGCCCCGGCTTGGCCATGCAGCGCCAGCGCGCCACCGGCGCCGAGCGTTTCGTCGTCGGGATGAGCGAAGATCGCGGCTACCTTGACTGTCATGACGGCGCGGTTCCTGTGCGGCAAGCGGCGGATCGGAAATAAATCAGGTGCCCCGGCGCGACGGTGACGCGGCCATAGCCGGCGCGGGCGAAGAGACGGCGTGACGGCCAGTTCTCGGGCTTGACGCGGGCGATCAATTCGACCCCGGGCCAGCGCTTCGCGGCCTCGGCGCGGGCGCCGTCGAGCATCGCCTTCGCGACGCCCGCGCCACGCGCCGGGCCAGCGACATAAATATCGACCTCGAGCCCGTCGTCGCCCTGTTCGAGCCGCACCTGACCGACCGCCTCTCCATCCGTCTCGGCGATCCACATCGCGGTCGCGGGACTGGCCAGCCGGGCGGCCAGCCAGGCATCGTGATCGGCGCGCGCAATCGGGCCATCGGTGGCGAGCTTGTGAGCCAGACTATCGGGGCGATTGACCCATTCGAACAGGCGATCGCCGTCGGTAGCGATGGCGGCGCGCAAACCGACCGCCGGTGCCGTGCGCCGGGTCGCGGTGAGGCGTTCGGGCTCGCGGGTGAGCAACGCGAGAGCGTCGTGCCAGGCGAAATCCTCGGGCAGATCGGCGATCAAGTCGCGCACCCGATCGAGGTCGTCTTGGGTGTCGACGGTCCAGCGCAGATGGCTGAAGTCGGCCGGCGCGGTCATGTGACCGACCTTGAAGTCGCCGGATGGAAGATCGGGGTAGGTGCCGGTTCGCAGATAGGGCGTCACATGTTCGCGATGGAAGGGATCGCGCGCGTCCCGATCGGCGATGGCGAGCGCGGCGGCGCTGAACACCTCGACGTCGAGGCCGTCGGGGTATGATAGGTGAATGGCGTTGGAGAGATAGTCGTGGTCGCCATCCTCGAACATCTCAATCGCTTGGTCGATCAGGGCGGGGTCGATCATCGGACAGTCGGCGGTGAGACGCACCACGACATCGGCCCCGGCCTCCCGCGCCGCGCCGGCGTAACGGCCGAGCACGTCAAGCTCGTCGCCGCGGAAAACCGGGACATCCAATTCGTCGCACAGTGCCGCGAGCGGATCGTCAGTGGCGTTGGTCGTGGTGGCGACCCATACCGCGTCGAGGCGGCGGGCACGGTGCACCCGCGCCAACATAAAGGCCAACAGGGAGCGACCGGCGATATCGGCCAGCACCTTGCCGGGCAGCCGCGTCGAGGTCATGCGCGCTTGAACGATGGCGACGGTGGTCATGACCCGGCGATGACCGCCATCACGTGTTTCTCGACAATGAAGCTGCCGGTTTCGGCAAACCGGGCTTCGAGATCGGCGCGCACGGCGTCCTCGGCATCGGCATCGTAGAACGTCGTCCGCCGCCAATAGGCGAGCACCGCGTCGACATCGGGATAGGCCACCGGATTGACGAAGGTTTCGCTAACCACCGGCGCCTGGGCCGAAAGATGGGGCACTATTTCGTCGCTCATGAAACTGGTGGCGCTGCGCACCACCAGCTCGGGCAGCGTGACATGGCGGCACAAAATATCGAACAAATTTTGATTGTTGGCGCCCCACGGCCCGACGATCATCAGCCGGCCGTGTGCGGTGAGATGGCGCAGCGCATTGTCGAGAAGCGCCGCGACGTCGCGGGCATAATAAAGGCCGTAACAGCACGAAATCAGATCGTAGGCGGTACCGGCGATACCGGGTTGATCGAAGGTCGCGTCCATGTCGCCGGCGCAGAGGTCGAGGGCGCCGGCGAATGTAGTGTCGGCGACACGTTGGCGCGCGGCATCGAGCGATTGCGGCGATCTGTCGAGCCCGGCGAGATGGGCGCAGTCGGGCTTGTCGGCATAGAGCACCAGCTGATTGCCGGTGCCGCAACAAATATCGAGGACCCGGGTGGTGTCGAGGTCGGCGACGAGACCGCGCATCCAAGCCTCGAAATCGGCGCCGGCGAAGCGTTTGTTGGCGTCGATCCGACCGGACAGATTGGTGCTCGAGACGGCGGCCTCTTGAAAGCTGTCGCGACCCCTGGGCCCGCTCATCCGATCAGCTCCCAGGTCATCGGCGTGCCGCGAGAGACCGCGCGGTTGACGCGCTTGCCGAGCAACAGATCCCAATAGCGCGGCGCGAGACCGAATCCGGGGCGGATCGAGCGCAGATTGTCCGCCGTCAGAATGTCGCCCTCGGCGAGGTCGGTGACGATGTAGAGCGAGCGGCGGAACTGGACGTTGCCTTTCTCGCTGTCGCTCTTGTCGTAGCGGATACGCCCCAGTGCCCGCCACGCGATATCGACATCGGCGCATAACGCCGCGAGTTCGGCGGGCTCCAGCGAGAACGCCGCGTCGGGGCCGCCGTCGTCGCGGTCGAGGGTAAAATGTTTTTCGATCAGCGCCGATCCGAGCGCCGTGGCGGCGACCGCGGTGCCAATTCCGGGGGTGTGATCGGACAGTCCGGTGACCAGTCCGAAGGCATCGGCGAGGTGCGGAATGGTGCGCAGATCGGCATCCTCGGGCGGCGTCGGATAGCCGCTGGTACAATGTAGAAGCGCGATCTCGGATGCTCCCGCGTCGCGCGCCGCCTTGATCGCCAGCGCGATATCCTCAAGGTCTGCCATCCCGGTCGACATGATCAGCGGCTTGCCGGTGGCGGCGCAGCGGCGGATCAGCGGCAGGTCGACGAGTTCGAACGA
>PVBE011644432.1_pt1 | contig 14165 bp, 13 predicted proteins | sample 1631181 | NCBI WGS metagenome assembly PVBE01 (sample SAMN08397723, study PRJNA350692) | Marine metagenome, whole genome shotgun sequencing project. | isolation source: water | place: Pacific Ocean | collected 2012-04
CCTTTATATTGATAAATTAATTGCACCAAATACTATTAATACTGTCCCCCTAGATACTATAGAAAAATTTGTCAAAACCGGTAACCCTGAAAATTATAATGGATGGGATGAAAATAAAATATTATCAGAATTATCTACTTTAAATGAAATAGGAATTGATTTAAGTAAGATAACTGAAAATTTACAAGAGAATGGAGTTAAATTATTTGAAATTTCATTTGATAATTTACTAAATGCAATTGAAAGCAAAATAAATAAAATACAAACTGAAGCTATATAAAATAAACAATTCATCTATTTTAATAGATAGCTGACAAAAAAAATGATAGAATAATTTTTGATTATTTCTAATCTTATATTTTCAATATGAGGCCAGATGTACGAACATGATATTTTAATAGTTGGGGCTGGATTAGCAGGATTAAGAGCTGCCCTAGAAAGTATTGAAGCAGGTAAAAACACAGCTATTCTATCAAAAGTACACCCCGTAAGATCTCATTCATGCGCAGCGCAAGGTGGAATAAATGCCGCCTTAACTGATAGAGGAGATGATTGGGAAGACCATGCTCTTTCCACTATAAAGGGAAGTGATTATTTGGCTGACCAAGAAGCAGTTGAAATTATGTGCAGAGAAGCAGGTGAAAATTTAATTGAACTTGAACACATGGGCGTAATTTTCAGTAGAGATGAAGAAGGAAGACTAGGGACTAGAAGATTTGGCGGACAAACTGTGGCAAGAACTTTTTTTGTAGGTGCTATTACGGGATCTGCAATGCTTCATGTTCTTTACGAGCAAACTGTAAAACAAAATGCCCAAGTTTATGAAGAATGGTTTGTTACAAAATTGATAATAGAAGATGGAGAATGCAGAGGTGTGATTGCTATGGATATACATTCAGGCAAACTTGAAATCATCAAAGCAAAATCAGTAATATTAGCTACTGGTGGTGCGGGAAGAATTTTCGAACCATCAACAAATGCTTTAATATGTACAGGCGATGGACTTGCCTTAGCATATAACGCAGGAGCATCTTTAATGGATATGGAAATGATTCAATATCATCCTACAGGACTTGCAGGAAATGGGATATTGCTATCCGAGGGAGCAAGAGGAGAGGGGGCATATCTTTTGAATTCCAATGGTGAGAGATTTATGGAAGATTATGCACCTGAATATCTTGAGCTAGCCTCAAGAGATGTTGTTTCTAGAGCAGAACAAATAGAAATAAATGAAGGAAGAGGTATAGATGGATGTGTCTTGTTAGACTGTAGGCATTTAGGTAAAGCTAAAATAGAAGAAAGATTAGGCTATTTACAAGAGGTCGCTACTGAATTTAGAGGAATTGATTTGGCAGAACAACCAATCCCTGTCAAACCTACAATGCACTATATAATGGGTGGGATCAAAACTGATTTTATGGGTAAAACTGATGTACCTGGATTATTTGCAGCAGGAGAGTGTGCAAACGTAAGTGTACATGGAGGGAACAGATTAGGAGCAAATTCTCTTTTAGACACTATTGTTTTTGGAAGAAGATCTGCTAGAGCTGCAATAGAGCATTCGTCTCAAGTAAATTCTATCTCAAAAAATATAGATGAGTTAAATAACGAAACAAAAAGAATACAAAATATCATCAATAGATCAAACGGAGAAAGATCAGCAACATTAAGAAATGAAATGGGTGAAGCAATGACTTCTGGTATAGGAGTATTCAGAGATACACGAAGTATTGAATTAGCAAAACAAAAAGTTTTAAGTTTAATCGACCGATATGAGAATACATCGATAGATAATAAAGGAAAAATATTCAATACTGATTTGATTTTCAACCTTGAATTAAAATATATGTTAGATGTAGCTCTAACAATGTGTGTGGGAGCAGAAAACAGGAAAGAAAGCAGAGGAGCTCATTATAGAACAGATATTACTGAAAGAGATGATAAAAATTGGTTGAAACATACACATGTAGTAAAAATAGATGGAGAAGTACAATTTTATACTTCTGATGTCAATATCACTAAATGGGCCCCTGAAATTAGGAAATATTAATGGTACAAACAGCAAAAAAAACCATACAGATAGAAATCAAAAGACAAGATCCCGAAATCAATAACGGTGAATCTTATAACCAAGTCTATTACGTTGGAGTAGAAGATTGGTTCACAGTTTTAGATGCATTAATTAAAATTCGTGAAGAAATTGATGGTACATTATCTCTTAGATGTGCTTGTAGAGCATCCATATGTGGATCATGTGCTATGCGGGTAAATGGTCAGGCAAAACTCGTGTGTAAAACAAAACTTTCTGTAGTAGAAAAAAATAACAAAGTATTAATTGAACCTGTAGGAAATATGCCTGTAATTTCAGACCTTGCCTCAGACTTCAAACCTTTTTGGGATAAATTTAATGCAGTTGATCCATATATAAAACCTGAAGGCGAAGTACCTGATGGCGAATACCTTGCTCCAAATGATGACATGGTCCATCTTGTTGGAGTTATGAATTGTATTATGTGTGGAGCATGTGTTTCAGACTGTACAGTATTAGAAGTAAAAGACAATTTCCTTGGACCTGCCGCTTTAGCCAAATCTTACAGATTTATTGCTGATCCTAGAGATGGGTCTCAATTTGAAAGACTACAAGATCTTGAAAAAGATGGCGGTATATGGGACTGCACAAGATGTATGCAATGTATAGAGGTATGTCCAAAAGGCGTAAATCCTATGGAACGAATAATGTCTATAAGATCAAAATCTATGGAAAATAAAATAGATAATAATTATGGAGCAAGACATGCAAAATCTTTTACTGATCTGATCAAAAGTAACGGAATTGTAAATGAAGTTTTATTACTTTTAAAAACTAAAGGTTTATTCAACATAATCGAATTAATCAAAATATTACCTATAGCTATTGGTGCTCAATTAGCCGGTAAAAGACCCCCTTTCTTTTCTCATTCCAGCAAAAATAAAGATGAAATCAAAAAGATATTCAAAAAATTGGAGGATAAAGAATGAAGTTTGCTTTTTTCCCTGGCTGTGTTTCACGAGGAGCCTGTCCTGAATTATATACTTCTACAATAAAAATATCTGAAATTTTAGGTATAGAGCTTGATGAAAAAGCTTTAGAATCTGCATCATGTACTGGCGCAGGTGTATTGCAAGAAAAAAACCAACTACTTGGAGATACATTAAATGCAAGAAACATAGCTTTAGCTGAAAAGCAAAACCTTCCTATTCTAACTATATGCAGTACTTGCCAGGGAGTGATGTCACAAGCTGAATACCGATTAGAAGACGAAGAATACAGAGCACAAATAAACGAAACATTAGCTGAGGAAGGTCTCAAATATACTGGAAAAACTCCAACAAGGCATATTTTATGGATAATTGTAGAAGAAATAGGTGAAAAAAAATTCAAAGCCTTAGTCAAAAGACAATTAGAAGGATTAAGATTAGCTCCATTTTATGGTTGCTACTTGGTAAGGCCAAGTAAAGCATTAAAATTTTATGAAAAAACTGAGAGAGAAACATGCTTAGAAGACTTAACTGAATGGGTTGGAGCAACTGTTGTTGACTTTCCTGGTAAAACTGCTTGTTGCGGATTCCCTATTGTGACTATAAATGAGAAAGCATCTTTAAAAATGGTTGGAAATCATACAAGTACTGCAAAAGATCTTGGAGCTGCTGCAATGGTCACTCCCTGCCCTTTATGTCATTTGAATTTGGATCAATATCAAGACAGAGCAGCCTGGATGATGAAAAGGGAAATTGATCTTCCGATTATCCATGTACCGCAATTAGTGGGACTTGCATTAGGATTAGACCCAGAAGAATTAAAAATTAACAAGCATGTTATATCAACTAAAAAACTACTAAGTGAAATTTCTCTTCAACCTTAAATTATTAAGTTTATTTATATTATTGAAAAATATAGCACTATAATCGATAATACTCATACCTCAGTAATTCTGAAATAAAGTTAATATAAATACTAATGTATAAAAACTATCAATTTGGAGATTTAAACTCAGCTTACATTATGGGCCTTTATGAGGATTATCTAAATGACCCAGATAGTGTAGGACTAGATTTAGTTGATTTTTTTGAATCAGAAGAATTTAAAAATATTCTTTCCAATCTCAATACTGAAAAAAACACTTCCAACGATACAACTAAACTAGTTAAAATAAATGATGACATACTTGAAATTGAAAACTTACGTAAAAATGGTCATAAATATGCACAATTAGATCCTCTTTCAATTCATATAACCCCAGATATAAATATAAATGGTAAGACAAAAAAATTAAAAGATTTGTATACATCAAATATAGGATATGAATTCTATCACCTTGAAAATCAAGATGAAATTAATTGGCTTATCGATAATATAGAAAATCCAAATAACACCGAACAATCCTATGACCAACAAATAAATCTATTAGATAGAATTACTGAAATTGATACTTTTGAAGAATTTTTATCGAAACATTTTCCTGCTAAAAAATGGTTTTCAATTCAGGGTGAAGATTCCTTAATACCTATGATTGATAAATTTATTGAGCTAAGTGAAAAAGATAAAAAAGAATATATAACTTTAGGTATGCAACACAGAGGGAGAATAAGTGTTATGGCCACGCTATTTAAATTACCATACTCAGAAGTATTCAATTACTTGAAAGCAGGTAAAGTAACTAACACAAACAACGACCCTTACGGTGGATGGATGCAAGATGTGCTGTATCATTATGGATCAAAAATATCTCATAAGAATCTTAAAATAGAATTATTAGATAATCCTAGCCATCTTGAACTTGCAAGTCCTGTTGTTAATGGGTATTTAAAATCTATACAAGAAAATATAATTAACAATAATGCTATTAATAAAACATTAAGTATCATAACTCATGGAGATGCTAGTTTCTCAGGACAAGGAATAGTATCTGAACTTTTCAACATGAAAAACTTAAAACCATACGACATTGGTGGCACTGTACATATAGTAGTAAATAACCAAATAGGATTTACTACCAATCCAGATGAAACAAAATCAAATGGATACTGCACTGATATAGCTAAAGCATACAACATACCTATCATACATGTTAATGCAGATGACGTGGAATCATGTATTAACGTAGCAAACATAGCTTACCAGTATAAAATGACTTTCCAAAAAGATATTTTAATAGATTTGGTAGGCTACAGAAGACACGGACATAATGAAGGGGACGAACCATCATTCACTCAACCATTAATGTACAAAAAAATATCAAACCACCCTCATCTAAAAGAAATTTACACAAATAAATTAATCAATCTTCATGGTAATGGAATTGAAAAACTAACAAATCAATACACAGAAAAATGGAATCATATTCTTGAAGCAGAATTAGAAAATCCTAACAATCAGAAAATATCAAAAAAACATCTTGATTTAATTAAATTAAACAAAGAAATATCAAATGATTATGATAATACGCCTACTAAGATAAACTTAAATATGTTCACAGATTTAAATAACAAGATTTTTGAATACCCTGCTGATTTCACCATTAACAGGAGACTGAAAAGAATTTTGGAAAGAAAACAAAAAATCACCGAAACCAAATCTAAACTAGATTGGAGTCACGCAGAATTATTAGCTTTGGGAAGTATAATTAAAGACGGTAAAAACATTAGATTAACCGGACAAGATACTGAAAGAGGAACATTCAGTCAAAGACATGCTGTTTTACACGATATAAATAATGGAAATAAATTTATTCCTCTGAATAATTTATATACTGAACAACCAAAAATTATGATAAAAAATAGCCCATTAACAGAAATGGCCACTTTAGCTTTTGAATATGGGTACACATTATTAGACTCTAATAATTCATTAGTTTTATGGGAAGCTCAATTTGGAGATTTTGTTAATAATGCTCAAAGTATAATTGACGAATATATTTCATCAGGATATTCAAAATGGGGAATTAAATCCTCACTGATAATGCTATTACCACATGGGTACGAAGGACAAGGGCCAAATCACTCTAGTGCTCATCTAGAAAGATATCTAAGTCTTTGCGCTGACTCAAACCTAAGAGTAATATACCCAACAAAATCAGTGCAATATTTTCATGCTCTGAGAATGCAAGCCAAGGAATCTTTAAATAAAACTCCAATGATAATAATGACTCCCAAAAGTTTACTTAGGCACCCATTTGCGGCATCAGAAATAAATGAATTTACAGAAGATAATTTCAAAAAAATTATTACTTATTTACCTAAAAGTAATAATAAAATAAATAATTTATTACTTTGTTCAGGTAAAATTATAATCGATTTATTAGATGATGAATTAAATTCGTTATCCACAAATAGCGCGATAATTTCTATTGAAGAACTTTACCCATTCCCCAAAATTGAAATAATTAATTTCCTAAAAAAATATAAAGATATTACTAGAATTATTTGGATACAAGAAGAACCTAGAAATAGAGGAGCTTGGCAATTTGTATCAAATCAACTTGATAAAGCTTCATTATCCAATGATTTTGAATTAGAATATTGTGGATCAGTACAAAGAGCAAGTACATCAGTTGGAACTTCAGATTTGCATAAGCTCCAAACTGAAACAATCGCGAAACTATTTAATGATATTAAGTAAGAGGTGAAATTTGGCAATAGAAATTAAAGTTCCAGAAATGGGAGAATCCATAGTTGAGGCCACTGTAGGTGCCTGGGTAAAAAACGAGGGAGATCAAATAAAGGCTGGAGAAACAATTCTAGAATTAGAAACAGAAAAAGTGAACCTTGAAGTTACTGCCCCAGCAACAGGAACTCTTGAAACAGTTAATATCCCAGAAGGAGAAATCGTAAATGTAGGAACTGTTCTTGGAACCATAAATACTGAATTAACAGAGAAAATACAAACTCAAGAAAATATAAACGATTCTAAAAAAGAACCAGAACTTCCAGGTAATACGCAAACAGCAAATCAAGAAGAAAAAGATATAAATATTACTCCTGTCGCAAAAAACCTTGCTGATAAACATTCCATAAATATAGATTCTATTAGCGGATCAGGTAGAGCTGGAAAAATTACTATCGATGATATCAATGCAGAGATAAATAAAAATATCCCATTTAGTACTTCAGATAATAATTCACCTATTCCACAAAAAACATTAGAAACAAAAAAAAGAATTACTAAAAGAAGAGAAACTATTGCCAAAAGACTTACAGATGCTCATCTGAATACAGTAATGACAACAACGTATAATGAAGTTGATATGTCAGAAATAATTGCCATCAGAAAAAAATATAAAGATTCATTTAAAGAAGAAAAAGGTGTCGGACTTGGATTTATGTCATTTTTTGTTAAATCAGCTGTACAAGCATTGATAGACTTCCCAAATCTAAATTCAGAAATGCGAGAAACAGAAATAATATTAAAAAACTACTATCATATAGGGATTGCAGTAGCGTCTGATGAAGGATTGGTTGTTCCAGTATTAAAAAATGCTAACATCTTATCCTTTTCCCAAATTGAAAAATCAATAGTTGAAATGGTTACCAAAACTAATACCAAATCACTTACTATTGATGATTTAACTGGTGGAACTTTTACTATTACTAATGGAGGAGTTTTTGGATCTATGTTCTCAACTCCAATTCTTAATCCCCCGCAAGTAGGTATTCTTGGAATGCATACAATAAAAAAGAAACCTGTTGTAATTAATGATGAAATTGTTATAAGACCAATCATGTATTTAGCATTAACATATGATCACAGAATAGTAGATGGAGGAGAAGCTGTTCAATTCCTGGTCAGAATCAAAGAATTTATAGAAGATCCTCAAAAATTACTTATTGAGAATTAATTGACTTATGTCAAATAAAAATCCATTGTTAAATTGGCATCATCCTACCAAAGTCTATTTTGGGCAATCAGTATTACTTCAATTAACTAAATTAATTGAAGCAAATTTCCCCCTAATCAAAAATATCATGATCGTCACAGGTAAATACCACCTGAAATCTAATGTATATTTTAATAATTCAATAAGCAATCTAAAGTCATTAAATGTAGAAATTTATGACAAAATTGATCCTTATCCTTCACCTGAAACTGTAACTTTATTAAGTGATACTATCAAAAAAAATAAAATACAACTTGTTGTGGCAGCTGGCGGTGGTAGTGTAATGGATGCATCAAAAGCAGCCTCTTTACTCAGTCAAAATAACGGTGATTGGATGGAATATAGTTCTGGGATCAAAAAAGTTGCTAAAAAAGGTTTACCTCTTATTGCCATACCAACCACATCAGGCAGCAGTAGTGAAGTCACAAAATTTGCAACAATATGGGATTGGGATAAAAGTTCTAGTGCAGGACTCAATAACGAACTAATGTTTCCAGAAATAGCTGTTATAGATCCAAAACTTACTCAAACAATGTCAGCAAACCTCGCTGCTAATAGTGGATGGGATGCTTTAACAAGTTCATTTGAATCATATTGGTCAACTGAATCCAATCCAATAACAGATTTATATGCTTTAAAATCCATTGAAATATTTTTCAACAACCTCGAAAATTCAGTTAACAACGCTGAAGCTCATTCTCGTGCTGAATGTGCTTTAGGGGCAACAATATCTGGGATTGGGTATTCAAATTCAAGGCCTAATCTATGCCATGCAATTGACACACCATTAACTTTAAATTGGAAAACAACCCATGGACAAGCAGTTTGTATTAGCCTTCCTTATTTTCTTCCATTCATATTTGATAAATTACCAACTTCAAAGCAAAATTTATTGTTAAGCACATGCAAGGTAACAAATATAGATTCATTAATTTTAAAATTAAAAGAAATGATAACAAATTGCAAATTAAATATTTATTTAGATGATTGTGATATAAGTTCCAATAACCTGGATAAAATATCAAATGGTATTCCAATGGAAAGATTTTTAACAGTGCCAACGAAATTCGAAACCAATACTATAAAAAGTATAATGTCAAAAATGTTTAATATTAAATAACATGGGGATTTATACCAAACATTTATCATCGATAATTACCACCATAATAACCATCATAATTATAGACCAACTTACAAAGATATATGTTGCATCTTATCCTATAAATACTACTATATTTAATTTCGCTTTTTTTAAAATTAAATATGTTTTAAATACCGGAGCTGCTTTTAGTTTTTTCACAGGATTCAATGAATTACTAAAATTCATCGTCCCGTTTGCTGTTATTTTATTATTTGTTCTTCTGCATAATTATAAAAATAATACAATTTTAAGATATGCATTTTCCATGCAGATAGCCGGCGCGATTGGAAATTTAATTGATAGATTTACAATGAATGGTGTCATTGATTTCATAGGTGTAGGTTGGTGGCCGTTATTTAATATTGCAGACTCATCTATATCTATTGGATTAGCATTGTTAATAATTGATCTTATATTTAAAAGAAATAAAAAGAATGAGTAAAAAAAAATTATTAACGTATAAAGTTACCACCAAAGACACTCTAAAAAGGGCTGATACATTTATAAAAGAAAAATTTGAGAATTTCACACGATCACAAATAAAAAAATTAATAGAATCTAGCAATATAAAAATTAACAATAAAATCATCAAGCCATCTACAAAAATAGAATTAAAAGACAAAATCAGCATTATTTTACCCGAGTTAGAATCAACGGATTTAAAGCCTTTAAATCAATCTTTAGATATCAAATATGAAAATAAAGATTTGATAATTATTAACAAACCATCGGGAATAGTTGTGCATCCTTCAAAGGGACATCAAAACGATACAATAATTAACGCTTTAATAGGGATGAAAATTAAATTTGAACCTTATTTAGGAAAACCAAAACCATGGCTAGTTCACAGATTAGATAAAGATACATCTGGATTACTTATCATAGCAAAAAACGAATCTACTTATAATTATTTAACAAAAATACAAAAAGACCGAATGATAAAAAAGCAATATATGGCTATTGTGCAAGGAATACCTAATTCACCTAAGGCAATAATTGATGCCCCAATAGGGAGGAATAAACTTAACAGAAAAAAAATGAGTATAAAAAAAGATGGGCGGTATGCTTTAACTGAATATGAAATATTAAAATCTAAAAATAATATGTCATTATTAAACATAACTTTACTTACTGGAAGAACGCATCAGATAAGAGTACATTTAAACGCAATTGGCCATCCTATAATTGGGGATAACGTTTATGGTAAAAAATCAAAATATGCAAACAGGCAAATGTTACACGCGTACAAATTAAATTTCAAAGACAATAAAAAAAATAATATTACGGTACAAAGTGAACTCGAAAAAGATATGAAAGAATTCATTGAATTTTATTTCAACAACTGATACAAATTAATATTACAAACATACAAATTACTAAATATGAAAGAAGTAAGAGTCAGATATGCACCTAGTCCTACAGGGGATCCACACATTGGAAATATCAGAAGTGCAATATTTAATTGGTTATTTGCAAAAAATAACAATGGAAAATTTTTAGTCAGAATTGAAGATACTGATCAGGCAAGATTAGTAGAAAATGGTATTCAAAAACAAAAGGACTCATTAAAATGGTTTGGATTAGATTGGGATGAAATATATATACAATCTGAAAGATTAGAAATTTATTCAAAATATGCCGAACAACTTTTAGAAGAAGAAAATGCTTATAGATGCTTTGCAACTCAAGAAGAACTAAACAAATTAAGAGAAGAACAAAAAAAGTCTGGAAAAATCACCAGGTATGACAATAGATACAGAGATTACGATCCAAAACTATCGAAAGAAAGATCTAAATCTGAACCTTATGTAATTAGGTTTAAAAGCCCTCAAAAAGGGATAACAAAATGCTTAGATAGCATAAGAGGAGAAATTGTATTTGACAATAAAGAAATGGATGATTTTATAATTGTAAAATCAGATGGATATCCAACTTATCATTTTGCTAATGTTATTGATGATTATTTAATGAATATTTCACATGTAATGAGAGCAGAAGAATGGCTCCCCAGTTTCCCTAAACATGTCAACATTTACAATTCATTAAATTGGCAAATGCCAATATTTGTGCATTTGCCAATGATACTAGCCTCAGACAAGACTAAACTAAGTAAAAGACATGGAGCAACATCTGTAGAAGAATTTAAGCAGGCCGGTTATTTAAATACAGCGATGTTTAATTTTCTTGTATTACTAGGATGGGCTTTAGATGACAAAACAGAAATGTTTAGTATAAATGAATTAATTAAAGTATTTGATATAAGTAAAATTTCTAAATCTCCAGCTATTTTTAACAAAGAAAAATTAGACTGGTTTAATGGACGATATATTCTTAATTTAACACATGAAGATTTCGGGAAAGAAATTAACAATTATTTCAAACAATTTTTAAATAGTAATAAATATAAAGCAATTAAAAGTTATGACATAAATGATATTTCTGTAATGATTAAACAAAGATGCAAAACTCTTAATGATGCAATTATGTTAACTAAATTTTTATATCAAGAACCTAAATTCAAATCTAAATCAGAAATACAAATTATGTGTGATACTCCTGAACAATGTCAAAGTATTCTTGCCAGCTCAATAAATTCTTTAAATGAAATTCAAGAATTTACAACTGAAAATATAGAATCTACCTTGAAATCATTAATGAGTACACTTGAAGTTAAACCCAAACATTTATTAGGAACTTTAAGAATAGTAATTACAAATCAAAAAGTCAGTCCCCCAATATTTGATTGCTTATACATACTAGGAAAAAAAGAATCAATCAAAAGAATACAATCTGCAATAGATTATCTTTAAGTTATACTTGACACAAATTTTAGAAATTATATACTTTTCATGAACCACACCCGAGAGGAAGATTTTGGACCAAATTATAAATTTCATAAAAGACGATCTGAAAAAAGCTATCAAATCACAAGATAATTTAAAAAAATCAGTTTACAGATTTATCCTTTCAGCTATTCACAATGAAGAAATAAAACTCGGCAAAGAATTAGATAATAATATGGTAATCAAACTCATGATCAAACAAGCTCAACAAAGAAAAGATAGTATAGAAGCATTCAAATTAGGATCTCGAGAAGACTTAATTAACAAAGAAGCTCAAGAATTAAAAATTATAGAACAATTTTTACCTGCTCAAATTGACGAGAGTAAAATAAAAAACATTGCACAGCAAACAATTGATGAAGTAGGTGCTGAATCTGTAAAAGATCTTGGTAAAGTAATGCCAATTCTTATGAAAAAACTTGCTGGGAAAGCCGAAGGTAAAATTGTTAATAAAGTTGTTACCGATTTATTGAGTTAATAATATGCAAAAAAAGAAATTTGGAATAATAATCTTCCCTGGAACCTGGAGTGACAAAGATTGTTATTATGCAATAAATAATATTTTAAATAATGAAGCTAGATATATATGGCACAAAGAAACTAATGTTGATGATCTTGACTGCTTAGTTTTACCTGGAGGATTTTCATACGGTGACTATCTTAGGCCAGGAGCAATTGCAAGATTTTCTCCGATCATGAAAGAAATAATAAATTTCGCTAAAAAAGGAAAACCTATAATTGGCATATGTAATGGATTTCAAATATTATGTGAAGCAAAACTTTTACCTGGGATTTTATTACCAAATGATGTTTTAGAATTCAGATGTACTACAACATATCTAAAAGTACAAAATTCAAACTCAATATTCACTAATGAGTGCAATGAAAATGACATATTAAACATTCCTATTTCTCATGGAGAAGGAAATTATTTTGCAAATAAAAATACAATCAATGACCTAGAAGAAAATAAAAGAATTTTATTTAAATACTCATCTGTTTCTGGAAATATTACTAAATCAGCAAACCCAAATGGTTCAACAAACAATATAGCAGGAATAATAAATAAACAAGGTAATGTACTTGGAATGATGCCTCATCCAGAAAGAAGTTGCGAAAAATCACTTGGGAGTGAAGATGGAAATTTAATATTTAAATCAATAATGAATAATATAATCTAATTATGGAAACAATCATTACAGGTATATTATTTGCAATTATTGCAGCTATCGGCTGGGGTGCATCAGCAGTATTATCAAGGTTAGCATTGGAAAAAACTGATCCGAGACTAGCTAATATAGTTTCTTTATTTTTTAGTAGTATTATTATGTTTTCAATTTCCTTAAGTACACAATTTAATGAATTTGAAAAATTAGTTATCTCAGATTTCTTATGGTTTTTCTCTGCAGGACTAACTTCTTTTGCTGCCGGAAGATTATTAAATTATGTAGGAATTAAAAATATTGGTGTTTCTAAAGCCTCTCCGTTATTTGGAACTTCTCCATTATTTGCTGCATTACTCGCAATCATTATTCTTGGTGAAAAACCAACAATAATGTTAGGCATGGGTATAATTTTAGTTACATTTGGCATTATTTTAATAACAAAATCAAAATGAACAAATTAAATATAAATTCTAAAAAAGAGTTGATAGGATATACTTCTTCTTTATCCGCTGCAATATCGTATGGTATTAGTGCGATATTAGCGAAAATAATTGTTGGCCAAATAACTACCCCGCTAATTGCATCAAGCTTTGCATTGTTCTTTGGGTTTTTCACACTTGCAATAATATTCTACAAGCAACTAATGAACATTAAATCAATAGACAAAAAAACATTAATGTTTTTATTTTTGGCTGGATTAGCTAGTTGTATTGGCGTTGGGGCTCAATATTATGCAATGAATAATGCTCCCGTAATTTTAGTAGCGCCTATTACAGGAGCAAATGCACTATTTGCCATATTATTTGGTTCTATATTCCTAAAAAAAATTGAGAAAATCACTCCTCTTACCGTAATTGGGGCATTTATGATAATTATAGGTATAATAATAATTATATTATCAAGGGCATGATGAACAAAGAATTAGAAAAAAAATTATATGATTTAGCACTTAAAGAATCTGAATACAATCTTATTATAGATAAAATAGATCGTACGCCTAATGATTTAGAATTGGGACTTTTTGGTTCACTTTGGAGTGAACATTGTGGTTATCAACACTCAAAACCATTATTAAAAAAATTCAAATATACCAATTCAAATA
>PVBE011410035.1_pt1 | contig 14162 bp, 8 predicted proteins | sample 1631181 | NCBI WGS metagenome assembly PVBE01 (sample SAMN08397723, study PRJNA350692) | Marine metagenome, whole genome shotgun sequencing project. | isolation source: water | place: Pacific Ocean | collected 2012-04
CGCACCCACTCGCCGTCGGGGGAAAATTCTCCGATGCGGCCCGTCAGTACACTGGCCGCGTAGAGATTGCCATTGGGCGCGAAGGCCAGGCCCGAATACGTGATGAGTCCACGCCCCCACTCAGCACCTACGAAGCGTTCGCGCTGCACCCGATCCGCCATCGGATCGCCGTGGGAATCCCTGCGCCCACAGCCCCCCGCCACATCCGGACCCGTCGGAAAGGGGGGCGAGAAACGCAGGATCTCGCGCCCACTCGATGAGGCCACGTAGACCCGGCCTCGGCCATCGATGGCGATGCCCCCGGCGGTCCCGAGATCGTCGGCCAGTTTGCAGTAGCGCGCCGGGGCGAAACCCGCGTAGGGGGGGAAGAAGAGAATCAGCTGCCCGTTGGAGGCGGTAAAACCCGGATCGCCCACCTCGCTCGTGAAGAGACGTCCCTCGGTATCGAAGGCGCAGCCATAGGGCTCGGGGATGCGGGATCCGGCCCGCACCACCAACTTGCCGATCTGCTCTCCGCTCGCGGAAAAGACCCCCCAGCCGGCGGGGTTCTCCGGCTGGCCCGTATCCTCACCGGCCACGAAGCCCCCGCTGCCATCGGGAAGCGCACACACCATGCCGTTGATATCGCGGCCCGACTCGGGATCGAGGGCCGCGCGCTCGATCAGGATGGGAGCCGCCACGGGCCGCCGCGCGAGTCCCTCCGCATCCCCGAGGTCGATGACGCGCAGGCGATTTCCCTCGGGCGCGTAGAGGAATTCTCGCTCCGCCAGCTGCCCATCGGCGCGAATCGGGAAGGCCAGGGCGAGAGCGGCGGCGACGACCATGACCCCGGGAGACATCGGCATGACATCATCTTACACTGGAAGTCACTTTCCTCCGAGGCCTCTCGGAAGCGAGGTATGCGTGCGTCTCATCCGATCCTCCCTGCTCCCGGCCCTGTCGATTCTGCCCCTGCTCCTGGGCGGCGTGCCGGGCTGCGAGGACCGCTCAGAAGCCGGAGCGGCCCGGATTCGCGTCGCGGGCTGGCCCACCACGGGAGGAGATCCGGGCGGCACCCGCTACTCCCCGCTGGCGGAAATCCACCGCGGCAACGTTCACCGGCTGGAAGTGGCGTGGACCGCGCATACGGGACATCGGCCCCTGACGAGCGAGGAGGCGAGCCAGACGGCTTTCGAGACCACGCCCATCCTCCTCGGCGAGCGCCTGCTGCTCTGCACGCCCCACAACCGGGTGCTCGCCCTCGAGGCCAGCAGTGGCGCCCTGCTCTGGACCTTCGATGCCAACCCGCGGCTCGAGAAGATCTGGACCCCCCGCTGCCGGGGTGTCGCCGCCTGGACCGATCCCGAGGCCGAGCGCGGACCCTGCAGGCAACGCGTATTCATGGGCACCCTGGACGCGCGCCTGCTCGCCCTCGATGCCGATTCGGGCCTGCCCTGCCAGGACTTCGGAAATGCAGGCGAGGTCGACCTGCTGGACGGACTCGGCGACGTGGATCCCGGCGAGTACAGCCTGACCTCTCCTCCGACGATCGTCGGCGACGTCGTCTCCGTAGGGGCCGCGGTGGCCGACAATCGGCGGATCCTCCCGCCCGGGGGTGTCATTCGCGGCTTCGACGCACGAAGCGGGAGCCTGCGCTGGGCCTTCGACCCCATCGCCCCGGGCACGCCGCCCCCACCCGCGGATGCCGAGGGTCGACCCCTCTATCACCGCGGCACCCCCAATGCCTGGTCGATCTTCTCGGCCGATCCCGGGCGCGGGCTGCTCTTCGTTCCCACCGGCACCCCGAGCCCTGATTTCTTCGGAGGCCACCGCAAAGGGGTCGACCACTACGCGAACTCGGTCGTGGCCCTCGACGCCGCCAGCGGGGCGGTGAAGTGGCACTTCCAGACCGTTCATCACGATCTCTGGGATTACGACGTTCCCTCCCAACCGAGCCTGATCGACCTGGAAATCGCGGGCGTCTCGACTCCCTCCGTGATCCAGCCCACGAAAATGGGCCATCTCTTCCTACTCGACCGACGCTCGGGCGAACCGCTCTTTCCCGTCGTGGAGCGAGCGGTCCCCGCCAGCGACGTCCCCGGCGAAACCAGCTCGCCCAGCCAGCCCTTCCCCACCCATCCGCCGCCACTTCATGCGGCGAAACTCGGAGCCGACGAAGCCTTCGGCTTCACGTTCTGGGATCGCGAGAATTGCCGCGCGCAACTCGAAGCACTCCGCAACGAGGGCATCTTTACACCGCCGAGCCTGGGGGGAAGCATTCTCTATCCCGGCACTTCGGGGGGGGCGAATTGGGGCAGCGCCGCCTGGGATCCCGAGCGCAAACTGCTGCTGCTACAACAGAATCATATTGCCCAGAGGCTCCGCCTGCTTCCCCGCCAGAATTCCGAAGCATCGCCTGCCCCCCCCACCGCCCCCGGGAGCGCCTTGCTCCAGATGCGGGGCACCCCCTACCGTGCCCTCCAGGAAGTCCTGGTCTCCCCCTTCGGCGTCCCCTGCGTCGGACCACCCTGGGGAACGCTGATGGCGATCGATCTCGCAAGCGGGGAAAAGCGCTGGGAGGTTCCCCTCGGCGATACGCGTCGAATGGCTCCCCTCGGCATCGCCCTGGACTGGGGACTGCCCGCCATGGGGGGACCGATCGTCACCGCCGGCGGACTCACCTTCATCGCCGCCGGTATGGACGATATGCTGCGCGCCTTCGACACCGAGAACGGCGAGGAACTCTGGAGTGATGAATTGCCCGCCGGAGCCCAGGCGACCCCCATGACCTATCGGCTCGGCCCCGAGGGCCGGCAATTCCTGGTCATCGCGGCCGGCGGACACGGCACCCTGGGCACCACGCGCGGGGATAGCGTGATCGCCTACGCGCTCCCGGAGAGTCGGGAGAATTGAAACGGCCGGGCCGACGGAGCGCCCGCCTCGAGAAGCGCTCTGGCCCTCGAACGCCGCCTCCTCATTGTGGCCCGAGCGCGCCCTCGGGATCGCTCCAACTCGCGGACCATACCTGGCCGTCATGAATATAGTGGACGGCTTCACCCTGTATCCGCGCCCTGTCGCCATAGGTTCCGCTGGACGCCGGGTCGGTGTCGTCGAGACGCGCCACGCTCACCTCCCCGATATGCGCCAGGCGGCCGCGCAAGCCGTCCACCTCGATCAACTGGAGCCCCGTATGGGACCAGCCATAGTGGGTCCGGGGATCCGCCGGATCCCCGGCCCGGCTCTCTTCGTGCACCGCAACGGGAACGACCACGCGAAAGTCGTTCTCCCCACCCGCCAGCCAATTGACGGCCTGATGATCGTTGCGCGCGGAACTCCCACTTCCCCTCTTCCCGATCTCCAGGGAGTCGAGGCTGCTGGGCGCCGAGGGATCCGAAATGTCGAAGAGCTCGACCTTCACGCCCTGGAATAAGTCGAAGCCGTCTCCACCCGCGATCGATGCCATTCCGACCCCGAGCAACAACTCGTTTCCCAGCGGCTGCAAGAAATCGGAAAAACCCGGGAGTTCCAACTCCCCCGCCACGAAGGGCGCAAATGCATCCGAAATATCGATCACGTAGAGGGGATCAATGCGCCGGAAGGTGACGACGTAAACGCGATCCGCAACAAAACGAACGCCATAAACCCGCTCATCCGGTTTCCCGATCGGCTCGGGATTGCTGGCGTTCGGCAGGTGAGCGGTCTCGACCAGCCGAAGTTCATCATCGGGATCTTCGCGCAAGAGGGTCAGGCGGTGTCGCTCCCGGAAAGCTCCGTCGGAGCCCGACCCGGACTCCGTTGTCAGGATCCCGAAGGTCTCTGCGTTTTCCCCCAATCCGAAGCCCGGCTGACTACCCGCCGGACGCCCCGGCACCTCCGCGGAGCCCCTGAAGCGGGGCCCGGCATCCGTGTAGCCGAATTTATGCACGATCGTCCCGACCTCGCCAGAATGCGAGCCCGCGCCGGAGCGGGTGGCGGCCAGGTAGAGCGAGCGGGTCGATGAGAAGATGCGATCCACGGGGCCCGCGGTGCAGACGGTGATGCGATCATCGAGATTTCGGAGGTTCAGGCTGGCGATCGTGGCCAGGATCGGCCGAAAGTGCGTGGGTCGGTGTTCGGGACTCAGGGTCTCGTCGACCGGGACGAAACAGCGCTCGGCTGCGACCAGGGGCTCGGACTCCTCGACTCCTCCCAGCCAGGAGCGCGGCAGCAGGTCTTCGACCCGCGCATCCGCGATCAGTCGATCCCGCGCGTCGGGCTCGGTGTTTTCGGCGAGCGTTCGCAGGTAGGGGGCAAAACTCGAGACGAGGATCAGACGCTTTCCGACCCGCCGAATCGCCAGGGCCGTACCCTCGAAGCGCCAGTTCAGCAGGCGAATGGGCTCGCTGGGGTCTTCGACATCGAAGACATGGACGTGCAGCTTGCCCGCGTTGTGAAACCAGGGATTCCAGAAATCCACCACCCCGCCATAGAATTCATTCCCCTCGGTGGCGATCACCACGAGCAGGGGGGGCGCGTCCGCACTGGGACCCAATGTCACCAAGCCTCGGATCTCGACCGGACCTTCGATTTCGATCGAGCCGATGGGCTCGGCACTCGCCGGTTCCTGGCTGGTTCGATAGACCATCACCCGGGCGGGAGCGATGACCCGGGTCTCCGGATAGAGGAATCGCGTATCGAATTCGATCGTCGGAATCGGATCGGCGGGAAGCAACGGGGGCGGAGGGATGGGATCGGGCCCGGGCAGGGGTTCGGGCCAGCTATAGTCCAACTCCGGCGACCGGGCTACGTAGAGGAATTCGCCGTCGAATTTGATGCGATCCGCCTCATCGACACCCACCGTCTGGAGATTCGTACTGGAAAATGAGACGCCGGCCGTCTCCGAACCACTCGCTGCAAGGGCGGTGGGAATCGCATCGCTGGCGGGCGCCACGAAGACGTCGTCGTCGAGGGCGAAGCGAAGATCCGGAACCTCCACCATCGCCAGCCCCTGCTTCATATACTCCTCGAAGCTCTCGGCATCGGCGGGAACGAGGGGCGCATCCGGGGGCAGCGCCGCCGATTGAGCGGGTTCCTCGGCCGAGCGACATCCGCTCGATGCGAGGAGCAGGAGGCTGATGAGCGATAATGCGCGCAGCGCAATCCGCGAAGGACTGGCCGGGAAGGATTCCCCCGGACCCGAAGCGCGGATCGTCCCCGGGGAGGGGAGCCCCCCCGCATGCGGGCTCGAAAACGGGGGGAAGTCCGAGTGGCAACGGATCCGATTTCTCATGAAATTTTCTCCAATGCATTCTCCAGAACATTGTCCAATGCATTGCCCGGCACGGAGGAACCGAAGAGGGAAAACGACGGGGCCGCAGTGCGAACACCCGGATGGCCCTGAAGGAGGTCTTCGGAACCCGTCTCGACCGAATCATCGCGGGAATTGCTTTTCTGGAGATTGGCTTGTAGAGAGCATTCTTGAACTGATCCCGGAGTATAGGGGGATTCGAAAAAGGGAAATTCGAGCCCCGGGCTGGACCTCATCCGCGATCGTGTCGAGGAGCGGATTCGATCCCCCCGGGCAATGACACTCGCCAGCGAGAGAACTTCGCCATGGCCACGCGAGCCGACTGGCTCGCGAATCCCTATTCGGATGCGGCCAGGCTCGCGGACTCCGCGGACCACCAGATCGGCGATGTCCAGGCGCGTTCCTGGATGCTTCGAGGCAGGCGGTCCGAGGTGCAGCCATCGGGGCGATCGACCTCGGGCAGACTCAAACAGAGCCGTGTCGACCAGCGGCAGCTGGGATTCTCGACGACCCGCGCGTAGTAGAGGGCATCCCGCTTCGGGTCGAAGGCCGGATCCTCCCAGATCCCACAAAGGGAGGCGGCCCCGGGGCCCCGGGGCGCGCAGGTCGCCAGGTCGACATTCGCCCCATTGAGGGGATCACCCGCGACCTCATGCACCTCCTGGTGAAAGAGTCCCTCGTCATCTACCCAGCCCTTGATGATCTGGATTCGTTGCAGAAGCCCTCCCGCTCTCCCCTTCGTTCCCGGATCGGCGAGCGCGGAGACGGCAAAACGAGGTGCCGCGGCTCCCGGGGGCGGGGCCGGGAGCTGACTCCCCATGGGCACCCCAGCCGCATACCCCGCCGGGGCGAATTCGCTCCGAGCGCAGATCTCCGGATCGAGATTCCAGCCGGCGAAGAAGCGGGGCTTGATCCTCGGGCCGCTGGTCGCAAAACTCTCTCGACGCTTCAGGGCATCGAAGATCGAATCCCGGGAATTCTCTTCCGCCCAGACGCCCGCCAATCCTCCCGGATTCCAGAACGACGGGCCCCGCTTCTGTTCACCAACCGTCAGCAACATCTCCGTGGTCGCACCGAATTTATAGGGGAATTCGTATTCGCTCACGGCACCCGGAGTCGACATATGATTGTCCGTACTGCCGATGAAGCCGAAAGAATAGGGATTCACCCCGATGCGCTTCTGCTCACGCAATCCCTGCAATAGCGCGTAGCGCGCGAAATCCGTCCGGGAGGTGCAGCCGCGGGCCGCCTGGGCCCCGCGTCCCGCCCCTTCCTCGCAATCTTCGAATTCCTGTCCACCGAGATCCCTCACCTTCTCGAAACCGCAGAGCTCATCCCTTGCCCCCACGACGCCATACATGCCATTCCGACACTCGCTCTCGCCCTTGATCTGCATCATCTCGACGATCGGCTCAAGACGCGCCCGCAGCGCAGCCTCCCTGCGTTGTTCCTCGAGGGGGAGGTCGGCGTATTCGACCGCGAACATCTGCCCATTCGAGAGATTGGGGTTATGGGGAATGGCGATCGCTTCACAGCCGCTATTCGTATCGTTGCAGAGATCCACCAGTTGGTGTCGCAGGTCGATCTCCCTTGGAGTTTCCAGGGAGGAGATGGGAAATTCCGGAGAGATTTCATTTCTCAGGATGATGTTTCGATGCACCTTCGTCGAATAGGGGGAATGGCTGTATTCCCAGGCGTGAAAGGTCGTGAAGGTACAAGCATCCGAGCGATCGTAGAAAGTTTCGGCAGCCGCCTGATTCGCGCGCCAGACGGCTCCCAATTCCTCGCGGCAGATGGAATCTTCCTTTCCACAGACATCCGAACGCCGACCCATCAGATCCAGCAATCCGGCGATGCGCGCGCGGAAGCCCTTGAGTCCGAGTATCCTCGCGAGCCAGGATTGGTCTTCGCCGCGGTAGATCCGGCAGCCCGGACTGTCATAGGTCAGGGAACCCGGGCGGGTACAGAGGGAAACCTCCGCCATCCACTCGGCGTGATCGGTTACGGCGGCAAAATCCAGGGGACGATCGATTCGTGCCGAGCGTGGATCCGCCTGGGAAGAACCGGGATAGATCTCGATTTCCTCGCCTTTCGCATAGCGATAGGCATCCTCGGGCGTCGTCCGCGTCCCCATCGCATTCGCATCCATCGATACGCGGGTATGAACGTGCAGATCGCCAAAGAGCGCCTGCTTCTGCGGGAGATGGCTCGCGCAAGCGGTGCGGGGAGCAATCTGCCGAGCGGAGGCCGCTGCGGCAGGTGGTGACCAGGGATCCGCGGAGGGTTCGAAGCCACACGCCGGAACGAGCACCAGCAGACCCGGAAATGCAAGCCATCGGAGCCACCTGGTTCTGAACATCATTTCCTCCATTTCGCTTTGATCAGGCTAGTTCTTTCTACCGGCCCTGGGAACTGCGTCCCCGGCCCGGAATCCAAAAAGAGGCTCCTCCGGGCCGGTCGATCCCGCGAATCCCGCCTTCCGGCATGCCAAGAAATCACTCGCATCGTGTCGCCGAGGGGATCCATGAGTCGTATCCTTCAGCACGACCCCGGAGCATCATCCGGAAGAAAATTCCCCAATGCGAAGAAAAGAAGGAGAACCGCCATGAAGGCAGCGGTCATGCGTGCCAACAATGCCCCCCTCGAAATCGAGGAGATCGACATCGACGAACCCGGCCAGGGGGAGGTCCTCCTGAAGACCGCCGCATCGGGCATCTGCCATAGTGATCTCACGGTGATCGAGGGAGGACTTCCCGTGCCTCCCCCCTGCATTCTTGGCCACGAACCGGCGGGTGTCGTGGAAGCGGTCGGAGAAGGTGTCATCGACTTCGCACCCGGGGATCACGTGATTGGCTGCATTACCTCCTGGTGTGGCGTCTGTAAATTCTGCACCGGCGGCCGGCCCTATCTCTGCCCGACACAATTCGCCGGGCGGCCCGAGGGTTCAAAGTCTCGACTCTGCGCCGCGGGAGGGGATCCGATCTTTCAATTCGCGAATCTCTCCTCCTTTGCAGAGAAGATGCTGTGTCCCGAGCGTTCGCTGGTCAAGATTCGCGACGATATGCCCCTGGATCGAGCGGCACTGATCGGCTGTGGGGTCACCACGGGTCTCGGTGCGGCTCTGAATACCGTCCACATCCCGTCCGGGGCGAGCGTCGTGATCATCGGTTGCGGTGGCGTCGGACTCTCGGCCCTCCAGGGGGCTCGCATCGTCGGCGCGGGGCAGATCATCGCCGTCGATTCCCAATCCTGGAAGTTCAGCCTCGCCCAGAAGCTCGGCGCCACGCATTGCGTCGACGCCACGGATGGCGATCCGGTCGCCGCAGTCCATGAACTCACGGGCGGCGGTGCGGACTTCGTCTTCGAGTGCATCGGCCTGGTTCCGACGGTACAGCAGGCCATCGGCATGACGGGACGTGGGGGCACCACCGTATTGGTCGGCGTGGTCCCCGTGACCGAGATGGTTCCGATTTCGGCTGCCGATCTGACCCTGCAGGAGAAGAAGGTGACGGGTTCCTATATGGGCTCGAATCGCTTCCGCTTCGATATGCCCAAATACGTCGAGTTCTACCTCGACGGACGATTGCATCTCGACGAGATGATCTCCTCGCGGATTCCCCTCGCGGAGATCAATGATGCCTTCGACCTCATGCGCAAGGGCGAGGCGGCACGCCAGGTGATCGTCTACGAATAGGATTCGATCCATGTCCGATGCATTCATCGTCCGATTCTCGACCTCGGCCGGCATTACGTGGCTGATCCAAAACGTCGCTTCAAAGCTGGATCCCCTGATCTTCAAGGCCAGCAATGGGCGTCTGACCTCGATGGGCGTGCCCAGCATGCCGATGCTCACCCTGACGGCCGTCGGGAAGAAATCGGGCCGACCCAGATCCGTCCACCTCGCCTGTATCGAATATGAGGGGGACCATCTGGTGGTCGCGAGCGCCATGGGACAGGAAAAACATCCAGCCTGGCGATATAACCTCGACGCGAATCCGCGGGTCGAGGTCCAGATCCGCGGAGAAGAATTCGGCGCCGATGCAAGCGTACTATCGGATAGGGAAAAAGCCGCTGTATGGCCTGAGATCCATCGGGCCATTCCCCAGATGAAGGTCTACGAGAGCAGGACCCAGCGCAACATTCGGGTCTACCGCCTGGTGCGGATCGCCTCGTAGTGAAGACTGAATACAGAGGGAGTCGGCTGGGGAGCCCATCCTATGCTTTCAACTTGGAAGACAATCAGCGGAAGGAAGATTCATGACGAAGAAATACAGAGCCATCCAATGGGCGACGGGTGTAGTTGGAAGCAGTTCCCTCAAGGCGATTCTCCGACACCCCCAGATCGAACTCGCCGGCGTGAAGGTCTACAACGACGAAAAGGCGGGACTCGATGCGGGGGAGATCATCGGCGGCGAAAAGACGGGAATCATCGCGACCCAGGACGTCGACGAGATCATGGCCATCGATGCCGATTGCGTGATCTACTGCCCCCTGCCCTGGGATCTCGGCGAAATCTGCCGGCTGCTCGAATCCGGCAAGCATGTCATCACACCCTGCCCCTACTGGTTTCCCTTCATCCAGGACCCCGATGTCGCCAAGTCGATCGACTCCGCGTGCAAGAAGGGCAACGTCAATATGCATGCCTCGGGCTGCAATCCCGGGGGCATCGCCGAGCGCTTTCCCCTCACCTTTACGGGCTGGTGCAATCGAATCGACCGCATCACGATGACCGAATGCGGGGACTGCCGAACCTATAGCTCCGAGGGAGTCATGCGCAATCTGATGAATCTCGGAAAGACGCCCGAGCAGGCCTCGCATAATCCCTTGAAGTCGATGTTGGCCAGAAGCTGGTACCAACCCATCGACATGATCGCCGAAGGCCTGGGGAGCCAGGTGGCTTCCTACGAGGCCAAGCATGATTTCATCCTGGCCAATCAGCCGATCGAAACCGCCGTGGGAATCATCGAGGAGGGGACGATCGCCCTGAACCACTACCAGCATATCGGAATCACCCACGAGGGCACCGAGATCATCCAGGAGCAGATCTGGTACGTGGATGACATCGCACAGACTCGCTTGCAGTCAAAAATGGACATTCCCCGGGAGTCGGGCTGGCGCATCAAAATCGAAGGCGACGTCAACCTCAACATCGATATCGACTTCCCCCCGGAGCTGACCCAGGATGAAAGAGTCGCCCAGGGACTCAGCACGACCGCCTTTCACGTCGTGAATTCCGTGCCCCTGGTCTGCGAAGCCGAGAATCCGGGTATGAAGACCTTCCTCGACCTCCCCATGATTACGGGCCGCATGGGAACTCATAGGACGGATCGCTGACGAGCAATGGCATCCCCGTCACGAGGCAGATCATGCACGGATTGAAGAACCTGCGCATCGTCGACTTCTCCACCGGAGTCGCCGGCCCCTATTGCAGCAAGCTCTTTGCGGATGCGGGAGCGGATGTCATCAAGGTGGAGACTCCGGAGGGAGATCCGCTGCGCGGATGGTCCGTGGGCGGGGAGGATCTCGGGGATCGGGATGGAGCATTCTTCCGCTACCTGAATGCCTCGAAGCGCAGCGTGATCGGAACCCTCCAGGATCTCCTCGCAGACGCGTCGGAAGCAAATCCCCGCGGCGATGAGATCCGGGAACTGGTCGCCGATGCAGACCTGCTGATCGAGGATGCCCCTCCCGGCAGCCATGACCCCGGCGCGCTATGCGAGCATCATCCCGGCCTCGTCCTGCTTTCGATCACGCCCTTTGGCCTGAGGGGGCCGATGGCCGACCGCCCCGCCACGGATTTCACCCTGCAGGCGGAAGGGGGATCCCTGGGTGCCCGGGGACGCCCCGGCGGCGAGCCCTATCAGGCGGGGGGGGGCATCGCGGCCTGGACCGGGGGATGCTTTTCCGCCGTCGCAGCCCTGGCGGCCATCCGCCGCGCCCAGGTTACGGGTCGGGGGGAGCACATCGATTTCTCGCTCCATGAAGTAACCGCCCTCGTCACGAATTGTTATCTGGATCTGATGTGGGGCATCCTGGGGCGGCCGCCGGTGGTCGGCTCACTTCCGAATCTCGAGACGCCATCGATCGAAAGGACCCTCGACGGCTTCGTGGGATTCACCACCTACTCGGCCCAGCAGATGTCCGACTTCCTGCTGATGATTGGCCGTGACGATCTGCGAGAATCCGGTGAATTCGATCAATTCGCCCAGCGGCTGTCGAATCTCGAGGAGTGGGAGGAGATCGTTCACGCCTATACGCATTCGCACCCCACCGATGAAATCATCGAGATGGCCCGCACCTTGCGAATCCCGGTAGCCCCGATCTGCAATGGGCAGACGATCCTCGAAGAGGAACAACTCAAGGCACGAGGCGCATTCGAGGACGACCCATCCGGGGAGTTCAAGCGCCCCCGTCCGCCCTATCGCATCGACGGCCAGGAGCCTGCGAAGGCGGGCCCGGCTCCCCGCCTCGGAGAGCATTCGGGAAGAATCGAAAGCAGGCAGATCCAGCGACCCCAGCCGGGCCCGGAAGGCCATCTCCCTCTGAAGGGCATGCGGATCATCGATGCGACGGCCTGGTGGGCAGGACCCATCGCCACCCAGATGCTCGCCACCCTGGGCGCCGACGTGATTCACGTGGAATCGATCCAGCGAATGGACGGCGGTCGTTCGATCGGAGGGACCTTCGCCGCGCAACATACCGCCTGGTGGGAATGCAGTTTCGTCTACCTCTCCGCCAATGTGAACAAGCGTGGGATGACCCTGGATCTTTCCAATCCGAAGGGATTGGAAATCTTCGAATCCCTGATCGCGGGAGCTGACGCATTGGTAGAGAACTTCAGTCCCCGGGTGATGAATGACTTCGGAATCCTCTGGGAGAAGGTGCAGGCCCTCAACCCGCGCTGTCATTATGTGCGCATGCCGGCCTTCGGCCTCGACGGTCCCTGGTCCGAAAACGTGGGCTTCGCGGCGACGATGGAGCAGATGGCGGGCTTGTCCTGGTTGACGGGGCACGTCGAGGACCAGCCCCGGATTCAACGCGGGCCCTGTGATCCCCTCGCCGGCATGCATGCGGCCTTCGCCCTGCTCGTCGCGATGGCGGAGCGGGATCAGAGCCAACGCGGACACTTCGTGGAGTGCGCGATGCTCGAAGCGGCCCTGAATGTCACCGCCGAGCAGGTCATCGAATTCAGCGCCTATGGGAATCTGATGCAGAGGCAGGGAAATCGGAGCCCGGAAGCGGCACCCCAGGGCCTCTACGGCTGCCGGGATCATCATATTTCCGAAAATCCGCGATGGATCGCGATCTCCGTCGCCAGCGAAAAGCAGTGGCAAAGCCTTCTGAATTGGCTCGGCCGCCCCGCATGGGCCCAGGCGATCGGAAGCGACCTCCTCTCCCGGCGCAGTCGGCAGGATCAGATCGACACAGAACTGCGCAGGATCTTCGCCGAGCGGGAGCGGGACGAGTGTATCTCAGAACTGATCGAAGCCGGCGTGCCGGCCGCGGCCGTGGTCGATCCCCGCAGCCTCGCCGAGCACCCACAACTGGTTGCACGCGATTTCCTGGAGGAGATCGAACATCCCGTCGTGGGCATGCAGGCGACCATGGGGGTGCCCTTTCGCTATCGGAGTGTCAAATCCTGGCTATGCCGCACGGCTCCGATGCTCGGAGAACACAACGGAGAAATCCTGCGCGAACTCGGCCTTTCGGACGCTGAGATCCAGGAACTCGTCGCCCGGAAAGTCATCGGAGACTGGCCCGAAGGCGTGGCATCCTGATGCGGAAAAAGGGATTCTCCTACGCTCTGCCCGGGGAAGGACCCGGCTGAGGGGCATGCGGGAGTTGGCTTGCGACGGAAGGGAAGATTTGTCGAATCGAGACGTTGAAGTCGGTGACGAGGAATTGGTATTGCGCTTTCCCCATGCACGTATCGATCATGACAACAAAGATCTATACCGCGGCTGGCTGCGGCGGGAATTGCGGATCCACCGCTGCCGGGAATGCGAACGCTGGCACCATCCCCCCCGACCCATCTGCCCGCACTGCTGGTCGACGAAAATCGTCCCGACGCCCGTCTGCGGTCGTGGCAAGATCTTCCTGAAGATGCTCCTCCATCAGGGACCCGAGGTCCCGGAAGTCGACTACCGGGAGGGTCCCCATCCCGTGATCACGGTCGAACTCGAGGAGCAGACCGGCCTGCGCTTCACCAGCACGATGCTCGAGTGCGCGAGCGACGAGATCGAGATCGGCATGGCGGTGGAGTTGGTCTGGACCGAGCGTCACGCTGCGCCCTTTCCCGCTTTTCGGCCCGCTTCCCCATCGGCGGAGCAATGACGATGTCGCGCAATCCGATCCAGGATCAGGTGGCGATCGTCGGATTGGGGACGACTGGCTTCAGCCGCGACGCCGAAGGACGATCCTCGGCGTCGTTGGGGATGGAAGCCGCCACCCGGGCGATTCAAGACGCGGGCCTCAGCGCCGGGGATATCGACGGCATCACGGCCGTCGCCGAACCGGGCGCCCCGAGTCCCCAAGAAGTGGCCGCGATGCTCGGCACACCCAATGTAACCCACTTCTCCAGCCCTCAACCCATCGCCATCTTCGGCCTGATCGACGCCATGAACGCGATCTTCTCCGGAGCCTGCGAGAACGTACTTCTGCTCTTCTCGATGTTGCGCCTGCCCTGGGCTTCGCGTTCAGCGGCAGCGGATCCCTTCCGCCGCCACCTCAGCATGGGGGTGACGCTGATTCCCGAAACCCTGATGGGAGCGCCCGCCTACGCGGCCTGGGCGAGCCGCTATATCCACGAATACGGGGCGCGCCGCGAAGACTTCGGATACGTGGCCCTGAACAGCCGCGCCAATGCCGCCCACAATCCCCTGGCCGCCATCCGAAC
>PVBE010430305.1_pt1 | contig 14159 bp, 17 predicted proteins | sample 1631181 | NCBI WGS metagenome assembly PVBE01 (sample SAMN08397723, study PRJNA350692) | Marine metagenome, whole genome shotgun sequencing project. | isolation source: water | place: Pacific Ocean | collected 2012-04
AATCCCGATACGACGGATCGTCAGACCCCGCCGGTGTTCTCCGTGGTGTTGCAGGCGACGCCACCCGCTTCGCTTCGCTCGGCTGTGAGGGCGTCGTCGCCTGCAACACCACGGAGAACACCTACGATGCAACGCCACGATCACACGTTTCCCCACCAACGGCTCGACGCATATGTCGTCGCCTTGCAGCTGGCTTCGCAGGCCAAGGCCCTGGCGGACCGGGTGCCCCGGGGGCATCGGACTCTGGCTGATCAACTCATGCGAGCAGCTGGCAGCACGGTCTTGAACATCGCCGAGGGGGCCAATCGGTACACGACGGGTCAGAAGAGGCAGCGCTTCACCGAGGCCAGGGGAGAGTGCGGCGAGGCGGCTGCCGCCGCCGAGCTGCTGGCGACGCTGTCGCTCGTGCCGACGTCGGAGGCCGACCGGCTGCAGCACACCGCCGGCAGGGTGGCGGCGATGCTCACAGGGCTGATCAGGCGCAACAGCTGACGGCACCCGCAGCAGGTGTGGGACTGGTCCGGCGGCCCGGTCCCACATCCCCTACGGGTGTTGGCGCAGGCCCATCACGGTCAGCATGTAGTCGTGATCCCATCCGCACTTCTTGCGCTTGGTCTTGACTCCGACCTTGGCGACCTTCTCCTGCTTGAGCAGGTTCAGGGCGACTTGGCGGATGATCGCCAGGTTCTCCGCCGCGTTCCCGCTGCGCGCCCGGGCCCCGTCCTCGTCGAACGCCATGTCCAGGACCCAGTGCAGCGAGTTCTCGATGCCCCAGTGAGACCGGACGACCCTGGCGAACTCCCGGACGTCGCTCACGGTCGTCAGGAAGAACCGCCGGTGGATGCTGGTCTTGTCGCCGACGGTCCGCTCGGACTCGACCATCCCGAAGGCTCGCAGGTCCGCCCACAGGTGGGCGTCGTCGAACCATCCGATGTCGGTCGACAGCCAGTGGCGCCGGATCTCGATGCGGCCGTGGTCGCCGTCCACGGTCTGCACGAACGTGTCGTCGCTCGGCAGGAGACTGTCTCCGATCTCGGAGGTGAAGTAGCTGCTGACCTCGTCGTAGACCTTCGGGTGGTTCTCCTTGAGCTGCAGGCAGTAGCCTGCCTCCTTGTCGCGGATCGTCCGGGCGATGGTCTTCTGGCAGCCCATCGCGTCGGTCGTGACAATGCAGCCGGCGATGCGCAGCTGCTCAAGCAGCTCGGCGAAGGCATCGATGATCGAGAGGGCAGGCACGGGCGGAATCCCGGGTGGCGCCGGGACGACCCGGCACGAACCTTGGATCATCGCCGCATCGATCAGTCAACTACGTTTTGATGCGATCGCCCTGGCCCACGTGCTCTTCGCCGCTTCTTAGACAGGCAGTTGAGGTAGGGTCGAATCGTGCCGCCTGACGATCCCCACGCGCCGCCCCCGGGGAGGCAAGCCTCCCTCGCCGATCTGGCGGCCAGCGAGGCGCACAAGCCGACCGAGGGCCTCGATCCCGCCATGGTCGCCGCGCTCAACAAGGCGGCCCGCGACGAACAGACGAACATCGTCAAGGAGGTCCGGGGCTCCAGGCTCACGCTGGGCCTGGCCTTCGGCGTCGCGACCCTCGGGGTGGCGCTCATCGCCGTGCTGCTCTTCTTCCCGGACGACACGTCCAAGTCGACGAAGGCCCAGAGCAAGCTCGCCGCCCTCGACAAGGCCATGGTCGTGCTCAAGGCCGGCAAGTTCACCATCGGCTGCGGCGACAAGGCCAACGACTGCTTCCCGGACGAGTCGCCCGCTCGCGAGATCGACGTCGCCAGCTTCGCCCTGATGAAGGTCGAGGTGACGGCGGCGGACTACGCGAGGTGCGTGGGCGCAAAGAAGTGCAAGGCCGCCGACGAGGCCAAGGGCTGCTCCCCAGAGGGCACCGACGGACCCGTCAACTGCGTCGGGTGGAAGGACGCCGGGGCCTACTGCGCCTGGAAGGGCTGGCGGCTGCCCACCGAGGTGGAGTGGGAGGCGGCCGCGCGGGGCGCCGAAGCGACGGACTACCCGTGGGGCGCCGAGGGGCCCGAGTGCGGCCGCACCTGGAAGAAGGGCTGCTCGGGCGGGCGCCCGCCCCCGGTCGGCACCAAGGCGGGCGACAAGACCTGGGCGGGAATCCTCGACATGGGGGGCAGCGTCAGCGAGTGGACAGCCGACGACTACGCGGCCTATCCGGGCGGCGAGACGTACGGCGACTCCGCGGGCAAGAGCCACCGGGGCGGGGCCTGGACCCACTCGACCGGCCAGTTCCCGACCGCCCACGGCCGGGCGGCCTCAAGCGCCGGAACACGTAGGAACGACCTGGGCTTCCGCTGCGCCAAGTCCCTGTGACCTGACGCCGGACGAGGCCTGACATCACGACCTAGGAGCCACGATGAAGCTCGGACTGATCCTCGGGTACTCGGGTGCGCAGTTGCATATGCCCATGGACATGGTGCTCGAAGCGGAGCGGCTGGGCTTCGACTCGGTGTGGACCGCCGAGGCGTGGGGGTCCGACGCGGTGTCGCCGCTGGCCTGGATCGGCGCCCGGACCGAGCGCATCCGCCTGGGCACGGCCATCATGCAGCTGCCCGGCCGGTCGCCGTCGAACACGGCCATGACGGCGATGACCCTGGACGCCCTGTCCGGGGGCCGGATGATCCTGGGCCTGGGCACGTCCGGGCCGCAGGTGGTCGAGGGCTGGCACGGCAAGCCGTGGTTCAAGACGCTCACCTGGATGCGGGAGTACCTGACCATCGTGCGCCGGGTGTTCGCCCGCGAGGCGCCGCTGCAGTTCGACGGCGTGCACTACCAGATCCCCTTCAAGGGCGAGGGCAGCAAGGGCCTTGGCAAGCCCCTGCGCTCGATCCTGCACGGGCGCAAGGACATCCCCATCTACACGGGTTCCATGGCGCCCAAGGGCCAGGCGCTGTGTGGCGAATTGGCCGACGGCTGCCTGTTCGTGTGCATGCACCCTGAGCGGATGGAGGAGAACACCAAGTACATCCGCGAGGGGTTCGAGCGCCGCCCGCCGGGGCTGCGCGACGCAGGCGTGTTCGACCTGGCGCCCAACGTGGCCGTGGTGGTCGGCGACGACCTGGACGCCTGCCGAAACCCGCTGCGCCACATGCTGGCGCTGTACGTCGGCGGCATGGGGGCCCGGAGCAAGAACTTCTACAACGAGTACGTGCGCCGGGTGGGCTTCGAGGAGGAGGCCATCCGCATCCAGGACCTGTACCTGGACGGCAAAAAGGGAGAGGCCGCCAACGCCGTCACCGACGAGATGGTCGACGCCTTCAACCTGGTGGGGCCGCCCGAGCGCATCAAGGACCAGTTCGCCCGCTGGCAGGAGGCGGGCATCGGGACCATGCTCGTGGGCTCGCAGCAGGTCGAGGCGCTGCGGCTGCTGGCGGAGCTCAACGCGTAGCCCGACAGTGCAGCCCATCACCTACTCCCCGAAGGCGTTCCTGCCGGTCACCAACCTGTGCCGCAACGTCTGCGACTACTGCACGTTCCGCCGCGCGCCCCGAGACCCCGGGGCCTGGACGATGACGCCAGACGAGATCCGCCACACCCTCGAGCGGGCCGCGCAGCTGGAGTGCGTGGAGGCCCTGTTCTGCTTGGGCGACACCCCGGAGACGGGCTTGACCGGCTACCGGCGCCTGCTGCGAGGCTGGGGGTTCGACGACACGGTGGACTACCTGGTCTGGGCCGGCGAGCGGGCGCTTGAGCGCGGGCTCCTTCCGCACACCAACGCCGGCGTCCTGTCCGCCGAGGCCATGGCCCGCCTCAAGCGGGTCAACGTCAGCCTCGGGCTCATGCTCGAATCGGTCAGTGATCGCCTCTGCGACCGGGGCGGCCCGCACGCCCGGGCGCCCGACAAGCGGCCGGCCGTGCGGCTTCGGATGATCCGCGAGGCCGGCGAGCTGAAGATCCCGTTCACCACCGGGCTGCTCATCGGGATCGGCGAGACCTGGCAGGAGCGGCTCGACACGCTCGATGCGATCTGCGATCTCCACTGCAAGTTCGGCCACATCCAAGAGGTGATCGTGCAGAACTTCCGGGCCAAGCCGGCGATCCCCATGGCCGCGGCGCCAGAGCCCGACGAGGCCGACGTCTGTCGCACGGTGGCGGAGGCGCGCGGGCGGCTGCCGGCGGAGATCGCCGTGCAGGCGCCGCCGAACCTCAACCCGGCATCGATCGAAGCGCTCGTCGAAGCGGGCATCGACGACCTGGGCGGCATCAGCCCGCTCACCCCGGACTACGTAAGCCCCGGTCACGCCTGGCCGCACCTGGGCGGGCTGCGCACGCGGCTCGAGGCGGCCGGACGCCGGCTGCACCCCAGGCTGCCCATCTACGACCGCTTCATCGACCGCCCCGGGTTCCTTCACCCGGAGCTGCGCGCCGCGGTGCAGTCGCACCTCGACAGGGGGCTGTCATCCGCCGCCTGATCGACCACGCCGCCGGCATAGGTCAGGCGGACTCGGACAGCCAGGTCGCCTCCAGCCCGCAAAGGTCGGACCAGTCGTGCGCATCATCGAGGTCGAACGCAAGGCCAGGCCTGCGGACGACCTCGGCGTCCGGCGCCGCCGCGAGGTAGCGCGACAGGCTCGGTCCGCCGCCCAGGAGCACCTCCACCGCGTCGGGCGTGGGCATCACGACGGCGTTGACGCCCTCGTCCCGCCGATCTGCTGCGAGGGCGATGCGATCGCTGGGCAGCGCCCGCAGATCGTCGGCGGTCAGCAGCGGCAGATCCGCCATGAGCACGAGCGTCGGCCCGGTCGCCTCGGCCAGACCAGCGCGGATGGCGTCGACGAGGCCGGGCGCGTCCAGGATCCGGGCGGTCAGGCCGACCTCCGAGCAGACCCGCAGCACGTGATCCCGCATGCGGGCGGCGACCCGAAGGCGGCCCGAGTCGGACATGACCGGGGCCAGGCGGCTCTTGCCGGTGGGGCGGAACGGGACCAGGACGTTCAGAGCAGCCCCTCCCCGAACGCGATCACCTCGCGGGCCAGGCGCGCCCGGTCGTCGCGTCCGCCCATGACCGTGGCGGTGTGCAGCAGCTGGCCGACGGCCTCGTCGCCTCGCTCGAGCACGAAGCCATCGAGCAGGTCGCCGTAGTGGGCCTGCACGGCCGCCGCCGAGGCGGGACGGCCCGACAGGCCAAGGATCATCTGCGCAAGCGGGCCCTTGACCGCGGCGCCGGCGACGATGGGGCTGACCGCGACGGTCGTGGCCGCGCGCACCCGCTCGCGCACCCCCGGCAGCGTCAGGATCGGGTCCACGCTGACGTACGGGTTCGACGGAGGGATGACCACGAGGTCTGCAACATCCAACGCCTCGACGACCTCGTCCGTGGGTGCGGGGGTGGCCGCCCAGCGGACCTGCCGGACCGGGCGCTCGGCGCGCTCTCGGACCAGCCAGTCCTGGAAGTTCAGCGTGGCGCCGTCGGCGGCGTCGATGAGCGTCGGCTTGGGTTCGTCAGCCATGGGCAGCAGGCACACATCGGTGACTCCGAGCCCCGCGCACAGCCGCTGGGTGATGTCGGTGAGGCGGGCGCCGGCGGCCAGCTCGGCGGTGCGGAACAGGTGGGTGCCAAGGTCGCGATCGCCCAGCGCAAACCAGTCGTCGCCACCGTAGGCCCGCAGCATCTGCCGGGCCTCGAACGTCTCGCGCTCCAGCCCCCAGCCCCGCTCCTGCGGCGCCTCGCCGGCGAGGGTGTACAGCAGGGTGTCCAGGTCGGGGCAGATGCGCAGCGTGAGGTGATCGAGGTCGTCTCCGGTGTTGGCGATGACCGTCAGATCGCCCGCCGGGAGCACGTCGGCCAGGCCTTGCACCAGCCGGGCGCCCCCGACGCCTCCGGACAGGGCGACGACCCTCATGCGTACAGGTCCGAGGCGGGCGGTCGCTGCAGGTCCGCGGCCCGGCCGTCGCCGGCGCCCACGCAGTCCACGCCGCGCACGATGGCCGCCGGGGTGGCCTCGGCCGCCTGGCCCATCACCAGGTCGGCGGCGGCGGCGAGGACGTCGGCCAGGGGCGCCTCGCTGTGCTCCAGCGGCCGATCATCGAGGTCCTGCCTGCCTCTGTAGTCCACCAGCGCGGGCAGGCCCGCCACGCCGAGGGCGGTGCCCAGGGCGCCCCGCCTGAACGGCCGACCGACGCTGTCGGAGACGATGACGCCGATGTCGAGGGGGGCCCGAAGCCGCAGCTCCGCAGCCCAGCCGTCCGGGTCGTCGGGCAGCAGGGCGATGCGCCCCCCGCCGCCAGCGTTGGACTGGTCGATGCCCGCGTTGGCGCACACGTGGCCCAGGCGGTGGCGCACGATGAGCACGCCCGGCGCGGCCCGGCTCACGGCGACGCTGTCGCGCAGGATGATCTCGACGATGCGCGGGTCCTTGCCCGTGGCCAGCGCCAGATCCTCGGCCTGGGCGCAGGGAGTCACCGTGGCCGGGTCCACCAGGCGGCCCTGGGCCTTGGCCACCACCTTCGAGGCCACCACGATCACGTCGCCCGCGCGCAGGTCCGCCGCGGCCAGGATCAGCCCGGCCAGATCGTCGCCGGGCTTGATGAGCGGCAAGCCTTGGAGCGCCAGCACCTGCATGGCGGCGGATGGTATACAGGCGCGGTGTCTGAGCGCATCGCTATTGTCGGGGGGACGGGCAAGGAGGGGCGCGGCCTCGCTGCGCGCTGGGCCCTCGCCGGACACATGGTCCTCATCGGTTCGCGAGACCCCGATCGGGCGTCCGAGCGGGCACGCGCGTTCAACATCGAGGCCCCCGCTCAGGCGGGGCCGGTGCGGGGGGGGGCCAACGCCGACGTCGTGGCCGAGGCGAACGTGGTCGTGCTCACCGTGCCGTTCGGCGCCCACGAGGCGACTGTGCAGGGGCTCGCCGGAGCGCTGGCCGGCAAGCTGGTGATCGACCTGACGGTGCCGCTGGTCCCGCCGAAGATCACCCGCGTGACGCTGCCCGAAGGCGGCTCGGTGGCCACCAGGACCCAGGCGCTGGCTGGGTCGGAGGCTCACGTCGCCGCCGCGCTGCACCACGTCAGCTCCGCGCACCTGGCGGACCACTCGGTCGAGATCGACTGCGACGTGCTGGTGTGCGCGGACGACCCGGATGCGCGCTCGCGGGCCATGGCGCTGGTCGCCGACCTGGGCCTGCGGCCGGTGGACGCGGGCGTCCTCGCCAACGCGGTGGCGCTGGAGTCGCTGACCCCGGTGCTCCTGCACATCAACCGCCGGTACAAGCTAAAAGGGGCGGGAATCCGCATCACGGGCCTAGACTCGTAGCCCGAACCTGCTTGTGCGGTAGTCATGTTCCAGATTGGAGATCGGCCCGTCGGAGACGGTGCCGACTGCCTCATCATCGCCGAGATCGCCCAGGCCCACGACGGGAGCCTGGGCAACGCCCACGCCTACATCGACGCGGTGGCGGACGCGGGCGCCGACGCGGTGAAGTTCCAGACCCACATCGCCGCGGCCGAGTCGACGCCGGGCGAGCCCTGGCGGATCAAGTTCAGCCGGCAGGACGACACCCGCTACGAGTACTGGCAGCGCCTGGAGTTCCCGGTCGAGCACTGGCGCGGCCTGGCCGAGCACGCCGCGAAGCGCGGCATCCTCTTCCTGTCGTCGGCGTTCTCCCACGCCGCGGTGGACCTGTTGGAGGAGCTCGACATGCCGGCCTGGAAGGTGGGCTCCGGCGAGCTGACCAACCTGCCCATGCTCGACCGCATGGCCGCCACGGGGCGCCCGGTGCTGTTGTCCGGTGGCATGTCCACCTGGGACGAGATGGACACCGCGGTGGCCCGGGTGCGGGCGGCGGGCGGAGACGTCGGCGTCTTCCAGTGCAGCTCCTACTACCCCTGTCCGCCGGACAAGGTCGGGCTCAACGTCATCGGTGAGCTGCGCGAGCGCTACGGCTGCCCCGTCGGCCTGTCCGACCACTCGGGCGCCGTCTGGGCCGGGGTGGCGGCCACCGCCCTTGGCATCGACCTGCTCGAAGTCCACGCGGTGTTCCACCGGGGCTGCTTCGGGCCGGACACGCCGTCTTCGGTGACGGTCGACGAGCTGGCTGAGCTCGTCCGGGGCGTCCGCTTCGTGCAGACCGCCCGGCGCAACCCAGTGGACAAGGACGCCGTCGCCGTCGAGATGGCGACCATGAAGCGGACCTTCCAGAAAAGCGTGGTCGCGGCACGGGATCTGCCGGCGGGGACCGTGCTCTCCGACGCGGACCTGGCGTTCAAGAAGCCCGGCACCGGCATCCCCGCCGGCCGCGCGACCGAGCTGGTGGGGCGACCGCTCAAGGCCGCCATCGCCCGAGATGAGCAGTTCGAGGAGGGACGGCATGTCTGAAGCATCGTCCGGCGCCCCCCGCCGTATCGCCGTGGTCCTCGTGGACCGCGCGAACTACGGCCGGCTCAAGCCGGTCATGGACTCCCTGGCGGCGCGAGACGACGTCGAGCTGTCCGTCGTGGCCAGCGGGACGATGGTGCTCGACCGGTTCGGGCGGGCGGTCGAGGTGGTGCGCGAGGACGGCTTCGACATCGCCAGCGAGCTGTTCTTCGAGGTGGAGGGCTCCACGCCGGGCACGATGGCCATGTCCGTCGGCATGGGCGTCATGGAGTTCAGCCGGGAGTTCCACCGGCTCAAGCCCGAGCTCGTGCTCATCATCGGCGACCGCTACGAGGCGCTGGCCGCCACCATCGCGGCGGCCTACATGAACCTGTGCATCGCCCACATCCAGGGCGGCGAGGTCTCGGGCAGCATCGACGAGAGCGCCCGTCACGCCATCACCAAGTTCGCCCACTATCACGTGCCAGCGACCCAGCGCGCCGCGGACTTCCTCGAGCGCATGGGCGAGCGGCCGGAGACCATCGTGGCCATCGGCTGCCCGAGCAGCGACCTCGCACGCGAGCTGCGGCCCGACCTGGCGGCGACCCACAACGCCGTCAACGTCCAGGGCTCGGGCGCCATCGTCGACCTCGACAAGCCCTACCTGCTGGTGGTCTTCCATCCCACCACCACGACCTTCGGCGCGGCGCCGACCCAGGTGGCCGCGCTGCTCGGCGCCCTGCAGGAGGTGCGCAAGCCGACGCTGCTGCTCTGGCCCAACATCGACGCCGGCGCCGATCACATCAGCAAGGTGATCCGCCAGTTCCGCGGCGGCGACCACGCCCCCGACAGCTGGCTGCGGACCATCAAGAACCTGGAGCCCGAGACCTACCTCGAGGTGCTGTCGCTGACCGCGTGCGCGGTGGGCAACTCCTCGTCCTTCGTGCGCGACGCCGGCTACTTCGGCTCGCCCGTGGTGCTCATCGGCGACCGGCAGCTCGGCCGGGAGTGGGACGAGCACGTCACCTGGGTGAGCCCGCTGCAGCCGGACATCGCCGAGGGCATCCACGAGCAACTCGCCCACGGCCGGTACGCGCCCAGCAACCTGTACGGGGACGGCTTCGTCGCGGACCGGGTCGCCGCGGCCCTCGCCAGCGTTGAGGTGTACGTGCAGAAGCGGCTGGGCTACATCGATCCTGAGGCTGAGACCTTGGGAATGACTGCGTCGTAGCGTCGCTGCTGCTCGCCTTCACCGGACCGCACGGATGATCGCCCGCTCCAGCTGACGTCGAGCGGCCACCCCCAGCCGATGCAGGTCGGCCTCCGGCCCGTCGTCCGGGGCCGTCGACAGCGCAAAGACGACGTCTCCATCCACGTTGGTCGCCACGGGCGTGATGCACCGGTGCAGCGCGCTGGCGGCCATGCGGGCGATGACAGCGAGGGACTCCCGGGACAGCCGGGCGTTGGTGGCGACGACCGCCAAGGTCGTGTTCCAGCCTCCGACCAGGTCGACCGCGCCCACCGCGCCGCCGGGCTGGCGCCTGAGCACCACGGTGCAGCCGGTGATCGCCCCGTTGTCGGTGGCGTGGCCGACCTCGATGCCGGGCACGAGGGTGAGGGAGTCGTTCATCTGTGCCGTCCTGCGTCGCAGGTCCGGACTGTGACCCGGGTCAGCCCTCGGTCGAAAGCAGCGATGCGGCGGTCGGCAGCTGCTCGCAGGTGACCTCGCCCGCGTCGTCGGCCACGGGCGTGAGCGTGAAGGCGTGCTCCTCGGCGATCACCTCGGTGTTGTCTGCTGCCTCGTCGAGGTCACGGGCGGCGTTGACGAAGGGGATGTTGTCGCCGAAGACCGCCAGGTCGATCTCCATGCCCGCCTCGCCGGCGATGACACCCGCGGCGTCCACGGCGCCCTCGAGGCCGAACTTGGCGCGGATGCCTGCGTAGATCTTGAAGCCCGAGACCTTGATGGTCAGGCCCGGCTTGCCGTCCTCGTCGAGGTCGATGACCCGGGGGTCGTCGTCGTCGCTCGGGAGCTCCTCGGTCAGGGCCTCGGCCGGGTCGACTCCCAGGAGCAGGGCGGTGCGCTCGGTGACCAGCGCGACGCGAGCCGGGGCGATCTCTTCGCCGGTCTCGCTGACCTCGGCGGCGATGCGCTGAAGCTGCGCCCGTGCGGCGGCGGGGGCGGACTTGCGCAGGCCCTCGGCCTCGACCGTGGGCTTGCGGCCGTTGATCTCGGGCAGATCGACGTCGCACAGCCCGAACTCCAGGTCGTGGATGGAGGGGTCTTCGGTCCCCAGCACGGTGACCAGGGCTGTGACCACCGTGGTCGCACGCGTGACCTCGCCGCTGTCGATCTCCTTGGCGTCGATGGTCGACGTCATCGCCAGGGAGTAGCGCTTGGCCAGGGCCGGCAGGGCGACCTCCGCGACGTCGCCGCCCGCGCCGGGACCATCGGCCTTTCCGTCAGTGATTCCAGACCCTTGGCCGTCCTCGACGGGCACGCCTCCGCCGGCGCACGCCCCCAGGAGGGAGGCGTTCAGCAGGGCTGTCGTGAGGACGTTGGCGGTGCGCATCTGGGCTCCCTGTTCGGAACGGCGGTGGGGTCGGACGGACCCTGCTATCGCAATGGGCGTGCCAACCTGTTGGCCGCAGCAGTCGGGGGTGTCGTCGCTGGGACAGGCCGTCCAGACCGCGGCCGCCGATCTGCCGGGCGTGGACCCCGCCTGGCTCATCGAGCGCCTGGGCCAGTGGTTCTCCGAGTGGGCGGGCGACGGGCTGTTCTCGGGCGTGGTCGAGGGCGGCTAGGCAAGATTTGCCTACAGGATCCGCCCAGGCGGCCGATGGCGGGGTTGGTACCTAGCGCACCGAGGGCACCATGTACGTCCGACCCAATCGCCTGACCATGAAGCAAGTCCACAATGAAGGCCCCGACGGGACTCGAGGATCCTCGGGCCGCCCCGGCGACGGGAGCGGCGACGCCGAGCGGACGACAGATGTGGCGGCGCCCGCCGTGGATCGCTTCACCGCCTCGAGCGGACCGTCGGCCAGGGAGCTTGGGCTGTACCAGCCGCCCGTCCCGACAGCGGCGCCCAGCGAGATCGGGGCGCGTGCACTCGGCGGCGAGTCGCTCACCGATCGGCTCGGAGGGGCGCTGTCGGACCTGGGATTCAGCGACCGGGACGTCCAGGATCTGCTGATCGTGGACGACATGCTGGCCAAGGTCTCGCCCGAGGCGGCCGAGCGGCTGGTCAAAGGGCTGGAGAGCCTCGCCGCGGCGCACTCGGCCCCAGGGTCGGCAGCGGCGGCGGGCCCGGGGTCCGGGGCGGCGAGCGTGCGGACCGAGCTGTCGCTGGAGTACGTGTCGGTCTCCCTGTCTGTCACCGAGGTCTCCGGCAGCGTGTCTTCCACCCAGGGCAAGGACGGGTCGGTCGTCGAGGGCGAGGTCCACGGACGCCGGGTGGAGCTGCGGGTCGAGCGGGTCCGGCTCCGCCTGGGCCAAGAGCTGCAGGAGACCGACCCGATGGTCCTGGACATCGACGGCGACGGCTTCGACCTGCGCCAGACCTCCGACGGCGTGATGTTCGACCTGCGCGGGGGACAGGACGATGTGCTCACCGCCTTCGTCCAAGACGACGACGCCTTGCTGTTCCTCGACGACAACGGCAACGGCCTGCTGGACGACGGCAGCGAGCTGGTCGGCAATCGCGTCGACGGGCTCAACGGCTTCGAGGAGCTCGCCGCGCTCGACGACAACGGCGACGACATCATCGACGCCCGGGACGAGGCGTGGGGGACCCTGCGCCTGTTCCAGGACCGGGATGGCAACGGTTCGGTCAGCGAGGGGGAGGTCGCCCTCCTCGAGGACCTCGGCATCTCCGAGCTGTCCACCCTGTGGCAGCGCGACGAGGTCGACGACGGCGAGGGGCTGTCACGCCTGGGCAACGGCGGCTTCGTGCGGGCCGACCGCACGGCCGGGGCGATGCGCGACTACATGTTCGGGTTCCGGAACGCCTAGCCCCGGCGCCCCTCTAACCCCTCTTGGAGATCCGCTCCGACCGCAGCCGGTCGGCGTCGTCGAAGCAGGCCCGGGCCGACAGCAGCGTGGAGGTGGTCGCCCCCAAGGCCGTGGCCGCCGCGATCAGGAACATGATCAGGATCTGGTACCTGGCGGCGAGCTCGGGCGGCGTGCCACCGAGCAGCTGGCCCGTCATCATGCCGGGGATGCTCACCAGGCCGACGATGGTCATCGAGTTGAGGATCGGCACCATGCCGGTCTTGAGCGCCCCTCGGACCTCAGGGCGGGCCGCCTCCCACGCGGTGGCGCCACACGCCAGCCGGGTCTCGACCGCCTCCCGGCCGTCTTGCATCCGGCCCAGGCAGGCGTCGATGCCCAGGGTCACGCCGGTCAGCGAGTTGCCCAGGATCATGCCCAGCAGAGGCAGCACGTACCGGGGCGACCACCACGGATCGGGGCGGACGATGACCCCGACGCCGACGAACAGCGTCGCCACCGCGCCGACGGCGATGGCCACCAGCGCGTGCCAGCCGACGCCCTGGTAGCCCCGCTCCAGCCGCCCCAGCGCCGCGCGGGCGGCCGCCGCCGCCATGACGACGGCGAGCGCACCGACGAGCCAGGGGTTGCCTGCCTCGAAGACCGGTAGCAGCAGGTAGCCCAGCAGGGTGAGCTGGACCACCGTGCGCACGCTCGCGATCAGGAGCGTGCGCCCAAGCTCGAGGCGCAGGGTCAGCGAGATCACACCGTTGGCGAGGATCAGCGCGGACGCCGCCGCGACCGATCCCCACCCCAGGTCGACGGGCCCCATCAGCCCTGCAGCTGTACGATCCGGGTGGGCCCAACGCGTTCGGCCTGGCGCTCGTCGTGGGTGACCCAGAGCAGCCCCGCCGGGTGCGCCAGCAGATCGGCCTCGACCCGCTCGACCGCCTCGTCGTCCAGGGCCGACGTGGGCTCGTCCAGCAGCAGATACTCGGGGCCGCGCGCCAGGCAGATCGCCAGCGCCGCCCTCTGCCGCTCCCCCCCCGACAGCTCCGCCCAGGGCCGCCGCCACGCCTCGGCGGGCAGCCGCCACTCCTGCGCGATGGGCACAGGATCCGCCCACCCCCGTCCGGCCACCCCGGCGTAGCTGCGCGCCTCGTCCACGAACTCCGCCGGAGTCCCCGGCAGCGCCGCCGGCCGCTGGGCCACATAGGCCACCCGCGCACGCCAGGCCGGCGCCCCCATCTCCCCGGGAGCGCTCCCATCGAGCGCGATCGCGCCGGCGTCCAGCGGGTCGAGCCAGGCCATCGCCCGCAGCAGCAGCGTCTTCCCCGATCCGGAGGGCCCCCGGATCACGGTCACCTCTCCGGGCGCACATCGCACCTCGAGGTCCGACCACAGGGTCCGGTCACCCAGTTTTCGGGAAAGCCCTTCGGCGATCAGCACGGAACGGTCCCTGCGAGACGTTGCTAGCGAGGCAGACCCCTACCGCATCATCCCGCCTCCCCCAACCCCTTCGTCCCGGGCTCTGCCCCGGCGGTCCACCCCGGGGCAGAGCGAACCGAGATACCATCGCCCCCGGGAACATGAAGACGCTCCCCACCATGGTCCTGGCGGTCGCCTTGGCAGCGATGGCCGGATGCGAAGACGACTCGCCTCCCGGAGGCGGGGCCGGAGCCCAAGGCGACGGCGACGGCGACGGCGACGGCGGCGAGGGCGGCCTCATAGGGGGCGAAGGGGAGGCGGACGGCGGGCAGGGGGACGCAGAGGAGGGAGCGGACGAGGTCGGAGAGGACGGCGGGGAGGACGGGGGAGAGGTGGGCGGGGAGGACGGGGGAG
>PVBE011185648.1_pt1 | contig 14159 bp, 14 predicted proteins | sample 1631181 | NCBI WGS metagenome assembly PVBE01 (sample SAMN08397723, study PRJNA350692) | Marine metagenome, whole genome shotgun sequencing project. | isolation source: water | place: Pacific Ocean | collected 2012-04
ACCCATGACGAGGGATCGCTGGACCAGGGTGAACTCGACGGCCACGAGATAGAGTGCCCCCGTCACGGCGCCCGTTTTGACGTGAGGACCGGTGAGGTGACGGTGCTGCCTGCGGTGGTGCCCATCGACACATTCAAAGTCCGCCGGCAGGGCAACGACATCGAGATAGAGGTGTAGGGACCGCCTAGAACTACCCACACCAGGCGTCCACGGAAGCGAGTCTCTACCGCCGCCCAGAAGGGAAAAAGATGCTAGACGTAAAGAAGATCAGGGAGGATTTCCCCGTCCTCTCCAGGGAGGTCTACGGCAAGCCGCTGGTATACCTGGACAACGCCTCGACCTCGCAGAAACCTCGCTCCGTTATCCAGTCCCTGGTGGACTACTACGAGAACTACAATTCCAACGTCCACAGGGGCGTCCACGCCCTGAGTATGGAAGCCACCGAACGGCATGAGGAAGCCCGCCAGAAGGTGGCCCGGTTTATCAAGGCCCCGACGCCCGAGTCTATAATCTGGACCCGCAACACGACCGAGGGGATTAACCTGGTCGCCAATACATGGGCCATGGACCAGATAAAGGCGGGCGACGAGATCGTGCTCACCCAGATGGAGCACCACAGCAACCTGGTGCCCTGGCAGAAGGTCGCCAGGGAAAAGGGAGCGGTGCTCCGGTTCCTGCCTATAGCCCCGGACGGTTCGCTGGACCTGAGCGACGTCGATTCCATCATCAATCCGCGGACCAGGCTCCTGGCGATGACCCACATGTCCAACTCGGTTGGCAGCATAAACCCGGTCAAGGAGCTGGCCGCCAAGGCGCGAGCGGTTGGAGCGGCCGTGCTGGTCGACGGCGCCCAGAGCATACCCCATATGCCGGTGGACGTAATCGACCTGGACTGCGACTTCCTGGCGTTCTCAGGCCACAAGATGCTGGGCCCGACAGGTATAGGGGCCCTCTACGTCAAGCGGGATGTCCTGGAGCAGATGGAGCCCTTCCTGCGGGGCGGAGAGATGGTCCTGGAGGTCTGGTACGACAAGGCCACCTGGAACGACCTGCCCATGCGGTTTGAGGCGGGTACTCCGAATATCGCCGACGCCATCGCACTGGGAACCGCCATAGACTACCTCGAAGACTTGGGCATGGAGAACGTCCGCCGGCACGAGGTCGAACTCACCCGTTATGCGCTGGAGGCCTTTAAAGAACTCGAGGATTTGGACTTGTTCGGGCCAAGTGACCCCGAGGTCCGCGGCGGAATCGTTTCATTCCATAGCGACTCCATTCATCCGCATGACCTCGGCACGGTCCTGGACCGGCAAGGGATCGCCATCCGCACGGGACACCACTGTACGATGCCTCTGATGCGGTCCATGGGTATCGTGGCCACGGCCAGGGCCAGTTTTTACCTCTACAACACCGAGAAAGAGGTAGACCTGCTGGTGGATGGGCTGAAGGAGGCCCTGAGGTTTTTCGCGTATGGGGCTCAACGGGCTTGACGACGTCTACCGCGAGGCCATCCTAGACCACTCCCGCAGTCCCCGGAACCGGGAGAAGCTCGAGCGGGCTGACATCACAGCGGACGGGGTCAACCCTTTCTGCGGAGACGAGATCCACGTTCAGATCGCCCTCGACGGAGACGGCCGGGTCGCGCGCGTAGGGCTTCAGGGCGTTGGATGCGCCATTAACCAGGCCGCCGGTTCGATGCTGACCGAGACCGTCCTGAGCATGACCGACGGGGAGATAGAGGCAGTATCCAATCTCTTTGGCAGGCTGATGAACGGCGGCACGCTGTCTGAGGCGGAACTGGCTGAGCTTGGCGACCTCCAGGAACTCGTGGGGGTGCGCCAGTTCCCGGTCCGGATCAAATGCACACTGCTTGCCTGGTCAACCCTCCGAGAGGGTATCGAGGAGTACCGGCGCAACCAGACAGGATAAGACTGGCGCCGCAACTCTTTCCTGTTTCCACCCAAACGCCATCACCGTTTACTCATCGATCCAGACGTTTGCCCAGTGCGAGTACTCGAACCCGGCGAAGTTTGGGTAGAACCCCTGAACCCTGGGCCGCCATGCCCAGACGGAGGCGCCGGTGGCCGGCGTGAACCGGTAGGCTCCTTCAAGGGCCCGCCGCTGTATATTCCGGACCAATTCCTTGCGCGCCGTCGGATCGAGCTCAACGGCCTGGGCCTCTATAAGCCGGTCGAGTTCGGCGTCGCTGTGCCGGGTCGTGTTCCAGCGCCCCTGGCTGTGCAATACGGGCAGCATGTAGCCGTTGGGTGTGGTGACCGGCGCAATGGGGCCGACGAACATCTGGTAGTCACCGCCCAACCACACCTCGTCGCCGAACTGTCGGCGGTTCATCAACTGAAGGGTCGGGGCGAATCCGATCGCTCTCATCTCGTCGGCTATGCGTGAGGCGTGGGCGCGGTACGGCTCGCCAAAGTCGCCCACCTTCATCGAGACCGAAAGGGGCAGGTCGAGACCGGAGTTACTCAGCAGCTCACGGGCGAGGTCAGCATCCCCGAAGTAATCCCGCAGGTCGGGTTCGGCCAGCAGCCAGTCTGCTTCGGCGGGAGGCATTCCCAGACTGACGAAAGCTGAGCCCAGCCACACATCCTCGACCGCCTGCCAGGGGTCCATGGCCTGGAAGACGGCTCTCCTGACCCTGGCATCGTCGAACGGTGACGCTGAGGTGTTCAGCGCCACCTCCAGGCCTGTGCCGGGCGCCCTGACCCTCATGAAGGGCGCGCCGGGCTCCTGTTGACGGTACTTCTCCCACTCCTGGGGCTCCATCTGCTGCACATCCAGTGCCCCGACCCTGAACGCGGCGTCGCGGGTTTCGGCGTCGGTGATGACGTGTATCTTCAGCTTATCGACAAAAGGATAGGGCCGTTCAAAGTAATCGAGATTGCTCTCGAAGGTGTGGGATACGTCCGGCCGAGTCTCAGCCAATATCCAGGGGCCTGAACCGATCGTCGGACCGCCCTTCAGGTCTCCCTGGACCTGGACCGCGTCCCTGGCGACGATCTTGGAGCGGCCGTCGGCCAACGAGGCGAAGAAATCGGCGTCCGGGGCAAGCAAAGAGATGCGCAGGAGGTCTGGCCGGGGCCCGGTGATCTCTTCGACCATGTGCAGCAGTGGAGCGTTGGGCCAGCCATCCTGTCGCTGACGTTCGTAGCTAAAAGCGATGTCGTCGGAGGTAAGAGCACGGCCGTTGACGGGTGGAATGTCCTGCCAGCGCACGCCGTCGCGGAGGCGGAACGTAAACTCAGTGCCGGTCTCTGACATCCCCCAGGATTCACAGAGTTCGCACTCGACGGCCAGGCTGGGCAGCTCAAGCTCCGGCCCCGACTGGAAGCGCAGCAGACGGCTATAGACGATGCCGGGCCCCCAGGTTGAGAGGGCGGGAGACGCCTCCTGGTGCACGTCCTGATGAGCGATGTTCTCACGAGCCGCCAGGTTCAGAGTGCCGCCGTGCTTGCCCTCAATCACCGGCGTCGGAGCCGAACGGGTCGGTCCGGGGGTTGCCAACGGCGACCGCCCGGGAGTCGGCGAAAGGGCCGGGGCCGGGCTCGGGGCTGTCGCCGTCGGCCGGGGGCTTGGGAATGGAAGCGCCGTTGCAGTCGGAACCGATGAGGCTACGGCCGGCGTGATGGTCGATACCAAGGCGGTGGGCGATTCGACGGTTGGCGTCGGTGATGGGGAGTCAGAGCACGCCACGGTCACGGCACCCAGCAGAAGCAGCAGTCTTATGAGGAGAACGGTGTTTAGCAAGGACACTCTCTAGGTGGAGCCGGGGTCGCCACCGGCCCCCGGGGCCACCAGGCCGCGTATGCGGCCAACCGCTAGAACGCCCTCGCGAGGGAGGAATATGGCGGCTATGATCGTCGGGGGCAGGAATAAGACGGCGTGGATGATAACGGCGAATCCAAAACCGGCCTCCCGGTCAACGCCGAAGTACTCCAGCACGTACACCACGGCGAACTCGAACGTACCCACGGCGCTGGGCGCGGCGGGAACCGTCGTGGCGAAGAATATGGTGCCCATTATCGCCAGTGTGGCCGTCATCGGAGGGATGGAGAGGTCGATGGCCACCGCAACGATCCAGGCCGTGAGTCCGACCAGAAGCCAATAAACGACACTCATCAGCAGGGACGCAGCCAGCCTTATCCGCTCGCGTTCCAGGTCCCTGACCGAGGCCGTGAAGGCGGCCAGAAAAGGCAGCTTCTTGATGAATGCGACGGCCTCGCTGCCCCAGGCCAGCAGCCTGACAAGCGATACCGCGACAACGGTGAATCCGATGGCGCCCCAGACGTAGAGGGTGAAGTTCTTCATCTCCGGGACCAGGAAGAAGGCTATTCCCAGGATCATGGTGCTGGCTACGACATCTATCACCCGCTCCATTCCCAGTGTCGCTAGGGCGGTGGCGCCGTCCACGCGGTCCCGGATGGTCAGCACAGCCAATTGGGTGGGTTCGCTGGCTACGCGGACGGGTACGACGTTATTAAGGCCTATCCCCTCGTTCTGGATGATGAACAGGCGACGGGTGGAGATGCGCACGTTGACGAAGAGTATCTGCCACCTATAGGCCCTGATGTAGCTGGCGAAAAGGAATACCAGAACCGCCAGGACCACCAGGGGTAGGGACGTGTTTTCCAGCGAGTCGCGCACCTCTCCCCAGTCGAGGCCGTGGGCGGCTAGCCAGCCAAGCCCGCCGCTGGCGGCCAGTCCCAGTGCTATCTTTACGGCGGTTATTAGTCTTCCTCTCATGGTGGTGCCTGGCGGGCACCCTGACTCCTTGAAAACCGACGCCAAGGCCTGCGGAAGGTTCTTGCAGTATACTTTCACCCGTACCCAATTGCCAGGTTAGCTCAGGGCATCGATTCCGCCCAGGCGTGAAGTGACGCGGCGTACACGAAACTCTGAGTCAGGTAATCTACCTAGTAAAGTTTCCGTGACTGTCGGATAGTGTCTACAGGAATAAAAAATGCTGATTGATTGTCACGTGCATCTGGACTCCTATCCCGACGGCGAGGTCGCACAGGTGCTGGAGAGGGCCGAACACGTCGGTGTGGGGATGGTGATCTGTGCCGGAACGACGGTGGAGTCGTCCCGGCGCTCGGTGGGGCTATCCGGCAGGTTCCAGGGCTTCTACTCCGGCGTGGGTATCCATCCCATGGAGGTCGAGCGGCCGGTGGACCAAAAGGTCTACGAACAGCTTCGGCGGCTGGCAGAATCCACGGACAAGGTCCTGGTAATCAGCGAGATAGGGCTGGATTTCATGGAAGGCACGCCGGAGAGACCACTCCAGTACCAGGCGTTCAGGGAGCAGATCCGTCTGGCGCGGGACCTGGGTCTCCCGATAGTGTTCCACAGCCGGGAGTCGGACGAGGAGGTGTTACGACTGCTAAGGGAAGAAAGGGCCTACGAGGTCGGAGGGGTGATGCATTACTTCCAGGCCGACGATGCAACGGCAAGACAGGCCATCGACCTGGGGTTTTTCATCTCATTGGCCCGGCCACTGTTGAGACTGCCGCACCTCCAGGCTGTGGCGGCCAACCTGCCCCTCGACAGTATAGTGCTGGAGACGGACGCGGCGCCACAGCCGTTCAAGCCAAAGCGAGAGAACTGGACGGAGCCACGACACCTCCGAGAGATCGCGGAGAAGCTGGCGGAGCTTCACGGGGTCACCCTTGCCGAGGTGGAGTCGGCGACAACTGCAAATATACGGACGCTGCTCGGTGACCGGTGGACCGTTGTGGAGCGGTCTACTGGAGGAGTGGAGACCTAAACCGGACTCGTGTCATGCGGGCTGGAGGATGAGCTCTCTGAGGATCCAGTGAGCCAGTATCCATCCAGTGACCGTAGACATGGCCGCTCGTCGCATCGTAAAGCCCTGGGTCTCACGAACGGCGACGGTGACCGTCGCCAGCAGCCAGACCAGAGACGCCGCGAAAAAGCCGTCGCCGACAAAAGGCACACCTATCAGCACCATCAGGACGCCGGGGCCGTAAGCAACGCCGGTGGCCCTGAGCAGCGTGCGATGAGTGGCCTTACCGCCCAAGGCCCATGTCCCGATGAGATAGATCACCGTGGCCCACAAGACCCAGCCCACCAGAATGGTGCTAAACGCCATCAAAATCAGTGAGGCCTGGGAATCCTGGAGGTCCTTGATGGGCTGGTCCCTCATGCCCACCCCGAACGAGACAGCCACAACGATAACGATGAAAAGGGCGTCAATTATCGACTGCGGCTCGTCGACGATGGCTTTGTAGATTTCGCCGTCCAGGCGGGCGGCCCGGAGCGCCCGTGTCAGCAAGTGGAAGTCCTCCTGAGGATGTCGTCCGGCCGATTGTAACGCAGGGTGCGGCTATGTCAAGCCGGACTCGGGATGGATGTTATTGTCCCCATTTAGAGACTATCTCAAAAAGCAGGGTTGCTTTTTCCCACCCGCCCATCCGTAGAGGTTACTCTATCTGGGGGCACATCCCCCAGACCCCTTGCCAGAGGGGAGATCCCCTCTGGACTCCCCTTAATGGGATTTTGAGTTAATTTCTTAGCGGGGAAGACCACGGCACGAGGATCGAAGCTGTATAATGAATCCCAACATCATTAACCAGTTGGCATAACCATATACTTATGATGCGAACCAATTTCCACCAGCTCTATATTTTCCACACGGTTGCCAGACTGGGCAGCTTCTCCAAGGCCGCCGAATACATGAACATCAGTCAGCCGGCGGTGTCGATTCAGGTGCGGGAGCTTGAGAGAGAGTTGGGCTCGGCGCTCTTGCACCGGCTGCGGCGCGGACTGCAGCTCACCGATGCGGGCCAGGCCGTGTACGGTTACACCCAGCGAATCTTTGCGCTGGCCGAGGAGATGCAGGGTGCCGTCCAGGACATCCAGGGCTTGAAATCGGGCAAGCTGACGATAGGATCGTCCACCACGCCCGGAGAGTACATTTTGCCCTGGGTGATCGGGCAATTCCGGCGGAGCTATCCCGCCGTGGAGGTGTCCCTGTCCATCACCAACACCCATGCGGTGGTGGAGTGGATCCATAACCGAGAGCTGGACCTGGGTATGGTCGGTGCGCCGGTCAGCCTGGAGGGCCTGAATTCGTTCCCATATGTAACCGACGAAATCGTGGTTATCGCCGGCGCTAACCATGCGCTGGCGGCCAAGCGATGGGTGGCGTTGCGGGACCTGGAGGGTGCTGACTTCATATTAAGAGAGCCCGGTTCGGCGACCAGACAGACAGCCGAAGAGTGCCTTGAGAGCCACGGGATAGGCATCAATGTCGTGATGGAGCTGGGTAGCAACGAGGCAGTCAAGAGGGCCGTGGCCGCGGGGCTTGGCATTGGGCTCATGTCCAGGTTCGGCATCACGCCGGACACCATCGCCGGTATGATAACCGCCCTACCCGTCCGGGGCTGGCGGTGCCAGAGGGCGCTCACGGTTTTCTACAGAGACGACAAGCACCTTCCACCAGCCCAGCGAGAGTTTCTGCGTTTCCTGAAAGAGGAGAGGCCGTTGCCGCCGGTCTCATGAGCAACGGTCCATGGCAACCGCTCAGAAATCTGAAGGACGGTCCTGACGGACCGGCAAGGCGCGAGGAAGGGTCGAAGCTGAGGGTGCCGCCGCTACGGTGGATCAGGGAGTTATCGGCGGTGGAGCTCCACACCGTCAGGGGAGACAGCATGAGCCCCTCGTTGTGTACGGGAGACCGTTTGCTGGTCAACCGGAAGGCCTACGCCGCGTCGGGGCCCGAACGTGGAGATATGGTGATAATTCATAGCCCAGGTGACGGGGGGCCGCGTCTACTCAAGCGAATTGTGGCGCTACCAGGCGAAGAGGTCCATTTCTTGGACGGGATGCTGTGCATCGATGGTGAGCATCTGGCTGAGCCGTACCTCGAAGGGTTGCCGGCGGCACCTGGACTTGGCGACCGACGATGGAGACTGGGAGTGGACCAGTACTTCACGCTGGGAGACAACCGGGCCCACAGCACCGACAGCCGCCAATATGGTCCTGTCGAGCTGGCGTCGATAGCCGGCAAGGTCTGGTTTCGCTGCTGGCCCTTGAGTGCGTGGGGACCTGTGGGGAATTAGACCTGCTTACCGCTCCGCGGCCAGCCAGCGGGCGACCTCTTTGGCGTGGTAGGTTATGACCATGTCGGCTCCGGCCCGCTTGATGGCGGTCAGGATTTCCAATGCGACCCGCTGACCGTCTATCCATTCGTTCTCGGCGGCCGCTTTGACCATAGAGTACTCTCCGCTGACGTTGTAGGCGGCCATGGGATAGCCGAAGGTATCCCTGGCGGCGGATATGACATCAAGATAAGCCAGGGCCGGCTTGACCATGACAAGGTCCGCTCCCTCGTCGATGTCCTGCTCGATCTCCCGCATGGCCTGTCTGATGTTGGCCGGGTCCATCTGATACCCCTTGCGGTCACCGAACTGTGGCTCGGACTCGGCGGCCACTCTGAAGGGGCCGTAGAAGGCCGATGAGTACTTGGCTGAATAGGCCATGATGGGCGTATCCACGAAGCCGGCGATGTCCAGGGCATCCCTGATTGCGCCAACCTGGCCGTCCATCATCGCCGACGGCCCGACCATGTCGGCCCCTGCCTCGGCCTGGCAGACGGCCGTCTTGGCCAGAAGCTCCAGCGTTCGGTCGTTATCGACCTTGCCATCCACGATGGCTCCGCAGTGGCCGTGATCGGTATATTCGCATAGACAGACATCGGTGATGACCATCAAGTCGGGAGCGGTCTCTTTTATAACGCGGATGGCCTCCTGAACGATGCCACCCGGCTCATAGGCCTCCCTACCCTCCGGGTCTTTCTCCGCCGGGATGCCGAAGAGCAGCACCGCCGGTATCCCCAGATCGCTGACCTCTCCCACCTCTGAAATGAGGTGGTCCAGGGATAGCTGGCTTATACCGGGCATGGGCTCGATCTGGTTCTGAACGTCGCGTCCATGGGTGACGAAGATGGGGTATATAAAGTCGCTGACGGAGAGCCGAGTCTCCTGTGCCATGCGCCTGAGGGCCGGCGACTCTCTGAGCCTGCGAAGACGGACTTGGGGAAAACTACTCATGGAGATTTATCCTCCTCGGTGAAATACTCCTCCAGGGCGTCGAGCAATCCCTCGATGGTATGCACTCTAGCCACTATATCAACTTTTAGGCCTAACTCTCTAGCGGTGGAAGCGGTGATGGGGCCGATGCAGCCGATGGCTACGCCGTCGAGGAGGTTTGTATTTCCGTCCAGGAGCTTGACCAGGTTTCGCACCGTCGAGGAGCTGGTGAAGCTGGCGATATCGATGCCTTCCTCCAAGACGCGCGTCGCCCTTTCCACGGACCCTTCCGGCTCGACGGTCCTGTAAGCAACGACGGTGTCCACGGTGGCGCCGAACGAGACGAGCCCATCGGCCAGGGTCTGTCTGGCAATGTCGGCGGTCGGCAGGAGCACCCGACTGTTGTCGAAGCCTTTGCCATCCAGGCTCTCGACCGCCGACTCGGACACAAAGCTGTCGGGCACGAAGTCGGCCGCTATCCCACGCTCTTGAAGGCTGACCGCAGTCGCGGCGCCAATCGCCCCAACCCTGGTGTTACGGAAGGCCCGGGTGTCGAGGGCGAGGGTGGAGAGCCGGTCGAATACCGATCGGACCGCGTTCACGCTGGTAAATACCGCCCAATCGTAGGAGTCCAGGTGACGCAGCGCACCGTCTAAGTCGGTGTAATCAGGGGGCGGCCGGACCTCTATTGTGGGCAGCTCGATGGGTACCGCACCTCTAAGGGACAGCAGCTCCGAAAGGGCACCCGCCTGTGTCCGTGTCCTTGTAACCAGGACACGCTTTCCGAAAAGCGGCCTGTTGTCGAACCAGCGCAGGGTTTTCCGCAGGCGGACTACCTCTCCGATAACCGCGATAACCGGCGGCGACAGACCGGCATCGGTGCCCTTGCCGACAATGTCCGAAAGGGTGCCGGTGACGGTCGTCTGACAGGTGTGGGTACCCCAATGTACCAGGGCCACGGGAGTGTCGAGGGCCATTCCACGACGCCCGAGTGTTTCCACTATACTGGCCAGGTTTTTCCACCCCATGAGCACCACAAGAGTCCCGCCCTGGCGGGCCAGGTGGTCCCAGTCCACGGAGGAGACTTCTTTGTCCGGCGCCTCGTTGCCGGTGACGACGGTGAAGGAGGAAGCGAACCCACGGTGGGTCAACGGTATACCGGCGTAGGCGGGTGCGGCCACGGCGGAGCTGACGCCGGGCACTATCTCGAACGGTATGCCCTCCGCGTAGAGCGCTTCCGCTTCCTCACCACCGCGCCCAAATACAAAAGGGTCCCCACCCTTGAGGCGGACCACCCCTTTTCCCTTCTTGGCTTCGGCCACCAGTAAGGCGTTGATATCGGCCTGGTGCTCGGCGCCACGGCCCGGCACCTTGCCCACATCAATCAACTTAGCATCAGTATGTGCACGGTCCAGCAGGCTAATATCCGCGAGGCGGTCGTAAACGACAACATCGGCTGATGCGAGGCACTGCAGACCCTTGACCGTTATCAGACCGGGGTCGCCCGGCCCCGCCCCTACAAGGAACACGGTGCCTTTTACGGTCATCCCTCACCCCGCGCGACTATCCTGGTGGCCCCTGCTTCGAGCAAGGTTTCAGCTACCCGGCGACCAGCCGACTCGGGATCGCCTGAGTCTTCGGAAGCCCGAGTGCTGAAAACCCGGCTCCCGTCCGGCAAGGCCGCCATGGCTGTGATGCGCAGCTCATCGGAGAAGAGCTGCGCATGGGCGGTGACCGGTACCTGACAGCCGCCTCCCATGGCTTTGAGGAAAGCCCTCTCGGCGATTACGGCGGTGCCGGTTGGTCGATGGCCGATCAGTGCCACAATCTCATTTACCTCTCGGTCACCCTCGCGGATTTCCAGGGCCAGGGCACCCTGCCCTACCTCCGGGATGCAGGTTTCGGGCGACAGGTATTCGCTGATTTCATCCTGTCTGCCCAGGCGGATGAGTCCTGCGGCGGCGAGAACCACGCCGTCGTATTCACCGCCGTGAACTTTATCCAATCGCGTCCCTACGTTACCCCTTATGGGAAGTATCTCGAGATCGGGCCGGGCTGCCTGAATCTGGGCCTTTCGTCTGGGACTGCTAGTTCCCAGCCGGGCACCCGTCGGCAGTTCGGAGAGGGGTAGGTCCCATCTGTTCACCAGGACGTCGCGAGCGTCTTTTCGCTCCCCGAAGGCACCGACGATCAGTCCGTCGGGCAGGACAGCGGGTAGGTCCTTGGCACTATGAACTGCGAGATCTATCGTCTTGCTAAAGAGGGCGGTCTCGATCTCTTTGACGAACATCCCCCTGTCCAGGCTGAGAAGAGGGGCATTGCGTTGCCTATCACCGCCGGTTGTAACCGGTACGACGACGAAATCGACATCGGGCCTCAAGGAGCGCAGGGGACCCAGGACTTCCTCGGTCTGGGCAATTGAGAGCGGGCTGGTCCTTGCTCCAACAACGATCCGCTTGGATGCAGTCACGGTATTGTTATGTCCTTGGATACGGGGACGGCGACACTCCCACGGACCGATCAGTCATCACTTCAATTCGATACGGTTTTGGCTCCGTTTAGAAGTTGGGACATGAGGATTTTCGACGCCTCTTCGTTTTTCCCAGCCTGGACCATGTTCAGGAGCTCTTCTGTTATACATGCCTGCCAGTGGTCCGGGTGCACGGTGATTTTTCTGCGCTTCAGCTCGGACCGGGCCTCGGACAGCAACGGCGCCAGGTCCGCGTACTCCAGGATTCGGCTGGTCACAAGTTTCTCTCGGAAGGTGCGGGCGAGTGCGGGGCTGGCTCCACCGGTTGAAGAGGCTATAGTCACTTCGCCGCGGCGGGCCACCGAGGGGGCAATGAAGGTGCAAAGGGGTGTGACATCAACGACGTTGAGCAGGACGTTGCGCTGCTCGGCCTCCAGTGCGATCTGTCTGTTGACGCTGTTGTCGTCGGTTGACGCGATGGCGATGAAGGCCTCCTCCAGGTCTCCGGGCCGGTATTGGCGCCGTATCCAGGTGGCTTTGCCGCCGGTCACAAGTTCCCGGACACCGTCTTTTACTTGCGGGCTTATCACGACCACGTCAGCCTCGCATTCCAAGAGCCTTTTAACCTTCTCCTCTCCGACGTTCCCGCCGCCGATAACGACACATCTGCGGCCCTTTGTATTGATAAACACAGGATAGTAGTTTGGCACTGCTTCCTCTTCCCAAACGCCGACAGGTCGCCGGACTGGAGCGCGGTCATCTCGATGGAATCTTCAACCTCACTCCCGAAGTCCAGCGGTACCGGTTAAACGAAATATTTAACCCGGGTCTTTTTGTACTCACGGGTACTGTACAGGAGCATATAGTCGTCGATCCCAGTCTCGGCCGATATGCCTCTGGCGACCTCTTCACACCCCTCTTTGGAGGTGGAATGGATCATGGTGAAGTGGGTGTACTTCCAGTCTGGGAAGGAAGGTCGCTCGTAGCAGTGAGTCACGGCGGGGGACTGGGCCATGATTTTTCCTATCTCGATCGACCGCTCTGCCGGGACCTTCCAAACCCCCATGGCATTGGCCTTAAAGCCGGCGCGCCGGTGGTGTAGCACCGCGCTAAAACGCCTCATGATACCCCGGTCCTGGAAGGATTTGGCGATCTGGAAGAGATCATCCTGAGAAATGCCGAGTCGCCGAGCCATGGGTTCGTAGGGGCATAGTTCCAGTGCGATGTCTTCTTGCAGCTCCTTGATGGCCTCTATCTCTGGATCGGTGACCGGCTCGACAGTCTTGAACGCCTGGTCGTCGGTGCCGTTGAAACCATCCGGGCTGTAGTATTCGCCGGCCGCTCCCTCACCCTTGACCATGTCGAAATTGACCCCGATCTTGAAGAACCGGATGGTGGGCATCAGCCGGTATCTTTCGGCAGCGGTGGTCCGGGCCATCTCCTCGACTGTGTTCTCCAGGCTTTCGTCTGGAGGCACAGCCAGCGTAAACCACAGGTTGAAGAGGCCGTTACGGGCATAGTTGTGGCTGACACCGGGATGTTTGTTTATAGCCCGCGCCGCAGAGTCCAGATCCTCGGGCGCATGGCGCATGGCCACCAGGACAGTCTTGTAGCCGAGACGCCGTGTATCGAAGATGGCGCTGATCTGCCGGACCACGTTCTGCTCTTTCAACACACGGATGCGGTCCAGGACCTCCTGGGCGGAGATGTCCACCATTCTCCCGATGTGGAGGAAGGGTTCTTCGACGAGCGGAAAGGACGACTGGATAACGTTCAGTAGTCGGCGGTCAACGATGTCTAAACTAGGGCTAACACTCATGTTCCATGTTCGATGAATATCCTATCTATATTTTCGCACAGATTTCCCTCAGTAGCATCTTTCTTCAAGTAATTGGCCTCAAATAGTCTGCCCAGCCGCATCGGCTTGGCGATGTCCGGCTGTTCTCAAAGGTCGTGAGCTAGAGATGCATCTACAACGGACCGGCGGTCCATGCGTGGTCCACAGGCCCTGAAGGTTAGCACGGAGAGTTTGGGCCGTCAACGGCTAGCAGTAGGGACGTAGGCCCTGCAAGGAATCACGACATGTGATATAAATCAAGGAAATTCTAGAGTTTCGAACATGGCCCTTGTGTCCATATGAGCAGGGAGGTGTGGAACTGGAGGATGCTAGGCGGCGGCTGCTTGCCCACATCGGCAAGGATGTAAATGACCCCAAGGTCCTTCAGGCCATGGAGCGCGTCCGGAGGGAGGCGTTCGTTCCGGAGGCCGATGCACAGCTTGCGTACGAGGACATCCCTCTGCCCATCGGCGAAGGTCAGACCATCTCCCAACCCTTCATCGTGGCCATGATGGCAAGCGCCCTGGAACTCCGGAGGACGGACAAGGTCCTGGAAATTGGCACGGGGAGCGGCTATCAGGCGGCCATTCTGGCCGAGCTTGCCCGTTGTGTGGTCACCGTGGAGCGGATCACAGTGCTGGCCGAAACGGCCAGGCAGAGACTCGACTCCATGGGCTACAAGATGATAGATGCGCTGTGGCGGGATGGTTTCCTGGCGCGTTCGGGGCAATATGAATCAGCGGCGCGTTGGGGGCGCTGTTGAGGACGGTGGCGGAGGCGGTGG
>PVBE012786958.1_pt1 | contig 14158 bp, 12 predicted proteins | sample 1631181 | NCBI WGS metagenome assembly PVBE01 (sample SAMN08397723, study PRJNA350692) | Marine metagenome, whole genome shotgun sequencing project. | isolation source: water | place: Pacific Ocean | collected 2012-04
CCTCAGAACCCCTGCTTCCCTTTCACCCATCGGGTGAGCCATATCAACACCCCAAGTCCGCCTATAACATCATGATTCTTATACCAGAATCCGGGTGCGGTGTCGTCAAATTACACGGTCATCTGGGCAATGCGGGTTTATTGTACTTCGTATTACGGTGAGGGCGGCCGCCCCCAACGGGCGGGGGTCGGGGGCGGTGCCTAGAGTGCGACCGTTTCGAATTGACACAATTTGAAACGTCAATCGCCCTTTGTTTCATATATTCAGGGGCTTATTCACGTCTTGGATCGTTTTAACCCAAGACGATAAGACCCCTGCGTGGTTATTCGACGACGGACAGGTTCTCGGCGGTCGATTTACCGTTCTGTCCGGGCTGAAGCTCATAGGAGACCTTCTGCCCTTCGCTTAGCGTACTCAGTCCGGCGCGCTCGACGGCCGAAATGTGGACGAATGCGTCTTTCGAGCCGCCTTCCGGCTCGATGAAGCCGAAACCCTTGGCCGGATTGAACCACTTTACAGTACCAGTAGTCATAGTCATTTCCTCTAACAAGTGACTTGATTTCGCGCCCCACACCATGTGGCGGCGCGGTTGGTTTAACGCTCACATTGTCAGGGGATAACTAACTTAATCGGCGTACCGGTCATTTAGGTAACACAAAACAAATGCAACACGTATGGGGGAGATGTAGAAGATATCGCGGAGAAGTCAATGACCCGCGAAGCCCAGCCGGGATGCCGGACATTCGCCTGCCGACGCTGTCCGGAAAAGCTCGGGCTTGCACGCTTCATCCTCAGAGCCTATCCGACGTGCGCACCCATTCCCGATAAAACATATAGGTGCCGCTGGCGGCGATGATGAGGGCGCCGAGCACGGTCCACAGGTCGGGTAAGTCGCCGAACAGCATAAAGCCAAGCGCCGTGGCCCAGATCAGGTTGGTGTAGATGAACGGCGCAATGGTGGGCGCCGGGGCCGCCTCGAAGGCCTTGATCATGGCGTAGTGGGAGGCCGCGCCGAACAAGCCGAGCACACAAAATAGCACCCATCCCCAGGCGTCCGGAGCGCTCCAATAGAAAGACACCACGGCGCTCATTACCAGGGCGCCGACCAGGGCCGTGTAGAAAAGCGTCGTCATTGGGCTGTCGTAGCGCGACAGCTGGCGCGTGGCGATCTGCAGAAGGGAGAGAGTGCATGCCGCGGCCAGTGCCAGTAGCATGGACGCTTGCATCATCTCCGTACCCGGACGGAGAATTATTAGCGCCCCGAGGAAACTGATGGCCACGCCGATCCAGCGGCGCGGGCCGACATACTCGCCGAGAAGGGGCATGGACAACGCCGTCACGATGACCGGGCTCAGAAAGAATATGGCGTTGGCATCGGCCAACGGCACAGTATTCAGCGCCATGTAAAACAATACCGTCGTCGTCAATAGAAGCGCCGAGCGCCACATCTGAAGGCGATACTTCCGTGACCGCGCGACGCGTCGCAGCCGCCCGGCGAACAGCGCCACGATGAACAGCATGTTGAAGGCGAAACGCGCCCACACGACCTGCTCGACGGGATAGGAAATGCTCATAAGGTACTTGGCCACGGCGTCCTGACCGACGAACAGCATCATCGCGAAAAGTATCCACAGGATGCCGCGCCCGCTGTCGGCGGTGCGAAACGGCATGGCGCTAGGCGTCGCCACCGGCCTCACCCGTGCCCGTCGGCGCCGGCGGAGCCGCGCCGCGCGTGCTCCCGGTCGAGGACGCAAAAGCCGCTCGAGAGGATGAGCAGCGCGCCCAAGATGGTCCACAGATCGGGCAAGTCGCCGAACACGGTGTATCCGAGAAGCGTCACCCACAAGAGGCCCGAATAAATAAAGGGTGTGACGGTCGCCGCCGGCGCCGCCTCGAAGGCCTTGATCACGGCAAACTGACCGAAGCCCGCGAACAGCCCGAGCGCTGCCATCAACATCCAGCCCGTAAAGTCGGGGGTCTTCCAGTAGAAGGGCACGACCAAGCTCATCCCGATGGCGCCGACCCATATGGTGTAGGCAAAGGTGGTGAGCGCCTGGTCGGTGCGGCTAAGAATCCTTCCGGCGATCTGGTAACTGGCCAGCATGAAGGCCGCGCCGAGCGGAAGGAGAGCCGCCACCTGCATCACGCCGAGGCCGGGCCGGATGATGACTAGGGCGCCGACGAAACCGAGTACTACCCCTACCCACAACTCCCGGCGCACCGGCTCGCCGAGAACCGGGGACGACAAGGCGGTGACCAGAATGGGGGCGGTGAACAGGAGGGCCGTGGCGTCGGCCAAGGGGATGAAATGGATCGCGGTGAACTGAAAGGAAAGAGTCGCCACCACCAGCCCGCCGCGCAGCACTTGCAGGCCTAGGCGCCGCGTAACGATGACCTCAGAGACGCGTCGGCGCGCCAGTACGACGGCGAGGACAAGCACCACGCTTGCTGGATAGCGGGCCCACACGACCTGCGGCAACGGGTAGCTAAGCGCCAACTCCTTGGCCGACGCGTCCATCCCGGCGAACATCGCGGCGCTCAGCAGAATCCAAAGGATGCCGTGCCTCCCGGTGGACATCTCCGGCAAGAGGGCGATTGGGCTCACGGCGGTGCCGCGCCACCGTCCACTGGGACGAGCCCGATCTTGGCGAGCCAACCGATGGTGCGGAAAAGCGCCGCGTGCTTGTCGGGGGAAAGCCCATCCATGAGGTCGTCGACGGCGCAACCGCCGTCGGCCATTTTGGCGAAAATTGCCAGTAACTCCTCTTCCGCCATGAACACGGTGGGCAGGGGATTGGCGATGATAACCCCGCGCAGAGCGTGCAGGCGCCCGGGGTCGGCTCCCGGCACGGCGTTCACCCGGCTCGACGGCACGATACGGACGCTGGGATAGGTTTCGAACAACGCGTAGGGATGGTCACGCAACGAACAGGCGGGACGGCCGGACTGGCGTTGCACGATCTCGCCCGCCCCGCAGCGGCGCTCCTCAAGCTCCTGCCACGGCGCCTGATAGAGGCGATCACGACCCGCCTGTCGAAGCCCTCGCGGGCCCGTTTACGTCCCGCCTCACCCATGCGCCGACGCAGATCGGTGTCGCCGGCGAGCCGCGTGAAGGCCGCCGCCAAGGCCGCCACGTCGACCGCGATGCTTTGGCTGGTGGCCAGCGCGTAGCCCTGATAACCGGTAACGTCGCCGGCGATGCCGTGGCGGGCAGGGATTTTCTGGCGCGCGGCCTGGGCTAGGGCGTCGTCGGTTAAGCGGTCGCAATCGACGCCGAGGGGAACCACCGGAAGTTCGAACTGGCGGCGCACCGGCGCACCGAAGCGCTCTTCCAAATCCCCGCCCCAGCGATCGAACAGCCGCGCTACCATATCCTTGACGGCCTGCAAGGTACAGACCAGGGCGTCCCACTGTTGCAAGAGCGCCGTCATGAGACCGCCCAGCGCGTCCATGGCGAAGTTGTCGGCGGTTGTGTGGGTGATGCCGCAAAGGCTGAAACCGCGCTGATCGAACTGGCGGCGCAGCCACGCGTAATGACAAATGTCGGGGCCCAAGCGAAAGAGGGTGCTGATGGGTTCGACGGCGGAAAGCTCCGTCGGCCGGATCCACGTCGTCGGCCGCGGGGCGCCGGCGTAGCTCTCGATGGGCCGGGTGAATTCCTCGAAATCGGGCTGCGTCTGGGTGTAGCAAAACATACGCTCGATGCCGGAATGGCGCGCGAATTCGCGCAGGAATTCCTCCGAGGCGACCTGACGGCCGACCAGGGACCCCTGAGATGTGTCGTAGTTGGCGGCGACGAAGATGAAGGCGGCGTTGGCGGGGGAATCGTCCACAGGGGCTGCCGTTCCTCAACCGAGATAAGAAGCGATCAGGCCGAGATACGCGTTGGCCCCGTTGCACACGGCATCGACGGAGATGCTCTCCTCCTCCGAATGCCACATGTCGACCAAGCCCGGCCCCCACATGGTCGCCTGGCAGCCCCGCTCGGCGAGATAGCCGGCGTCCAGCGCCCCGTGACTCCACATGAAGCCGGGCGCCTCGAGGCCGGCGGCGGCGTGTCCGGAGACGATGTGGTGTACCAACTCAGAGTCCTCCGCCACCTCGCAGGGATACATGAAGGGCCCCTTTTCCACCTCGATCGTCCACGGCGGACCGATGTCGAGGGCGTCGCGCACCCGGTAGAAGGCGGCGTCCGGGTCCTGGCCCGGCAACAGCCGCCGGTCGAAGGTCATGCGCACCTCGTTCTGCACTGTGTGGGTAGCCTTGGGAAGGCTCGCGATGGAGGTCGACGTGAGGGTGGCGCGGCCCAACCCCGCATGCTCTTCCTCCCCCACCTCGAAAGCGGCCATGCGGTCGAGTACTTCATGGGCGCCGGTGATGGCATTGACGCCGCGCTCCGGCATGGAGGAATGCGACGCCTTGCCCCGCACCGTAACCTCAATGTCGATACGTCCCTTGTTGCCGAGCGCCACCTTGTTCGAGGTGCCGAGCACCACCACCCCCAGCCGGGGCGGGGCGCCGAGACCGCCGAGGATGGTCTCGGCCGCCATGTGCCGCCCGGTCTCGCCGGCGGTGCTGAGTACGAAGGTAAGGCCGCCGCCCTTGCCGCGGCTCCGGTAGGCGTGGACAGCGGCCAGCGCGGCGGCAAGGCTCGCCTTCTGTTCCGAGACGCCGCGTCCGCGAATGGCTGCAACGCCGTTCTCCTCCATGAGTTCGCCCTTAAACGGATCGCGCATGGAGGCCGCCGGATGGGTCATGGCGTAGGCCATGAACATGAGGCGGCGCTCGGCGTCGGCCGGGCCCATTTCGACGATCATGTTGCCCATGCCATCGAAGCGCGGCGTCATGCCGAGCTCCTCGACGAGCGGGCGGGCGCAATCGGAAATGAATCTCAACACCGCCGGGTCGGCCTCCATCAGGTCGGTTTGTTCGCTGGGATGACGGATGAAGCGTTGAACCCATTCGGTGAGCCTTTCGCGGGGAACCTCGGGGGAAACGCTAATCGGAGCCATGGATTACCTGACCTGTGAAATCGGGTCGTGTGAAACCGAGCCTGTGGCGATTGCAAGTCCGCTGTTGCGTATGGCATGGTGCCGCCGCTTTGTAGCAAACATCGCGGACCCTTGCATAGGAACATGAACGCATCGGAAGCTCGCCGCGCCAACCTCGGATATTTCAACTGCGAGGCGGCGGAAGATTCTCCCGACAAGACCGCTCTTATCGACCTCTCGGGCGCCGCTGCGCGCGAAATTAACCACGGCGCCCTCAACGACCGCATGGAGCGTGTCGCCGGCGCCCTTGGCGGGCTCGGGCTCAAGGCCGGGGACCGTCTGCTGCTCGGCATGGGCAACCGCATCGAATTCATCGAGGCCTTCTTCGGAGCCATGCGGGCCGGCATCGTGCCGCTGCCGCTCAACACCAAGTTCGGCGCCGACACAATCGAATTCGTGCTCGGGGATTCGGGCTGCACCGCGGCCATCGTCGAGCCTGCCTGCAACCCCTATCTCACCGCCATCGTCGAGGCGGCCGGACTGACGCCGCGCATTTCCGTTGAGCCCCTGCCCGGCTGGGGATCCTACGAGGACCTCCTCGCCACCGCGCCGGCGTCGATGGCGCCGCCGCCAATCGCCCCCGGCCAGCTCGCCTTCACGCCCTACACGTCGGGATCGACGGGGCGCCCCAAGGGCGTCCTCCTGACCCACGAGGGCCTGTTGTGGGCCATTCGCTCAACCCAGCGTTTCCTCCCTTCGGCGCCCGATGACCGGACGCTGGTGGCGACGCCGCTTTTTCACAAGAACGCCATGCGCGTCTCCATCAAACCAGTGCTATATGCCGGCGCCTCCGCCGTCATCCTACCGGCCTTCGAGCCGCGCGCCTTCCTCGACGCCCTGGCCACCTACGGATGCACCCACACCGGCGGCGTGCCGGCCATGTACCGCATGCTGCTCGAGCAGAAGGATCTGTTGGAGACGCTCAGTTTCCCCAAGCTCAAGAGCCTGAGCATGGGCTCCGCCGTGGTCGGCAAGGACCTGCTGGACGGGGTTGAGCGCGCCTTCGGGATCGCCGCCATCGAATCCTATGGCCTGACCGAGGCCGGCGGGCCTCTGCGCTCGCCCCTTGATGGGCGCACGCCGCCCATAGGGAGTTGTGGCGTAGTGGCGCCAGAATGGGAGGTCAAACTGGTCGATAGCGAGGGCCGGGAGAACGGCGAGATCGGCGAGCTCTGGGTGCGCGCCCCCTCGGTCATGCAGGGCTATCTCAATAACCCCGAATTGACCGCCGAGCGCCTAGTCGATGGCTGGCTCAAGACGGGGGACATCCTGCGCCGCGACAGCGAAGGCTTCTTCTACTTCCAGAGCCGCACCGACGACATGTTCTCGTGCGGCGGCGAGAACGTCTACCCCAAGGAGGTCGAATTGATGCTGGTGCGCCATCCGGCGGTGCTCGACGCGGCGGCCTTTCCCGTGTCCCACGAGGTCAAGGGGTTGGCCCCGGCCGCCCTCGTCGTGTTGCGTCCGGACGCCCGGGCCAGCGCCGAAGACCTCAAGCGCCATTGCCTGGGAAACGGCCCGGCGTATGCTCACCCGCGCCACGTCTTCTTCGTCGACAGCTTGCCAGCAAACAGCACTGGCAAGCTCGACCGCAACGCCGTCCGCGAGGAAGGACTGGCGCGGCTGTCGAAACGCCGGGATGGGGCGGCGTAGGCTGCCATGGAATCGATCCGCCTCGGGCTCGAGTGGTTTCTCACCCCTCCCCACACGCCTTTCCTTGTGGGCATGGAGAAAGGCTGGTTCGCCGACGCCGGCATCGATTTCGATTTCTTCTCTCCCGACGAGCCCTTCGATCCCGTCGCGGCCCTGCAGGACGGGCGCATGGACCTTGCCGTCACCGAGCCCATCCACCTGGCGCGTCACCGGGGCTCGGGTACGCCGATCGTCGGCTTCGCCCGCTTCTTCCACACCAACGGCGGGGTCATGTACCTCAAGGGGCGCGGCATCGAGCGACCACGCGACATGGTCGGGGCGCGCGTCCAGGATTCGGCGGCGCCGGCGCCGGGCGGACTGGCCATGGTCAAATGGATGATCGAGGCCGACGGCGGCACCTGCGATCTGTCCGAGTTCGAGCGCGTCGACTACGGCTTCCGCCACACCGACGCCCTGGCTGAGGGCAAGGCCGACGTCGCCACCTTCGCCTTCTACAATTTCGAGGTCATCGAGGCGCGGCATCGCGGTTTCGATGCCGATTTCTTCGCCCTCAAGGACTGGGGGATTCCGGATTTCTGCCAACTCGTCCTGGCCGCCACCGGTGACGCCCTGGAGACACGGCGCGAGGCCTTGTCGCGGGTGCTCGCAGTGCTGCGCCGCGGCATCGATTTCCTGCACCAATATCCCAGCGAGGCCCGGGACATCTTCGAGCGGCGGCGCGCGATCGCCCCCGACGACGCCCTCGCCAAAGCCATATTCGAGGCGACGCTACGCTGTTTCACCTTCGATTTTTCGATGAACCCGGACTACTACGCCCGGCTGCAAAACTGGATGCTGGGCACCGGCCAGATCGAGTGCCCCCTCGACCCTGCGGACTATTGGACGAACATCCTGCTTTCATAGCCATCGGCCGATAGCTCGGCGCACCGTCAGTTTGCGCACAGGATGGCAAAGCCCGCCAGATCACTGGCGGCGGTCTTCAATCCGCCGAGCGCAACTTGAATCTCTGAATCTTGCCAGTCACCGTCTTGGGCAAATCATCGACGAAGTTGAACGCGCGCGGATACTTGTAGTGCGCCAGTCCTGCCTTGCAGTGATCGCGCAGCTCCTCCTCCAGCGTGTCGCCCGACCCGCCGGGGTCGTTCAGCACGATGAATGCTTCGGGTTTGATCAGTCCGTCCTGGTCGGGAAGGCCGACAACCGCGGCTTCCAGGACCTTCGGGTGTTCGATAAGCTTGGCTTCGATTTCGAAGGGCGAGCACCAAAGGCCACCGACCTTGAGCATGTCGTCGCCGCGCCCGCAGTTCACGTAGTAGCCATCCTCGTCCTGGTAATACATGTCGCCGGTATTAAGCCATTCGCCCAGCATAGTGCTTGCCGTCTTCTCCGGGTTTTTCCAGTAGCTCTTGGCGGCCGACTCGCCTTTTACTTGTACCGTACCGATTTCGCCCTGCTCGACCGGATTGCCGTCCTCGTCCACCACCTTGATTTCGTAGCCCGGCACCGCGCGGCCTGTCGAGCCGGGACGGATGTCGGACTCGGTATTGGAGATGAAGATATGCTGGTTCTCGGTCGAACCGATTCCATCAAGAAGGCTAAGACCGGTTCGTTCTTTCCAGCGCTCGAACACGTCGGCGGGCAGTGCCTCGCCAGCCGAGATGCATAGCCGCAGCGACGAAAGATCCGGTTCCGCCGTTTCCAGGATTTTCAGCCCCTGTGCATACAGCGTGGGAACGCCAAAAAAAGCCGTCGGGCGGAACTGTTCGATGATCTCGAAGACCATTTCGGGCGAGGCACGGCGATCGCTCAGCACAACGGAGCCGCCGATCCAAAGCGGGAATGTCATTGCGTTGCCGAAGCCGTAGGAGTGGAACAACTTGCTCATCGTGAAACAGACGTCGTCTTCGTTCAGGCCCAGGGTGTCGACGGCATATCGCTGACTGGTGCACACAATGTCCTGGTGGACGTGGACCACGCCCTTCGGATTGCCGGTGGAGCCCGAAGAGTAAAGCCAGAAACACTCGTCGGATAGCGCCGTTGCAAGCGGTTCGAGCGCCACCGAAGCATTGCTCATATGTTCGGTGAAGCCACCCGCACCCTCGGTCCGCAGCACGTGAGCCGGCTGGAAGCCCGCGGCCGACAATGCCTGTTCCACGGTCTCCGCTGATTCGGGGCTATAGACGAGAGCGGCGCATTCGGAATCATCGATCAAGTAGCGGTAGTCGGTGCTACGCATCATTGTGTTGACCGGAACGGGGATGATGCCCACTTTGATGGCGCCGAAGAAAAGAGTGATGAATTCCGGACAGTCTTTAACCACCATCAGCACCCGCTCGCCGACTTTGATGCCGAGGTCGATGAGCGCATTGCCGCTTCGATTGACGCCTTCGGCGAGTTCTCCGTAGGTAACGTCCCCGCGTACTGTCCGAATTGCGACCTTGTCGCTGCGTCCTTCGTCAAGATGGCGGTCGATCATTGGGACCGCGACGTTGAACACCGGCGCGAAACGAAGCGCGGCGGGGCTCTCTGAGCGATCCACGACAACAGTATGGTTCTTCATCGGTAGCCCCCAGTGCATTTGATGTGCGGCAACGACCGTGCCCCCGTATTCACGTGCCCCCGTATTCGTCGACCTGATTATTCTGCCCCGTTTGACTGATTGTACTTGACCAAAATCATGCTATCCAGAAATCAAAGTTGGCAATGTGGACTTGAATTGACATTCGATGTGGAACTGATAGGCAGGGTGGCGCCGATTAATTTTCTGGGATATTCCTAGTCTCGTCCGAATGTATTGAAGCACAATGGCACGTCGTGCGGACAGCATTCGCGGGTCCCGTACTTAAAGGAGCAGGCGATGGCGAAACCTGATCAAGGATTCGTCGGCAGACCGATTGAGCGGATCGAGGACGCGGCGCTGCTTACAGGCCGGGCCCTTTTCTCCGATCACCTGCCAACGCGGACGGGGACGAAGCACGCGGCAATTCTGCGCTCGCCGCACGCCCACGCGAAGATCGTGTCCATCGATTTCTCCAATGCCCTGGCCCAACCCGGTGTCGCCACGATTCTCACCGGCACCGACGTCGAGGCGATGTCCGACCCCTTCCTGACCGTGCTCAGACAGCCCATGCACCACTGGTGCCTCGCGGTTGGCCGGGTGCGCTACGTCGGTGAGCCGGTCGCCGTAGTGGTCGCCTCCAACCGCTATAGGGCCGAGGACGCTCTTGACCACATCAGCGTCGAGTACCGGGTTCTCGATCCTATCGTGGACTGCGAGGATGCGGCCCGGGAAGGTGCGCCGAATCTCTATCCGGCGATCGGTTCGAACGTCGTCTCGAAGCGCGACTTCACTTACGGCCATCCGGACAAGGCGTTCGCCGAGGCCGACCGAACCGTCAAACTCAAGGTCCGCTATCCGCGCAATTCCCAGACTCCCTTAGAGGGTTTTGTCGTTGTCGCGGACTATAAATCCGACGAGAATTTGTACGACGTAGCCAGCAATTTTCAGGGGCCGTACAGCACGCAGCCGGTGATGTCGGGCGCGCTGCGGGTGCCGAGTTCGTGCCTCCGGCTGCGCACGCCGGGTTATTCGGGCGGCGGATTCGGCATCAAGGTACAAATTTTCCCCTACATCGTGTTGATGTGCCTAGCATCGAAGAAGGTAGGCAAGCCGATCAAATGGGTCGAAGACCGTTTGGAACATCTGAGCGCCGCCGCCGCCGCACCAAATCGGGTCGTCGGGATCGAGGCCGCGGTCATGAACGACGGGACCGTCACCGCGTTCCGCTTCGACCAGCTCGACGATTATGGAGCCTATCTGCGCGCCCCGATGCCGGGACCGCTCTATCGCATGCAGGGCATCATGAACGGCGCCTACAACATCAGAAATCTAGCCATCACCAACCGCGTCGTGATGACCAACAAATGCCCGTCCGCCATGGTGCGCGGCTTCGGCGGGCCACAGGTCTACTTCGCCATCGAGCGGATGATGCAACGGGTCGCGATCGAACTCGACCTGGACCCGTTGGTGTTGCGTCGCCGCAACCTGATCCCCGCCAGCTCCTTTCCCTACCTCACCGCGGGCGGAGCGCTGTACGACTCCGGAGACTACCCGGGCGCCGTCGACCTTGCGGTCACCAAGGGTGGCCTCGAGGAGCTCGAGAAGCGCCGCGATGCGGCTCGCAAGGATGGTCGGCTCTACGGCATCGGCTACGCCATGGTGGTCGAGTCCGGGCAGTCTAATATGGGCTACCTCTCCAACATTCTGCCTCCTGAGGAGCGCGGCAAGAACCCCAAGAGCGGGGCCGTATCGAACGCAACGGTGAACATAGATCCGCTGGGCAACGTCACCGTCACAGCCGATTCCATACCCCAGGGGCAGGGCCACGCCACCGTGATCTCACAAATTGTCGCCGACCAACTCGGCCTGACACCGCAAGACATCCGCGTCAACCTGGAGCACGATACCCACAAGGACGCGTGGTCGATCGCCACCGGCAACTACTCGTCGCGCTTCTCCTCGTCGACGGCGGTGGCCGCCGACAAGGCCGCCAAGAAGGTGCGCGATAAGTTGGCGCTCCTGGCCAGCCAAACCCTCAACACGCCGGTCGACAAGATCGAGTTCGCCAGCGGCAAGATTTTCGCCGCCGACAACCCGGACAACTTCGTCAAGCTTTACCGGGTCGCGGGCTCGACCCATTGGTCGGCGGGTGATCTGTCCACGGATATCGAGCCTGGTGTGCGCGAGATCGGAACCTGGACACCGCCGGAGCTCAAGTCGCCCAACGATCAGGGTCAGATCAACATGCAGTTGACCTATTCATTCCTCTTCGACTACTGCGGCGTCGAGGTCGATCGAGACACCGGCGAGGTGCGGATCGACAAGTACGTCACCGTCCACGACTCGGGCAGGCGGCTAAATCCGATGATCGTCGACGGACAGGTTTACGGCGCCTACGCCTGGGGCGTCGGCGCCGCGCTCTACGAGGAGTTTGCTTACGGCGAGGACGGCAGCTTTCTGTCCGGCACGTTCAGCGACTACCTGTGCCCGACCGCATACGAGGTTCCCGAACCGGTCATCCTGCACATGGAATCCCCCTCCATGGTGGCACCCCTCGGCGCCAAGGGAATCGGCGAGGGCAACTGCATGAGCGTGCCCGTGTGCATCGCCAACGCTTTCTGCGATGCGCTGGGGATCGAGAACGTCACATTGCCGCTGTCGCCGGCCAAGGTCAGCGCGCTGATCCACGACGATGAGATGCCGCCGCCGAGCGACCACCGGCCGACCGAAGCGCCGGCGCCGCCCAAGGACGCCAAGGGCCGCACGTTGGCCAGAGCCGGCGAGACGCTGGTCCCCGCGCCGCCCGGCGAGGTGTGGCGCGCGCTGCTCGATCCCGACGAGCTCGCCGCCGTGATCCCCGGTTGCCACCGCCTGGAGGCGGTCGGGGATCACAGTTACCGGGCCCAGGTGACCATCGGCGTCGGCCCGGTGCGCGGCCGGTTCGACGCCAACGTCGAACTGTCCGATCTTGACCCGCCACGCGCCGCCACGTTGTCGGGCGGCCTGACCGGCCCACTGGGAACATCGCGCGGCGACGGCAAGCTGCTGCTCGAGCCGGTCGGGGACGGCACCCGGTTGAGCTACGACTACTCCATTGAGATCTCTGGCAAAGTAGCGGCGGTAGGTGGGCGCATGCTCGAAGGTGCGGCGCGCGTCCTGGTCGGACAGTTCTTCGAAAATCTGGCCGCCCAGGTTGGCGGCGGTCCCACCGCCACCCCGATGGCGGGGGTGTCGTGGTTGCGACGATTGTTGATTTTGCTGGGACTTGCGAAATGAAACCGAAGGCGTTCGACTATTTGGCTGCTGCCACTTCCGAGGAAGCGGTCGAGGGACTGGCCCGCGCCGGCGAAGACGCGCGACTCCTTGCCGGCGGCCTGTCCCTGGTTCCGATGCTCAACTTTCGGCTGGTCGAGCCGGGCTTACTGATCGATATTTCGCGCATCGAATCGCTACGCTACGCGCGCCTCGAAGGCGGCGCACTCGAGGTCGGCGCCACAACCACCCAGGCCGAACTCGCCTATTGGCCCCAACTCGCCGAACGCGCTCCGCTACTCGCCGTGGCGATCCCCTTTCTCGGTCATTTCCAGACCCGCAGCCGGGGAACGGTGTGCGGCTCTTTAGCGCACGCCGACCCCAGTTCCGAGCTGCCGTTGTGCCTTGCGACCCTGCGCGGCCAGGTCATCCTGCGCGGGAGCCGAGGCGAGCGGGTGTTATCGTCGGAGCAATTCCAACTGGGCATGCTGATGACCGCGCGCGAGCCTGATGAGTTCATCTCCGCGGCGCGCTTTCCGCTTGGCCAGCCGGGCGCTGGTTATGCGTTTCATAAGATGGCGCGCAAGCGCGGTGATTTTGCCATCGTCGCGGTGGCCGCCGTGGTTACAGAAACCGAGGTCCGGCTGGGAGTCGGCGGCGTTGCCGATCGGCCCGTGGTGCGCCAATGGGAAGCCCTTGCCGGGGACGAGTTGGCCGATGCGTTGAACGCCTTCGCCTGGGACCTTGGCGGAAACGACGACGTTCATGCCACCGCGCGATACCGCCGCGAGCTGGTAAGACGTCTCGGCCGCCGCGCAATCGAGGAGGCCCGGGCATGCCGCAACTGAACCGCGACACCCGCCACTACGTCACGATCATCCTCAACGGCGAGTCGGTGAGCGGGTATGCCGAACCGCGCATGCTGCTCAGTGACTTCTTGATCCACGAACTGGGAGTGACGAGCAGTCATGTCGGTTGTGAGCACGGCGTGTGCGGCGCGTGCACGATACGCCTCGACGGCACGCCGGCGCGCGCCTGTCTGGTGTTCGCCGTTCAAGCCGATGGCCGCCGCGTCGATACCGCAGAAGGCCTGGTCGGCGAGGACGGCGAACTCAGCGATCTGCAGAGGGCCTTTCGTCGGCATCACGCGCTGCAATGCGGCTATTGCACCCCCGGCATCCTAATGTCTCTGGAAGCCTATCTCGATCAGAATCCCAAGCCGACCGAGACGGAGGTCCGCGAAATGCTCAGCGGCCACATCTGCCGCTGCACCGGCTATGTGGGGATGATCAACGCCGTGATGGACGTGGTCTCGAGCCGCAAGGCCGGCCAATCGGAAACGGTCAGCTGACGCCTTTCGGCTCTGTGGTCGTATCGCTCTGTGGTCTTATGGCCATGACGATCCGGCCCTTGGCTCGACAGTCCCCGATGTTACGCGCGGCAACGTGAATCCGCTCCGGCGGGAATGAACGCGCCGTCCCGGAAGGGCTCCCTTCCCCTTCGGCCGCCGCAAGACGCGTCGCAAGCATTCGACGGAAGAGAAGATCCGCATTGTCCTTGAAGGGCTTCGCGGCGAGGAGAGCATCGCCGCGCTGTGCCGCCGCGAGGGCATCGCCGAGGGTTTGTATTACAGCTGGTCAAA
>PVBE011460024.1_pt1 | contig 14155 bp, 11 predicted proteins | sample 1631181 | NCBI WGS metagenome assembly PVBE01 (sample SAMN08397723, study PRJNA350692) | Marine metagenome, whole genome shotgun sequencing project. | isolation source: water | place: Pacific Ocean | collected 2012-04
ATCTCAAGTCACCCCCGGCTCCCGGAAAATTTCCAAGCCGGAACAATCGAAAGGAAACCTCACCATGGGTCAACAAGAAACAGTAGCATCAGTCACAACTGACCAACGTAAACCAGACGACTTCTTCCCAGACTTTAGCGTCGGTGACACCATCAACGTGCACTACACCATTATCGAAGGCGATAAGGAACGTGTTCAAATATTCCAAGGTGTACTCATTGGTCGTAAAAGTAGTGGCATCAACGAAACCATAACCGTTCGCCGAATTGTTGCAAACGAAGGCGTTGAACGAATTTTCCCATTACATTCACCCCGAATTGCAAACATCGAAATTGTCAGGCGTGGCGACGCAAGACGAGCAAAGTTGTATTACTTACGCGACCGAGTGGGTAAATCCAGACGCATCCGAGATCAGCGTCGTGGGCTTAAAAATACGTGAGCGACAACGGATAAAAAGAGAAAGGGCACTCCATTTGGAGTGCCCTTTCTCTTGTCAGGGATGGTTCTTTGTTAGGAACCCTAAAAATTAACCCGCCTTTCTATAGTCTTCCCGATCTCGGAAGAATGAACTCGCAGGTGATTTTGGCTGAGCTTTCGCTTTGCCATTTTCAGCAATTGTGCTACCAATTGTAAAATTCGCATGCGACGAGGTCGTCCCCTCCGACGACCCAGACCATGCATGAGTTGTTGGTGATATTCGTTTTGCACGTGCGGCGTCAATGGACCTTGCCATTGCTTCAAGCATTGGTCTTACATGTTCAGATGATTGTTTACTGGTATTCATAGTGGAGAACTCCGTTGTTTACCCGTGGTTGGGGTGCTTACCTATCGGCGAGAAAAAAAGCTGACTTTTGTGCGTTTTCAGAAAAAAACAACGTCCAATAACTTAGATGTCATTGGGCATAGGTAGATAAGTGCCTATCCATGTTTTTCTTTCAGGAAACTATTTTCCTCGGAAAGCGATATGCCTGACACGATTGCACTCTCCACGGCGATTCTTCTGTATGTAATCGACTTAAGAGTCTCGACGTTGTTCACGAGCAACATTCGCAACGTCGTCGTAAATGGTTTCAAGTAAACCAACCATTGGAAACTTTCCTTCCATTGGTGAAATGCCAAGACGACGCAATAAGGTGTGGGGCAAATGCAGCGGCATTGGTGCTTGATCAGCTTCTTTCAGTGAATGTGGCGATCTCCAAAAGTCTTCAAGGCAATCTTCCAACGCAGGTAACGTCGGAACATCGTCTTCACGAATACTTGCATGTGCTCGCGCCTCCCCTTTTGCATCAAGCGTTCTCGCTTGTCGTAACTTAATCAATAAATCATCTTTGTCAGTACCCTTTAGCTCAAAATAGTTCAGTGGAGTAGCAAGTAATCGTTGTGCGGTCAAAAATAGTGCTGCTGCTGCATGCTTGCATAATTTTTTATCTTTACAGGAACAGCGAACGGTCAATTCGTCAGCAAATGGTGCAAGGTCACAATCTTCTAACATCGTTCCTAAATTTGACGGCACTTTTCCAGCAGAAAGTCTCGCTGCTATTCGGGCTTCTCCTGCCATTCGTTGCGTTACTTTCGTCCATTGATCTGAAGAGAGCACGGGAATATCTATTTCTAATCGAAAGGGTTTTTCTTCAATACACATCACACTTGATTTAATCAAACCCTCTGACATGTATAATGAGCGAATCTGCCCATCCATTGCGTACGTTTGACCAGCAACGAGGCGATCCATTGTAAAGCTTTTATGAATAGAATCAATCACCCACGCGGAGGGTGTATGGAGACGCAAATCTTCTATTGCTGTCTTTAGTTTCAAACTTGGTTTGCCTTTTTTTGCCATCGTATTGCTCTTAAATATCACCTTCTATCGCAGACTCGCGAAGAGTAAGCATATCGCGCAACTGACCAGCTGACAATTCGGAAATCCACTGTTCGCCAGAACCAACAATGTTCTCAGCCAATTCCATTTTCTGTTCAATCATTTGATCAATTCGCTCTTCAAGTGTTCCTGTACAAACGAATTTATGCACGTGTACTGTTTTTAGTTGTCCAATTCGAAACGCGCGATCTGTTGCTTGATTTTCAACTGCTGGATTCCACCAACGGTCGTAATGAAACACGTGATTTGCCGCGGTCAAGTTTAAACCTACACCACCTGCTTTCAACGACAAAATAAAGACTGGCACATTTCCATCGTCTGATTGGAAACGGTCGATAAATTGTTGGCGACGTTTCGTCGGAGTACCGCCATGGAGAAAGAGCGTGTCGCAATCAAGGTCATGCTGAATCATCGCTGTAAGAAGTCTGCCCATCTCTCTAAATTGTGTAAACACCAATGCTTTTTCGCCTGTTGCAAGCACTTCTTCAAGAAGCGTCATTAACCGAGACGCTTTGCCCGAACGAGCAGACTGCAATCCGGGGGTAATTGACTCGACAACGACAACACCATCACGGTGTCCCGCTTGAGCATAGTGACCCGGGTGATTGCAAACTTGTTTCAGTTTGACGAGGGTTGAAAGTACAAGTCCGCGGCGTTGAATACCTTCAGACTGATCCACTTCGTTCATCATTTTGTTGACGACTTGCTCGTAAATACCCGCCTGCTCTTTTGTAAGATTTGCGTATTCTTTGGTTTGAACGCAATCTGGCAAATCATCAATAACGGTTGCATCAGTTTTTAGCCGCCGAAGAACGAATGGCTGAATCATTCTCCGAAGTTGTTCGGATCGTTTCGGATCTCTGCGTTGTTCAATTGGACGTGCAATTGTTCTTCTGAATGCCGTTGCAGGGCCGAGGTAACCAGGATTTAAAAACTCCATAATCGACCACAACTCAATGAGGCGATTTTCAACTGGTGTACCAGTCAACGCTACCCTGTGCCACGCCTTCAACGCACGAATCGACTGGGCTTGTTTTGTTGGTGGATTCTTAATGTACTGTGCTTCATCTAAAGTCACTCTGTGCCATGAAACTCGGTTGAGTGTTTCTCGGTCTCGATGAACAAGCCCGTACGTTGTAATAATGACATCGTGCTCAGCAACAATATCCGTAAATTCATCACCAAGTGGTCGATCTGGCCCATGATGAATATGCACGGTCAATTCTGGTGCAAATTTGTCGAGTTCTCGTTCCCAGTTTCCAACAACTGATGTCGGGACAACCAAAAGTGTTGGTCCTACGATTGCATTGAAATCTATCCGTTCATGTTGCAGTAACGCAATCAGTTGGATGGTTTTACCAAGACCCATATCGTCTGCCAAACACGTTCCTATACCAAACTTTGACAAGAATGCCATCCAGCGCAAACCGGTCAATTGGTATGGGCGAAGTTGACCTTCAAATTTCGGTGGTTGTGCAATATCGGGAAGGGATTCGCTGTCTGTGGTTGAATCAAGAAGTTCCTGTACCCAGCCGGTTGCTGTTAACCCGCCAATAGAGAGTGCGTGCGTACTTTCACCATCACCCTGCACAAGTCGAAGTGCTTCAACAAGAGGCATTGATGTAATTGCTTCTTGCCCAAACAACCGTTTTGCTTCCTCAATCGCACCCTGTTGTAAATGTACCCACTTGCCTTGAACTTGAACGAGCGGTTGTTTTTGTTGTAGTAATTGTTCAAATTCTTCGCGTGACAACAAGTGGTCACCAACTGCAACCTGCCACTGGCACTCGACGATTGCATTCAGTCCTAAAATCGATGACGATCCATACGTACCTTCAGCCCGTTCGGTTAACGCTACTTCAAGCGATGGTGAATCGATGTGCAAACTTGCACTTAATATGCTTTTTTCATTTCCCCACCAAACGGGAACCGTGATTCTAAAGCCCGATTCTTCAAGCAATGGCAAAAACTCTACAAGGAAGCGATGCGCTTCGATTGTATTTAATTCAATACTGCATGGTGTTGATTCTTCAAGTGACGCTTCAAGTTTTGGATAGAGTAATGCAGCCCGATCAAGTTCGGCGAGGAACAATTCGGGAAGTCTGTCGTCGCTACCACTTTCACTTCCATGCGCTCCCCACACATCTTCTGCCCTTACCTCTATTGAAGCATCTTCTACCGACTGTAACGCGAATGAAAGTAACCATGAATCTGATCCCTCAAACGGTTCGTGTATCTCTAATAAGAGTCGCCAAGATAGATTATCGCCAACATCACAGAGCCGACCAAGCCACCTTCGTGCATCTGTGAAAATGTTTAACAGCCGATCGGGGCTACCCGGTACCGCGTTATTACGGTGAAGAATCGCCGTAAGCCACGAAACATGTGCATCTTCTTCAGGGTTCCAGCCATCAACAGCATCTTCAAATTCATCGTCAATCAGAATGGTTCGAATAACATCGTTCGTCATATCTGCAAGTGCTGATTCAAGAAGAACTTTCCCATCAGACTTTGTTGCCCTAGCAGCTGGTGGCATTGCACGAAGAAGTAGGCCAAAACGATGAACAATTTCTTCATCATGGAGCCAAGGAGTCCATGCTGCTGTTAAGTGTTTACGGTCGACTTGTAGTAATGTCGGAATGAATCGTTGATCCACAAGGAGGTCGAGCGAGAACCTTGCCACGCTTGCCCAAAAATGAACAGACTGTCCAACTTCAAAAGTTTCACCAAGTGAATGACGGTCTAATAAATTGAGCAAACGGATGGCTTGAGTTGGTTCGATTGCTAGGCTTGGAATTTGAAACTCACCAAGCAGGGGGTCGCTTGCGTGTTCGTAATCACCCATAATACTAACGAGGCGATAACTTGGCCAAGGATCAAGTAAATCGTGGGGTAATTTTAATACGAAAGAGTTTTCTTTCGTTGGATGAATCTCGATTTGTGCATCCTGAAGGCAATGCAACAACTCCGTTGATGAAACAGCATAGGGGTGCGTTGTCGTTTTGTCCTCCGCAATAGCAACTGCCTGACCATTGGATAATGTTTCAGAGATTTTGGAGTGTTTGCGAGGATTGAGGCTAAATTTTTCGAGGGATTCAGCCCACAAATGTAAATGGCCAGCCGTCCAGTTGGCGTGAATAACAAGCATTGATCCTCCGTGCATGAATGATCGCGTTGGGGCTCGAACCCAAGACCGCCTGATTAAAAGTCAGGTGCTCTACCAACTGAGCTACGCGATCGAGAATCGAACATTTTACATGCAATAAGACCCCTATGCGAGAGGTTGCGTAAGATAATTTTTATGTTATCGGGTGCAAAAGATGAAAGAAAACCCTCCCAGTGCTCATTATCACCGAGACACATTGAACACTCAAGATATGCCACGAACTCGTCCGATAAGAGGAGAACTTAATACCGCTTCTGGTGGAACCCGAAGCACTCCTAACAACTGAAGGCGGTCGACTCAGTGGATGAAAGAGTTGAGCGAACCCGAGTGAAAACGGCTTTATGCCGCAAGTTATCCAACTATGGACCGATTACGCCAATCCAACCCCCAAAGACCGATATTAAGCCAAAAAAAAAAACGATAAGACTGAATATTGAAACAACAATGACCGAGAACTCAAATATGCCAACAAACAAAGAAAAATCTTCACATCGCGTCGTACTCGTAAAGGGCGATGACCAGTGGCGGTTTGAATGGGAAGTTGGGAAAGAGTTAGAAACAGTCGAAGCAATTACAGAAATTGCAAAATGCCCCGATACCGATTTTGATTGGTTTGATGCAGCCATGGTCTGCCATGAAATGTCAAAGATTACAGCGAAAGCTGCTTAATAAGAACTGGAATACACAATGAATAAAAATATTGAAGCAAATGTCCCTATAGTCACCGCGTTCCTTACTTATCTTATTGAAGAGCGTGCGTTTAGTGAATACACAGGTCGTTGTTACGGAGTTGATCTTCGCCAATACCTCGTTTGGATCACTGAAGAACAAAATCTTACGCTTGATATTCCTGCTGAAACATCAGCGTGGCAGCGGTACTCAAATGGTGAAAAAGACGTTGCAGGACATGTAGGACCAGAAACAATTAGCGAACATATTGTTAGCGCAGATACTGAATACCTCCGCAGTTTCTTGGCATATCTTGCTGAATCAAACTACTCCCCCGCTACGATGGCAAGGAAAATCGCAACGCTTCGTAGTTTCTATCGATGGTTAGAAAAGAATAGTTGTATAGAAACGAATCCAATGACATTGATTCGTACACCTCGCCAAAAGAAACGACTTCCAAAAGCAATAGACGTTGAACAGGTTGAAAAACTTCTTTCTGCTCCAAACGATAAAACATTACTTGGAGCCCGCGACCGAGCCATTATGGAAACTCTCTACTCTACGGGTATTCGAGTGAGTGAACTTGTCGGTATTAACTTTAGCGACATTGATGAAACAGGTCAAGCGATTATTATCCGTGGCAAGGGTCGCAAAGAGCGAATTGTTCCACTTGGTTCACATGCAATGGCTTCTATTGCTACGTACTTAAAGATTATGCATGCGAACAATATTTCCAATGAACGTGAAGACCCACTATTTATAAATAAGCACACGACTCGTCTTTCAACACGTTCGGTACGGCGAAAAGTTTCAAAATATTTGGAACAAGTTGGGCTCGACCCATCAATTAGTCCACACACACTGCGCCACAGTTTCGCAACACACTTGCTTGATAATGGCGCAGACCTGCGGAGCGTCCAAGAACTTCTTGGCCACCAAAGTTTGTCTACAACACAGGTGTACACCCACTTAACAACGAAACGAATGCGAGAATCCTACGACCAAGCCCATCCCCGTGCTGAAGCCGGTTAATTAATTATCCCTCGGATCATTGTTTAGGGGATTTCGTAATTAATGACCCGCGGGGTAATTAATTGGGATTCAACAACTCAGAAATCTGCGAAAAGTAGCGATCCGCTTCGTCCTGCAAACGAACTGGAACAAGTTGGCTTTCGGAAGTATCAAACGTCACCGTAGGCTGGCCACTTGGTAACAACTTAATCACAAAAAACCATTCTCGATGATCAGTTTGTTCGTTTTGACGTGGCAATTTTAAAGAACGAGAGAGTTTTCTTCGAACAACGATTCTTCCGAGTTGATGATTCTCTTCGACATCGTTCTCCATAACAAGCCACCTCTTTCTGGGATCATCAGAAGAATAATCTGGAGTTTTCGCTGCGGCAACCATTGCTGTCCAAACATATTCTTTGTTTTCTTTGGGCCAACTCCTTGTCGGTACCGAACAGCCAACAATCGAAAGCAGAAAAAGAACTAAAATCGTAGAACGTATCACGCTTCCATCGCTTCCACAGGAATATCTGCATTGGAGTACACATTCTGAACATCTTCGTGATCTTCAAAGGATTCAATCATTCGAATCATCTTTGCCCCCAATTCTGCATCGCAAGAAACTTGCGCCGCTGGAACCATTGTCACTTCTGAGGATACCATTGCTATTCCTGCTGTTTCAATTGCTTTGCGAAGATCTAAATACTCTGCAGGTTCACAGGTTACTTCCCACAATCCTTCACTTTGAACAATGTCACTTGCACCTGCTTCGAGTGCTACTTCCATCAACTGTTCTTCGCTCGTATCTGATTCTTCAATAAGAATAACACCTATACTTGAGAAACCAAAAGCGACAGAACCCGGCTTTGCGAGATTACCGTTTCCCTTCTCAAAAAGTTTTCTCATTTCTGGAGCAGTTCGATTTACATTGTCAGTGAGTACATCAACGATGATTGCAATCCCACCCGGACCATATCCTTCATAACGAACCTCTTCATACGTCACGCCCTCTTCACCTTCACCACTTGCTTTTTTTATCGCTTTTTCGATAGTGTCTTTTGCCATGTTGACAGACTTCGCGTCTTCAATGGCATATCGAAGTGTAAGGTTTGTTTCAGGATCAGCGCCACCATTTTTAACTGCAACCATAATTGCCCGACTACACTTTGACCACGCCTTACCTTTTACAGCATCTTGCCTTGCTTTTCGGTGCTTAATATTGGCCCATTTACTATGACCAGCCATGTCATTCCACTCCATTCGTTGTGACTGGAAACCCAAGAAGTGGTGTACGACCTTCTTGAACTGCAGAAAGTTTATCTTCTAATCGGCGAGTCAACTCGCCTAACTCAAAATCATACAATGCTTCTGGGGTGACGACAGTAATACCCCAAACTGAATGTGCCATACTTGAATATCCATCTAACATACCTTGGCGATAGCCCTTGGAATGCAAAATTGTGAATGCTGTTTTCCATGCACGTAAAGCGTTTTCTGATTGTCCCGCGATCCAGTATGCATCACCCAAGTGATCGTAGGTTTCAACACTTGGTGAATCCGATGCCTGTAATGATTCTAGAAGAAGTGGGATTGCTCGATCCGCATTTCCGAGTAACACGTACATCCAACCCACTGTATCTAATATGTATGATGCGCTGGGATTTAACTCCATTGCCTGAGCACAAAGGTTCTGAACTTCTTGAGTCGGTCCGTCTCTTTTGAGGAGCATCCACGCAAGGTTATTGGTCGCCAATGGATTTGTTGGATTGAGTTTTAAAGAGACGTTGTACAAGCGAACTGGAGCGATTGTTTCTTCTCCAATAATTGACATTGATTGAGCTGCAATGGAAAGCGCTTCGGACAGTGAAACGGGTTCGTACCACCGAGGTGCAAGGGGGATACGTTGATGCGTAGCAATTTCTTCATACACACCCTGTGTCGTTGAACCATCCCCACCTATACTTTCTTCGAGGACGGGAAGAACTGTTAACAACGTCCCAAGTTCTCTTGGCTGAACCCTAGTCGTTGATTTACTAACAAGTTGCATTGCTATTTCTTCGGCGTTCAGATCAACAAGTTGCTGAATGACGCCCAGCCATATTGGAGATGTCGCTTCTGGAATGAGATCGAACATGGCCTCGTTCACAATCATATCCACACTCTCTTGCAAAGAATCTACTATATTTTGTTCCGATTCAAATACTGATAACAATGCTGCTATTCGCAGTATTGCCTCAAGTGGGGTTGTTTCTTTGGTTAACCAGTGTTGTGCAAGAATACGCTTTCCTTTATCAATTTCCCCCATTTGCGCTGCATCTAAACCAATGATAAGGAGTGCATCTTTATGAGTTGCGTCTCGCATGAGTACTTCGTTCCACGCAGTAATCGCGGTTTCTTTTCTTCCAATCGCAGCAAGTGAAATTGCCATACCTGCCCAAGGTGCTGGTGAATTTTCGTCTAGTTCAGCAGCACGTCTAAAGTGTGCTATCGCCGGCATGTGTTGATCTGTTGCAGCCAATTGTCGGCCAATTATATATTCCTTTGCTGCTTGTCGAATTGTTGGTATTGCTGGTGGTTCTTGAATATCACCAACTATTGCTTCAAACTGTTCTTGTAGGGATCCCTGGTCGGTTTGCGCTAGAACAGACGTGCAAAGAAGTAGAAGCGTCCACCATCTAGTCACTTCTTTTTAGATGCCTTTTTCTTAGTTGTTTTCTTTTTTGACGGTTTCTTTTTTACAATTTTCTTCTTCGGAGTTGTTTTTTTCTTTTTTGTGGACGCTTTTTTCTTGGCAACTTTCTTTTTCGGAGTTGTTTTCTTTACTGGCTTTCTTTTCTTTGGCGATGATTTTGTTTCGGCAGATTTTTCTGTAGGCTTCTTTTTCTTTGGTACGGGCTTTGGAACTGGTTGTGTTTCAACCCAAGCGTGTAGACAAACGTGGACCTCACAAACCTCGGCAGCTTTTACTTGCCGCCCAAGCCAGGATGCTGCTTCAGTAATATTTGATGATTCATGAACCAAATCATTTGCAATCATTACAGAAAGTGTTCGATCATCTACTGGAACAGCAGCAACATCAAAACACAGTGCAATAACTCTATTGCTTACAAATGGTGTTATTCCATCCAATGTTTCAAAGTAATCGCGAACATCTCTCTTTCCAACGCTCTCTAAACTTGCAACGTGAACACCATGCTCTCGTTTATAGATTGCATTTAGAACACACTTCATTCTTTTTGCTCGTTCTCCTGCTTGCGGGTAATTCAGCCCGATAAGTTCAACTGTTTCATACACATGATTCATTCGTAGATCATTAAAATCCACTGCCGCTGAAATCAATTTTTTGTATGCTGTTGCTGCTTGTTTCGCTGTAGCGTTCCAGAGTAAATGAGCGTAAATAACTTCCCCAATGACTCCATGTTCACTTGTTACCACATCCATTGATGGCAACGTGCGACGAAACTTTTTGAACTTTTTTGCAAATTCGGTTGCGTTTTTCACTCAATTATCCTTCTTCTTTTTTTGTGCTCTTCGTTCATCTTCTTGCCTTGCTTCTGCAATACTTGCAAGAACTTCCTGTTGACGGATGAGTTGTTCGTCCACCTTAAACGTAAAGTGTGGCATTCTTCGAAACCGCACTTTGTCGGAAACTTGTCTTCGCACCCACTTGGAAGCAGATTTCAGACCATGCATCGAAAGATCTTCATGTTCGTGGGGAGTTACCGTACAAAAAAAGGTTGCATTTGCAAGGTCACCGCTGACTTCAACACGTGTGACAGTAATGAGCCCTTGGACACGAGGATCAGCAAGCCCACGAGATAAAACATCTTGGGTAGCCCTTCTCAACGTAGATGCAACTTGATCTGTTCGCTGCGTCATCATGCACTTAAAGCGTTCGCTTTACCTCCAATGATTTATAGCATTCGATCACGTCGCCAACCTTAATGTCATTATATCCTTCAATATTCATGCCACATTCTTGACCAGACTTCACTTCTTTAGCATCATCTTTGAATCGTTTAAGTTGATTGAGCCGCCTGTCTGTTTCAATCACAATGCCATCACGAGTAACACGTATTTGTTGGAGTCTTTCAATCGAGCCATCTGTGACATAACAGCCCGCAATCATCCCAATTTTTGAAATTTTAAATACATCACGAACTTCAGCGTGCCCAATCACTTCAAGTTTAATTTCTGGATCAAGTAATCCTTCAAGTGCTTTTGTTAGATCATCAATCAAATCGTAAATAACATCGTAATATCGAATTTCAACACCTTTCTGTTCTGCGAGCCTTCTTGCTTTCGCTGAACTTGTCACGTTAAATCCGACAATAATGCCTCCACTCGCTTCAGCTAAATTTACATCTGATTCATTCACCCCGCCAACCGCGCTATGTTTAATTGCGATTCTTGCTTCATCATTGCCAATTTTTCCAATGGTGTTTCTGAGGGTTTCGATTGATCCTTGCACGTCTCCCTTCACTATGACGGGTAATTCATGCACATCTGCGGATTTCATCTGGTCAAAAATGTTATCAAGGGTTACTTTTTCAACAGCAAGATCCACTTGACGTTCCTGTTGGATTCGTTCTTTTGAAGCAGCTTCTGCTGCTTTCAACGAATTTACGATGTAAAACTTGTCGCCCGCATCTGGCACTTCGCTTAGTCCAAGAATCGAAAGCGGTGTTGAGGGCGTTGCCTCATCGACCTGATCACCCTTTTCATTAATCAATGCACGAATACGACCATAGCCTCGTCCAGCAACAATAAAGTCGCCCTTTTTCAAACACCCTTGTTGCACAAGAATGTTTGCAACCGGTCCTTGCCCTTCTGCAATATGGGCTTCAATAACCGAACCTTCTGCTTCGCCAACAAAATCTGCTTTCAATTCAAGAAGTTCCGCCTGATAATCCAATATTTCAAGTAAATCTTGAATGCCAGTATTTTCAATAGCACTTGTTCGAATAACTTCTGTTGCACCACCCCAATCAACTGGATTTAACTCGTGTTCTGCTAATTGGCCAAGTATTCTTTGAATATTTTCTTCAGTTGCGTTTTGTTTATCAATTTTATTTAATGCAACTACAATTGGGACACCAGCACTTTTTGCATGGTTAATAGATTCAACCGTTTGTGGCATAACACCGTCATCAGCAGCAACAACTAACACAACAATATCTGTCACCTTTGCGCCTCTGGAACGCATTTCTGTAAATGCTTCATGTCCAGGTGTATCGATGAAAGTCACTAACCGCTCAACTTCGCCGGCTTGAACAGGCACACGAAACGCACTCGTCGCTTGTGTAATTCCACCCGCTTCTCCATCTGCAACATTAGCGCTGCGAATTCGATCAAGAAGCGATGTTTTTCCATGATCAACATGACCGAGAATCGTAACCACAGGAGATCGAAGTTGTTCATTTACTGAATCTCGTTTAGTAAATGTCTCTGCAATTTTTTCTTCTGCAGTTTTTTCTTCTGTTACTTCTAATTCGATTCCCCACTCCATCATCATTTCAAGTGCGAGTTTAGTGCTAATGGTGTCATTCACTGTTGCCATTATTTCACCTAGGAGTAATTTTTTCAAAATGTCTTTTGCTTTTATTCCTGTGACAGATGAAAGTTCTTTGATGTAAATTGGTTCTGAAATATGAACCTTTCCACCTGTTTGTTTGAGTGTTTTTGCTTTTGAGGCTGGTTTATCCGTTCGCTTTTGACTATCTCGACGTGCTTGCCTGAAGAAACCACCACTTCGACGTAAGCGATTTTCTCGTTCAAGCAAATCTTGTTTACGCCAATTTGTATCTCCGCGATCTTGCGTTGGGGCTGGGTTGCGTGAACCACGTTCACCCTGTCGTCCACCAGATGATGAAGTTGATCGCCGCTTATTTCTTCGTGAACCACGACCTTGATCTTCTTGTTGGGAAGGTGGCATTTGCTGTGGGGTTGTCACTCCAGATCCGCCACGAGGCGCTGGACTAGGCTGACGACGTGGTTGGCGAGGCTTTGGTTCGGGCTCTGGTTTTTCTATCCGAATCACGCGAGGGCCAGACATTTTTGCCTTCGTTGGCGTTTCCATCTTGCGACCTGCTGGTTTCACTGAATCGTCAGTTTTTTCTTCGTTTGTTGAGGAGGCATCTTTTGTACTCACCTTCTTGGTTGTTTTCTTTTTGGTTTTCTTTTTGGTTATCTTTGTGGCGCGTGCCTTTGCCTTTATTACGTTGACCTTTTCTGCAGTTTCAACTGCAGAGGACGAAGTGCTTTCGTCTTCACTGAACCACTCAACAATTGTCGCTTCAAGCCCAGCAGAAACTGCTGACATATGACCTGTAATATCAGAAATGCCTTCACTGGCACATTTTTCGATGATATCTTTTGAACCAACACCAATCTTGCTTGCAACATGGTGAACTCTGGTTTTCACTGCTTTTTTAGCCACGTTTGTTCTCCGTAATCAACGAATTAATTCGTCGTTACTTTCCTCTGTTACTGGTTCTGGAATTTCTTCTTCTTGTTGGTCTCCCTCTTCATCACCGGCTTCTGAATCTTCTGCAATTTTCTCAACCACAGTGCTCTCTTCCGATACTGGTTCTTCATCCTGTAAATCTAAAATCGAATCTGCTGCAGCTTCACTTGCTTCATCAATTTCACCATCAAGAACTGCTGCGGCTGCAGCTTCTTCTTCTGCTCGGAGTGCTTCTTCGGCAAGTTTTGCTTCCTCTTGTTCGATTGTGACTTCCTTAGATCGAATAATCGCGCGATCGATACAACGATCAGCAATTTGCTTGGAGAATTCTAGGTCTTCTTCTAAAACGTTTCTACCAATTTCCTCAACGTCGAAGATACTGATGATTCCCATTGCAGCCATTCGGTCGAGCATATCCTCAGTCACGCCATCAATTGGCTTGAGCGCATCCCAAAGAATCTCGAGTCCCTTTTGATATTCTTCAGGTGTAAGAATGTCAATATCCCACCCAGTTAATCGTGCTGCAAGACGAACATTTTGACCACGTCGTCCAATTGCGAGTGATAATTGATCGTCACGAACAATAATTGTTGCGCGACCAAGTTCAAAGCAAAGACTCACTTCGTCTACCTCTGCTGGCTTGAGAGCATTGGAAATAAGAACTTGGCTTGATTCATTCCAACGAACGATATCTATTTTTTCGCCACCAAGTTCTTCAACAATGTTTCGAATCCTACTTCCTCGAACTCCAACACATGCGCCAACAGGATCAACTTTAGAATCGTTTGATGTCACCGCAATTTTAGTTCTGAAACCGGGCTCTCTTGACATGGCGTGAATTTCGATGACGTGCTCTTGCACTTCAGGAACTTCGGCTTCAAAAAGTCGTCTGATAAAATCAGGATGACTTCGGGTTAATACACTTTTTGGTTCTTCTAAACATTTATTGAAGAGGATACCAATCGAC
>PVBE010995393.1_pt1 | contig 14154 bp, 6 predicted proteins | sample 1631181 | NCBI WGS metagenome assembly PVBE01 (sample SAMN08397723, study PRJNA350692) | Marine metagenome, whole genome shotgun sequencing project. | isolation source: water | place: Pacific Ocean | collected 2012-04
CAACATCAAGTGGGCGACCGTTGATTTCGAGTTGGCAAAGCTGTTCCCCTCTCCATTCGGTCACGTCGAGATGTCGCTGGCGGTGCCCCATGGGCGTGATCACAGAACTGGTATTGTCTCCGGCTATTCCGCTCCGGCGGCCAAGCAGCGCAACTACTGTTACGCCGACCCCATGACTGCCTATCAGGAATTGTTCAAGTCCGTCACCAATACCGATGAGGCCGCTTCGGACAGAGCCTTGCTCGACCATTTGCATGACAAGGAAAGTCGCCAACTCAAGGGGTTGGACGGTGATGAGCGCCTCAAGATCAGCGATCAGGTCGATTCGCTCCAGTCCATCCGTGACCGCAGCGCCAAGGTTGAGTTACTGGGCACCAAGATTAAACAACACCTGCCGAACATTGCCCCTGTCCACGCTGATGGTGGCGCAGATGCAACCCTTCCCCAAAAGCAGGCCGCCTTCACCGATGTCATCGTAGGAGCGCTCGCGGCGGGACTGACCAACGTCGTTACCTACACCATTGACGACTTGGGCACCGACATCACCTCCCTGCCTGAGAATGAGCAGAAAACGAGTATCCACCAGATTGGGCATGGCGGCCAGATTTCGGGCGCTGCGAAAATGAGAGATGCCATCAAGACCCATCATATGAAGCAGGTCACGACCTTAGTAACAAAGCTCAAGTCCATTCCCGAGGGAAATGGCTCCATATTCGACAACACCACGATCATCTACATGCCCGAAACCGGTGCCGGGCACCACGGGCCGGATACCGAAGCTCCGATGGTCATCATGACAGGCAAGAATTCGCAACTGGATATCGCTGGACGTTTTATTCGTTTGCCTTTCCATGCCACCGAAGGGCACAAGACTCTCAGTAACTGGTACACCACGCTGCTCAATGCCTACGGTAATCCAATTGAACATTACGGTGACCTGGACCTGGAAATGTCCCGCAAGAAGCTGGACCAGTCAGGGCCCATCAAGCAGTTGATGAGTTCGTAGTCGTATCCCGGTTCTAGGCCAGGATCTCCTTGACGACCTTTCCATGCACGTCCGTCAGGCGATAGTCCCGTCCCTGGAAGCGATGCGTGAGTCGCTCGTGGTCGATGCCAAGCTGGTGGAGGATCGTCGCGTGCAGATCGTGGACATGGACAGGCTTCTCGGCAACATTGTAGCCGACATCGTCCGTTGCTCCGTGGACGATCCCTGGCTGGATTCCTCCGCCCGCCATCCAGACGGTGAAGCAGCGTGGGTGATGATCGCGTCCGAATTTCTTACCTCCCGCTCCCTGGGCATAAGAGGTGCGGCCGAACTCGCCACCCCAGATGACAAGCGTGTCGTCCAGCATGCCGCGTTGCTTGAGATCACGTAGCAGGCCGGCCTGGGGTTGGTCGACGTCACCACACTGGGTCGGGATGTCACGCGGGACATCCCCGTGGGAGTCCCAGCCACGGTGATACAGTTGGATGAAACGAACTCCCCGTTCGGCCAGCCGCCGGGCCAGCAGGCAGTTGTTGGCAAACGTTCCCGGTTTATTGGCATGGGGACCGTAAAGTGCCAGGGTCGCAGGATCCTCGTTGGAGATATCCGTTAAATCGGGCACGGCGGTCTGCATGCGAAATGCCATCTCGTACTGGGCAACACGGGCCAGGACCTCGGCATCTCCATTACGCTCGGCATCGCGCTGGTTGAATCCGGCTACCAGGTCCAGCATGCGCCGACGATCCTCGCGACTCATACCGTCCGGATTATTGAGGAACAGCACGGCATCCGCGCTGCTGCGCAGGCGAACGCCCTGGTGTTCACTGGGCAGGAAGGCGGATCCCCAGTAGCGGGACAGCAAGGCCTGCATCTGGCCGACTCCCTGGCTGACGAGAACGACGAACGTGGGTAATTCCTGGCTTTCGCTGCCCAGCCCGTAACTGAGCCAGGCTCCCATGGTGGGCCTGCCTGCCAACTGGGAACCCGTTTGCATGAGTGTTACTGCCGGGCCATGGTTGATGGCGTCAGTATGCATGGAACGGATAAAACAGATTTCCCTGGCGATCTTACCGGTATGGGACAACAAGGGAGAAAGGTGAATGCCATCCTGGTTGTTTTCAAACTTCTCGAACTTGAAAGGTGTTGCTTTCAAGGGCAGCACAGCTTGTCCGGCAGTCATGCCCGTGAGTCGTTGTCCCCGGTGAATCTCGGGCATCTTGCGCAGATCTTTGCCATCGAGTTCCTGGAGGACCGGCTTGTGATCGTAGGTGTCCAGGTGGGAAGGGCCACCTTCCTGGAACAGGTAGATCACTCGTTTTGCCTTGGCAGGGAAATGGGGCAGCGAAGCAGGGCCCTGGGGCGCAGCAGAAGCCAGGTCGGCCAGGGCTGCTGTGCCTAGTGCCCCCAGCGCTCCGCTAGCCGAGCGGGCGATCCACTGACGACGTGTCAGATTGTTGACGTAGGATTTTAGGGGATCCATGATGTGTACCTCTCTAATCCACTACCAGGGCAGCATCGAAATTTAAAACAGTCGTGGCAACCATCATCCAGGCCGCATGCTCGGCCGCTGCCAGCTTGGCATCCCGCGGGCTCTGGCCTGCACCGGCCAGTAATCGCACGGCATCGTCGGGTTGGGCCATGTACCGTTGGCGCCAGGCGTTCAGCCCGTCAAGTAACCGCTTCTCATCGTCTGCAGAAAGGGTTCGTCCGGTACAGCGGCGGACGATGTTGGTCAGCCTGGCACGATCATCGGCCAGTCCTGCATCTTGCAGGACACGTTCTGCCAGCATGCGGGCCGCCTCCACGAATTGCGTATCGTTCATCGTAACCAGGGCCTGCAAGGGTGTGTTGGTGACCGAGCGACTGACGGCACTAAAACTGCGACCGGGGACATCGAAAATGACCATCTGGGGTGGTGGTGCATTGCGATTCCAGAACGTGTAGAGACTTCTTCGGTAGAGCTCGTTCCCGGCGCTGGTTTCATAAATGCTCGTCAGGATCAGCTTGCCACGACCGTATCCCGGGTTGTTGGCACCTTCCAGCCACAAGCGATCCGGCTGGTAGGGCAGGGCAGGATGTCCACCAATCCTGGTATTCAGCAGACCAGCTACAAACAATGCCTGGTCTCGAATGGCCTCGGCCGGAAGTCGTCGCCGGTCCATCCTGGCGAGGAGTCGATTGGTCGGATCGACTTCACGGTGTTGCGTCGTCAGCTGGCTGGCTTGCCGGTACGCTGCGCTGAGCACAATTTGACGAATGAGTGCCTTGCGATCCCAGCCCCCCTCGCGGAATTCCACGGCCAGGTGGTCGAGTAGATCAGGATGAGATGGATACGCCCCCTGGCGACCAAAATCCTCCTGCGTGGCAACCAGGCCACGGCCCATGAAGTTCGTCCAGAGTCGATTTACTTCCACGCGCGCGGTCAATGGATGACCGGGATCCGTAAGCCATTGTGAAAAACCAAGTCGGTTACGTGGAAAGGCATCCTTCCAGGCAAAGACAGAATCCAGTCCGCCACGCTGAACCGGTCGGTCCTTATCTGGGTCGCTATAGGAACCGCGTCGCAGCACGTAGTTCTGACGCGGTGAAGGATTCTCCTTCATGACCATCACCTGGAGTCCGGATTCGAGCATCTTCTTTTGCAGCGATAATCTCGACTCGGCTTTCGTGTTCTTGGCGGCGGTTGCCATGAGCGTGCAATCATCCAGTCGCCTGGATTCCTCGCCGAAGCGTTCCTTGGCAAACTGGATGAAAGGCGGGAAAGCCGGGTTGCGACTGTGATCCAGCACGGGATCTTCTCCCTGGGGATCCGCAAAAATCGAGAAGACCTGGAAGTACTCCTGCTGGGAAAAAGGATCGAACTTGTGGTCATGACAGCGACAACAATTCATTGTCAGTCCCATGAATACAGTGCTGACCGTTTCGGCCCGATCCGCGGCATATTCCACGCGAAACTCCTCGTCCAGCGAACCGCCCTCGGAGGTAATCATGTGCATCCGCAGGAAACAGGTGGCCAGTCGTGTCTCATCCGTGGGGTCCTTCGCCAGGTCACCCGCGAGCAATTCGGCAATGAAACGGTCGTACGGCAGGTTGTTGTTCCAGGCCTGCACCAGCCAGTCACGCCAGGGCCAGGAAACCCGGTAGCCGTTTTGGAGGTAGCCGTTGGTATCCGCATAACGCGAGGCATCCAGCCAGGTCAGGGCCATCTTCTCGCCAAAGTGTGTCGAACGAAGCAGTCGTTGAACCACTTTCTCATAGGACTGGGGAGATGTGTCTTTCTCGAAATCCTCGATTTCCTCGGGGGTTGGTGGCAGTCCGGTCAGATCGAAACTGAGCCGCCGGATGAGCGTTGCGCGATCGGCAGGTGGACTGGGTGCCAGGCCTGCCTGTTCCATCCTGGCCAGCAGGAATTGGTCGATGGGACCTTGTGACCAACCGGCCTGTTTTACCGGGGGAACTGCCTTACGTTGGGGTACGACAAAGGCCCAATGTTCCTGGTAGGTGGCTCCCTGCTCGATCCATTTGCGGATCAATGATACCTGCCTGGCATCCAGGGGTGGTTTACCCGAATCAGCTGGCGGCATTCGTTCGGCTGGATCCTCTGCGAGAATCTTGCGAAGTAGCGCACTGGTGTCAGGATTCCTGGGAGTGATGGGGTGAGCTCCGGAGGTTGCCTCGCCCAGGGCACTGGTTCGCACGTCCAGTCGAAAGCCACCCTCACGGCTTGCTTCATTAGGTCCGTGGCACTGGAAACATCGATCGGTGAGAATCGGACGGATATCACGATTGAAGTCAACCGTCGTGATTTTTGCTGGAGTATCCTGTCCATACAGTGTGACCGCGCTGGACGCCCATAATACGAGAAAGATTCGCAGCAGCATCGGGTATGGCATGTTCATGGATTTCTATTTCCTTGCTCTTCAGGATCCTTCTTTTTCCAGCCGGATCTTGCTGGCACGATCGATGACCGCCTGGGCCGCGTCGTTGAGTAGCAGGATTCCAATGATGAAGATCAGCAAGCCGTTGGAAAAGTGCGCACCTGTTCCATCGACCAGTAACTTGGTGGCAATCACCGCCAGGATGGAGAGCATCAGGACACCAAAATGCTTGTTCTTCGAGATGATGCGACTGAGTGGGATCATCCCGAAGATCATGATCAGCGATGCGATCAGGATCGCTACGGCCATCCACCAGAAGTGAGTTTTGATACTCATGATGGCCACGGCCGCGAAAACGGAATCGAGGCTGAAGAGAATGTTCATGCCGACCAGGTAAGCGATCACCGCGACAAAGCGGAATGTGCCGGTCGGAGCCGTACTTTCGCCATGGGCGTGTCCATGCAATTCTTCACGCAGCTTGTGGTAGTACTCGAAGAATGCCATTACCAGGATGATCAGTCCTCCCAGGAACAGGACCAGGCTCATCCAGGTAAGCTCCTCCGGATGTTTTGCGAACCAGCGATTAGGAAGCCAGGCATAATCCGGGAGCGGGTTTTGCAGGAAGACCAGTTGCGAGAGGCTAAAGAGCAAACCAATTCGCAGGAGCGCGGCGAAAACCAGCGCGGTAGATCGCCACACCAGGTGCCGGCGCGGTTCCAGCTTGAGTCCCTTCAGGGAAAACTCGATCAGTAAGCCATTGTCGATTCCCAGGCCCGCGCTTAAAAGGACCAGCGAGATAAAAGATAAAAATACTTCCATATCGATCTTTCAGTTGAAAGGATCAGGGTGTGGTACTGCCGACAGTCACTGGCGAAGACGGTTTGGACTTCAGTCCCACGGTGTTGACGGCAATCACCCGGTAGGTGTAGGTCTTGCCGGGTTCAGTCTTGGTGTCGGTGAATTGCATGGGGACCAGCGGCTGCGTGGGCGTGTCGCTATACAGCAGGTTCTGGAAGAGGGGGCGTCCGAAGCGGTTTTTACCTTGCTGGGGAACGTTAACCAGGAAGCGGTTGTCGCGTCGGATAATAAAGTGGCCCAGGCCACTTTCCAGGTCTGCCTGGACTTGCCAGGTGAGTTGGTTTCCCTTGACCTGCAGGTTGGTCGGAGCAGGGGGCGGCGTGGTATCGGCCACGGACGTATCTTTTACGTACTGCATCCAGCCACGGGCCACGGCGGCATTCGGGAACCAGGCTGCCTTCAAGGGGGCGCCTTTATATTGCGCGGTGGGAACCGCTTTGAAACCAGTTGGATTGGCGAGCCAGGCTTTGTCGGTTGGCATAGGCCTGAGAGGCTGATCACTTTTCTTGGGTAGCCGCAGTTGCAGGCAGGCATTGAGCCAGGGAATGGCAAAGTAGCGTTGGTTACCGCACTCGTGTGCTGTCAGCGGATCGACCGACACGCCGATGAGCCCCCCCTTGCTGCGCATACCATGAAAGAAAATTTCGTTGGCGGGCCAGACGCGGGCGAAGCGACCATCCTTGACCGTGACACCTTCTTTCGTTCCCGGGTTACACATGACGGGGACTTTCAAGGCAGCGGCAGGGATCGTGTGGGGTTTGATAGCCGGTCGATCCGTGTTTACTTCCAGCAGGGGAACTCCGGATCGCAGCCAGGCCGCCGCTACCCGCTGTGGGTGAAGCAGCACCATGCCACCGGCCCAGTGTCCGCCGCCACTGTGTCCCCAGAGGGCCCAGGGTACCTTTGCTAGTTCCGGATGCCCGGACTTCTTGCCCAGGTCGACGAGGCATTTTTGAAATGCCCTGTCCGAACCGTTGCGCGGGTCACACCAGAGCTGGCAGTCAGCTTTCTGGGGTTGTTCATAGGAAGGAGCCAGCAGGGCGCAGTCATGCTTGCGGGCCAGCGCCTGCCAGTGAAGGTCATAAGCGCCACTCAAGCCTGACGAGCAGGAGCCTTCACCGCAACCGTGTTGGTGGACGACGACGCCACGCAAGGTTTTGACGCCCTGGGGAATCCAGATCGTGTAGTTCACGGGAAAGCTCAACGCTCCCGGTTCCTGGGAAGCTTCGTAACGAACTCGGTAGTAGGGCGGGTCCGCATCGGGAAAGACATCGTAGGGCGGATTTTGAGCAAGCAACATGGTCGGTAATGCAGTGAGTAAAATCGCTGCGTGACAGAGAGTCGTTAATGGTGATTTGTGGTGCATGATAACCGTCTGTCGTAAGAGTTCCTCGGTTGGAATGAATGTTGAGGTGGCTATTCTAACACCTGCCAGTGGCGGTTAACATCACTCTCCATGTTACCTTTTGATTGTCGAAGTAAGATTGAATTTCGACAAGTCACTTCAGTGGTCCCCCTGTTAGCGTGTAGAATAAGAATCATTGTTAACTGGGGGTGAAGGATGATTCCATGAGTAAACAGGCAGTTTTAATTTTGCGGTTGCTGGCTGGTGCACTGCTGGTCCTGGTCGTGGGTGTTTTTTCGCAGGCAGCGGAACCGGCACCCTTCATCGTGGCCAAGGGACTGGCGGTCAAGCCGTTTGCCACCGACCAACTGGCCAATCCCGCCAGTATCGACATAGACGACCGGGGACGCGTATGGGTTGCCGAGGCCTTGAACTATCGTAAGAAGGCACGTCCGCAAGGTGATCGGATCCTGATCCTTGAGGATACGGACAAGGACGGACGTGCCGACTCGACGAAAGTGTTCTATCAAAACCCGGACATCGACGGCGTGCACGGGGTCTGTGTGCTTGGCAACAAGGCAATCGTTTCTGCGCCCGACCGAATCCTTCTCTTGACCGATACCGATGGTGACGACAGGGCAGATGTAAAGAAGCTGCTGTTCATGGGTAAGGTCATCAACCCGGTACACGGTCAGCATGATCATGCCATCCATGCGGTCATGTTCGGTCCCGATGGACGACTCTACTTTAACTTTGGCAATTTCAATGCAGGGTTGTGGCGCGAGGATGGTTCCCTGGTCAAGGATATCTATGGCTTGCCTGTCAACAACAGTCGCCAGCCGTACCAGGAAGGAATGGTTATCCGCTGCGAGTTGGACGGTAGTCGAGTTGAGGTGCTGGGCCACAACTTTCGTAATAACTGGGAAGTGACGGTCGATTCATTTGGATCGATGTGGCAGTCGGACAACGACAACGGATCGAGTTCCTGTCGCGTGAATTTTGTCATGGAGCACGGTAACTTCGGCTATCGAGATGAGAAAACGGGTGCTGCTTACGGCGCCCGGCGGACCAACATGGAAGCCACCATCCAACGTCAAATGTGGCATCAGAACGATCCTGGCGTCGTGCCCAACCTGCTGATTACCGGCTCAGGTGCGCCGACGGGTATCCTGGTTTACGAAGGCGATTTGTTACCGGAGCCGTTTCGTGGGCAGATGATTCATGCCGAACCTGGTCGTAACATCGTATGGGCGTTTCCGGCAAAGCAGGTTGGGGCAGGCTATTCCGCTCGAATCATGGAACTGGCCCGTAATGATGTGGACCGTGACTACCGTCCCTCGGACGTTTCCGTGGCGCCGGATGGTTCCCTGTTTATTGCTGACTGGTTTGACCCGGTGGATTGCTGCCATCGCACGCTCAACGACGCGGGTCGCATCTTTCGTGTGGCTCCTCCCGGGCATGTTTACGCGGTGGGTCGTTACGATTATCGTACCCCGAGGGTGCTGTACGGGCGCTGCGGAGTCCAAATCTGTCGGCGCGTTACCGGGCCTGGACTGCCCTGATAGGAATGCAGTCTCGTGCTCGACCTCACTTGGAAAAGATGGCAGTCGATTCAAACCCTCGCTTGCGAGCGCGTGCCCTCTGGCTGTTGGCCGCTTTCAACGAGGGTACGGCCCAGGCGGTCGAGATGGCTTTAGAGGATCAATCAGCAGACGTGCGTGCTCTCGCCCTGCGCATCACGCGTCGGCATCGTTTGCCGGTGGAACCGATCGTGCGGCGACTAGTACGTGATGACTCGCCCCTGGTGCGACGTGAATGTGCTGTTTCCCTGCATCGGCTTGATTCTCCTGAATCGGTTCAGCTGTGGGTTCAACTGGCCCAGCAGCATGATGGGAAAGATCGCTGGTACCTCGAATCGCTCGGTATCGGGGAAGTGGGTAAAGAGACCGCCTGCTTGACCGCCTGGCGGAAGCGGGTCGGAGAGAAGTGGAAGATGGCCGGCAATCGTGACATCGTCTGGCGTTCGCGTGCACCCCAGGCAGCGACGCTGCTGGCCGAGTTAATGCTGGATGTCAACGTTCCCGCGACAGAGCATCCTCGCCTGTTGCGAGCCCTGGATTTTCACGATGGACAACAGAAACAGGTTGCCTTGAACGAGTTGCTGACGTCGGACCCGAAACGTAATCCCGTCGTCTGGCTGGAAGCTTTCCAGCGAGCCAGTCCGCAGTTACTGAAGGCTCATCCCGATATCGCTAAACGGGCCGGTTCGGTGATGCTTAATAGTAAAGGTACGGTCACCTTCGTGGACCTGGTGGCGCGCTTCAACCGTCGCGATTTGATCAGTCACTTAATGGACATGGTGGAGAGTACGCCAGAAAATGAAGCGGGCATCCGGGCGGTTGGTCAGATCATTGCTTTCCAGCAGTGGGATCCGATCTGGAAAGCCCTCGCTGATCCGAATCGCTCGACGCCTTTCATCAAGGCACTCGGTTACATTGACAACCAGCATTCGAAAAATTACCTAACTGGTGTAGTAACCAATGAATCCCAGCCTGAGGCGATTCGATTGCTTGCCATCGCCTCGATGGGACAGAGTTCAACTCCCGCCCAGGAACTGATGAGACTCGTTGAGCAGAACAGGTTGCCCAAGGAGTTCTTTGCACCAGCCATCCGGGCGTTGACTCTTTCTCCGGGGCCCAATACCCGGATGTATGCTGCTGGTAAACGACAGCTTCTTGTTCCTATCGAGGGTCGCTGGCCACTGGAAAAAATGCTGGCCACCCCGCCCGATACCACCAAGGGGTTCGCTGCCTTTCAAAAAGGTGGTTGCATCAAGTGCCACAAGATTGGTGGGCAGGGCCAGGATTTTGGCCCGGCTCTCTCCTCCATTGGTACAAAGTTCACTTCCAGGCAACTGTTCTTGGCCATCCTGAAACCGAGCGAAACCATTAGCCAGGGTTACGAGGGCGTGAGTGTCGTGACTGACGCAGGCACTTTGCACACAGGGTTTGTCATCGCGGAAACGAGAGAGGTGTTGACGCTGCGAATTCCTGGTGGGTTGCAAAAGGAGATTCCCACGGAGAGCATTGATTTTCGTAAACGCTCACAGGTATCCTTGATGCCTGTCGGTATTGACGCAGTGCTTTTGCCGCAGGAACTGATCGATCTCGTTGGCTGGCTGAAAACGCAGCGAATGGTAAGTCCCCGGAAATGATCTTGTCCGGTAGTTGCTGGCTAGTCAGGAGATCTTGATAGACGTCAGAAAGTGTCTCCATTATACTAGGTGAACAAGCCTGAACTCGGTTCCCCGGATAGAGGCGGATCGAGAAGCACGACCTGCCATGACATAACCTGTCGGCTTGTGAAGATCCAACCCACCCAGAAATAGTGGCCATGAAACATTCCCTTCACTTGATCGTCGTCGCGATCGCCTTAACGGGCTGCCTACTACCTTCCTGCGCCTGGGCTGCGGATGGCGAAACGGTTTCCAGGGAGCGTATTCAGTCACTGCTCAAGACCTATTGTTTTCGTTGCCATGGTGCGCAGAAACAAAAGGGAGACATCCGGTTGGATCAACTGGATTTTGACCTGGTGAAAGGGAAGTCGACGGAAACCTGGCACGACACCCTGAACAAGCTCAATCTGGGTGAAATGCCGCCTGAAGACGAAGCTCAATTGTCGACGGAAGAACGTCGCCAGCTGGTTAGCTGGCTGACTGAGCAGTTGCGACTTGCCGCGCGTGCCAGGAAAGGTTCGGGCGGACAGGTAGTGATGCGGCGACTCAACCGGGCCGAGTACCAGTACACCATGAGTGACTTGCTGGGGATCAAGATGGATTACAGCCAGGAGCTTCCTGTTGACGCGAGGTCAGCCGATGGGTTTCGCAACAATGGTGCTTCGCTTGAGACCTCTGCGTTACAAATCGAGAATTACCTCAAGGTTGCCCGTAAGGCCATAGACTTTGTCCTGGTAGAAGGTGAACAACAGGATCGTACGGTGACCGAGATTTCCAGGAACAAGGGGAAAGTCAAGGGTCCGGGGAGCAAGAGTTTTATCGGGAATTCTTCGGAACGCCTGGGGCGCGCTAACTTTTGGCATGGATCCTTTAAGGATTTACCACGAACGGACGTTTTCACGATACGCATCAAGGCACATACGGATCGTAAGCCGGGGCAACCTGTTCCTGTCCTCTTTGCGCGCTATGGTTACTTCGTTTCCGGTTTGACCCTGAACATCATGGGGGATGCGGGTGAAATTGAGATTGCCTCCACGACTCCGGAGTATTATGAGATTACCGGTCGCCCGGAGTTCTTTCCCCTTCCGGAAGCTCATGTACCGTCAGCGAAACTGAATGGTGTCATTACCTTGCAGAATGCGCTGGTGGACGGCCAGCCGCCCACCAAGCCTGTTAACAAGGTCATCGAGGAGACCAAGAACGGGAAGACCAGGAAAACCAAGGTTCAGGAATATCCTGAGGATCCCGACTTTCCGCGCATCATTATCGAGACGGTAGAGATCGTGCGGCACGACCATGACTCCTGGCCTCCTGCTTCACACCGCGACATCGTTCCGGGAGAAGAGGATCTGCAATCGCGTGCTTCAGTACGTCGCGTTCTGAAGCAATTCCTGCGGCGTGCCTGGCGCCGGCCTGCGAGCGAGGAAGAGTTGCAACAGTGGACTTCCCATTTTATGACGATCCAGGAGCAGGACGGTTCCGAGATTTTCGCTCTCAAGGAAACACTGGCGGCAGCCCTGGCCTCTGCGAATTTCATTTTTCGGAGCGAGCCTCATGTGGCCGGCAAGCCACGTCCCCTTTCAGATCATGAATTGGCGACGCGACTTTCATATTTCCTTTGGAGTTCCATGCCTGATGAGGAACTTTCGGCCCTGGCGGATGCGGGCCGTTTGCGGGACCCTTCTGTATTGCAGAAACAATTTGACCGGATGTTTAAAGATGAAAAATCTGATCGGTTCGCCGAGCAGTTCTGCATGCAGTGGCTGGACCTTGAGGGTGTCGATCGAGTCGCTATTAATCCCCAGTACTACAAGAACTTTGATAACGCGTTAAAGCCTGCCATGGTTGGCGAGACGCTGGCCTTCTTCAAGGAGATCCTGCAGGGCAACGCTTCGGCGCTTCAGTTTATCGATGCTGATTTCACGATGCTGAACGCAGCCCTCGCGAAACATTATGGATTAAGTGGTCCAAGGTCACAGCGATTCGAGCGCGTGTCGCTGAAGGGAACGCAGCGTCCTGGTGGTCTCCTAGGGCATGCTTCTACGCATCTTGCTGGATCGGATGGTGCGGATTCTCATCCGATCAAACGTGCCGTCTGGATCCGGGAACATCTCCTGCATGATCCTCCCAATCCCCCGCCACCCGATGTTCCTGACCTGGCAGCAAGCGTACCTAATTTCGAAAAGCTCTCGATCCGTGAACAACTCGTGCAGCATCGAGAGAAAGAAGCCTGTGCCGATTGTCATCGCAGCATCGATCCGTGGGGAATTGCTCTCGAGGGATATGATGCGATCGGGTTGCTAAGGGAAAAGACCGCGAGGTTGAAAAAGCCTGTTTCCACGGAAACGGTGCTACCGGGCAACCACCAGGTTTCGGGTTTAGCTGACTTGAAAAAAGTTTTGCTCGATGTGCGACGGGACCAATTTGCTAAGGCATTAGTCTCAAAAATGCTGATTTATGCCCTGGGACGATCCCTGGAACTGGCGGATGATCCCCTGGTCGAGGAATTAAGTGTACAATTTGCTAAGGACGATTATTGTCTCTCCGATTTGATGAAAAATATTGTCATGAGCGAGCTGTTTTTGTCGCGATAATGACCACAAGAATAGATCTTTGATGAATAGTGATAAGGATGCCGTCATGAATCAAAAATCACTACCCATGAAACGCCGGACCATGCTCAAGGCAGCTGGGATCTCCCTGGCTTTGCCCTGGATGGAGTCCTTTGCGGGGTCCCAGGAAAAAGCGCCTCCGCGTCGCTTCTGTTCCATCTATTTTCCCTACGGTGTAAGCCTGCCCAAGCAGGAAGGGCAATACGGTCAATGGAACTGGTTTCCCAAGGGTAACGGCACAGATTTCACTTTCAATAAATCGCTTGAGGTGTTGGAACCCTTTCGTGACCAGGTCACAGTCCTGGGAGGACTTTCGCATCCCAAGGTTCGTCGCATTGGTGGACATGACAGTGGAGACACCTTCCTGACAGGTGAAGAGCTCAGCCTTGCCACCACCGGCTTAAAGAATTCCATTTCCCTCGACCAGTTCATGGCCCGCACCCATAGGCTGGGTAGATTTACCCGCTTTGCCAGCTTGACGCTCTCGTCGGATGGCGGGACAGGTATGCCCACGCGAGCCAACACGCTTTCCTACTCCTCGACTGGCCAGCCCATCCCATCGTTTAACCGTCCGGCCATTGTTTTTGAACGATTGTTCGGGCTCAATGGAGACTCCATCGACGCCCAGCGAAAAGGTCTTACACGCACGGGCAGCCATCTCGACCTGCTTCTCGATGAGGCCAAGACCCTGCAACGCAAGCTGGGTAAGGCAGACCAGGGCAAGCTGGATCAGTACCTGACTTCCGTTCGTGAAATTGAACAGGACGTGGAACGTTCCGCTCGCTGGCTGAAAGTGCCGCGACCGAAGGCGAATGCTGAAGGGCTCAGCCTGGATGCTGATAACGAAACTCCGGACAAGCTGATTCACACCATGCTTGATTTGATCGCGCTGGCCTTCCAGACGGATTCTACCCGGTTCGTCACGTACCAGTTGGCAAGCATGCATGGGGCGATCTCGATTGCCAACAAGTTTCCTTCGTTGTTGGGATTCAATAAGGATGCTCACGGTTTAGCCCATGGTGCTGGCAAGGGTGCGGGTGCAGAAAACAAGGGCAAGTGGGATCGTTACCAGGCATCCTGCCTGGCCTACTTGATGAAGCGACTCAGCGAGATGAAAGAGGGGAATGGATCGGTACTGGATAACACGTGCCTGTTTTATGGTAGTAGTAACAGCAAGACTCACAACAATACGAACTATCCGCTGATTCTTGCTGGTGGCAAGAGCATGGGATACAAGCATG
>PVBE011829384.1_pt1 | contig 14154 bp, 10 predicted proteins | sample 1631181 | NCBI WGS metagenome assembly PVBE01 (sample SAMN08397723, study PRJNA350692) | Marine metagenome, whole genome shotgun sequencing project. | isolation source: water | place: Pacific Ocean | collected 2012-04
AGCCTTGTGCTGTCGAGGTCAGCGAAATGCCCTACGCCCAGGAAGTCATCTCTTTCGAACCCGGCCTCGGCGCTGGCTTCGGCGCTGCAGACATGCCCGAGGTCGTTCTCGGGCCTCCCAGTGGGAGGGGCGTTTCGTCGGCAAGCCTCGACGTGGTCTCTTTGGGTGTTGGTGGCGAGATCGTCCTCGGCTTCGGCGGGCGAGTCATCTTGGACGGACCGGGAGACGACTTGATCGTCTTCGAGAATCCGTTTTGGGCGAGCGGAAACGCTCAGGCTGTCTGGGCCGAGCTAGGCGAGGTGTCGGTGAGCGCCGATGGTGAAAGCTGGCATACCTGGGATTGCGATCCCGAGGACACTGCCGAAGCGATCTGGCCGGGTTGCGCTGGCTGGACTCCGACCCTTGCGTACGACGCGTGCGAGCTGCTCGAGCTCGATCCCGAGGTGACGGGCGGCAACGCCTTCGACTTGGAAGATCTCGGCCTCAGCGAAGCGCGCTTCGTCAAAGTCCGCGATCTTGCCGTCGACGGCGGGACGCCCAGTGCGGGCTTCGATCTCGATGCGGTTGGGTTGGTGAACTTTCAGGATGAGTGAGCTGAGACGCCGCCTCGCGCCGAGCTTGGTGGGAGCGCTTGCCGCGACAAGCGCGATAACGGCCGTGCTGGCGGTCGCCGCATGCGGAGAGCGGACGGACGAAACGTCGTCCGTCTCTCCGCCGGCGGCCGTGCCCTCTCAACACGTCGATCCGAAACGTTGCGCCAAATGTCACCCCGAGCACTATCGAGATTGGTCCGGCTCGATGCACGCCTATGCGTCGAAGGATCCCATCTTCCGCGCGATGAACGAGCGTGGGCAGCGCGAGACCGACGGCGCTCTCGGTGACTTCTGCATCCAATGCCATGCGCCCATGGCCGTGCGTCTCGGCGCGACCACGGACGGTCTCAACCTGGACGAACTGCCGGACGACTTGCAGGGCATCACCTGCACGTTCTGCCACCTTGTCGATGGCGTCACTGACGACCACAACAACCCGCTCACCCTGGCGTCGGATAATACCTTCCGCGCCGGCATCGACGATCCCATCGAGACTTCGTTTCACGGGTCGGTTGGGTCGCCGCTGCATAAGAGTACGGGCGTCGAGGCCGCCGCGCTCTGCGGGAGTTGCCACGACATCATCACACCAAATGGCGTGCACATGGAGCGCTCATTCTTGGAGTGGAAGCAGACGCAATACTCAAAGACCTCGCCTTGCGGTTCGTGCCACATGCCGGCGTTTGACGGGCCGGCAGCGTCCGTAGAGAACGCGCCCAAACGCCGCGTTCATAGTCATGTCTTTGCCGGTGTTGACCTCGCTCTTGTCGACTTTCCCGAAACGGAGAGCCAGGAATTTGCCGTGCGCGCTGGGCTCAACCAGGTACTGGCGGCAAACCTTTGCGTGAATTCCGTGACGGGCGGAGCCGAGGTTTCGGTAACGCTTCGCAATCGTATTGCTGGGCACGGCTTTCCTAGTGGTGCGGCGCCGGACCGCCGCGCCTGGGTGGAGCTCATCGCCTACGATGGCGAACGCGTCGTCTTCGAATCGGGCGTTGTTGCCGACGACGAACGTCTTAATCTGGACGACCCGGATCTGTGGTGGATGGGCGACCGTCTCATCGGTGCAGACGGCAAGCCCGTACACATGTTCTGGGAGGTCGAGGGATACGAATCCTTCGCGCTTCCCGGACCAGAAACGAGCGATCCCGAGGACGAGCGTTTCGCCGCCACGGCGCGCACGCGAACGTTCACGGTCGAGGCCGCCACGCCGACGCGCGTCACGCTGCGCGTTCGTCTGCGCGCGGTCGATCTCGGCGTTGTCGACGACTTGATCGATTCCGGTGATCTCGACCCATCGATTCGCGAGCGGATCGCCCACTACGAGCTATCGAATACAGCTTTGACGTGGACGTCAGGGAACGGCGAGCCCTGCAAAGCGTCGCGCTTTCAGTGAAGCGCGGAGACGGCAACAAGACCGGAACCTGATCCAGATCATTTCCGCCCAGCCGGGCCGTGGGAGGATAGCGACCATGGCTGGACGGAGCTTCTTGGATCGAGAGCAACGGACGGTTCCGACGTCGGCTGGGTCCATCGACTTTCCGATCCTCTACTCGGATACCAACGGTTTTTTCGCGTTCTTTTCCACGAACCAGGACGCAGCGGAGCGGAAGCTCGCGGGAACGGGCCTCGATACGGTCCATCTGCCCTGGCCACGTTCGAAGAAGGTCCTGGTTGGCGTTGCCTTCTTCGAATACGTCGACTGCACGATCGGTCCTTATAACGAAGCCGCGATAGCCGTGCCTGTCGCTCCGCGGAGTCGCAGGGATCGCGGGCGTGCCCAGGGCTCGCAACGTTTCTTGCTCTCAACGCTCCTGAAGAAACCAGCCGATCGCAGCCAGGGCATGTACATCCTAGAGCTGCCAGTCTCGACACCGATCGCCTGCGCCGGGGGTCGAGAGGTGTATGGCTACCCAAAATTTGTCGCGGATATTCCCGTCGAATTTGGCACCCGCCGCTTCGCTGGCGAAGTGATCGATCCCGACACGGGAGAACTCATCGTTCGTCTGTCCGGGCAAGACGGTCGACGTGTCGGAGCGCGCAACGTCAACCTCAATACCTATTCGAATCGTGATGGCGATCTCATTCACACCGCTATCGAGCTAGAGGGGAAGTCGCGGATGGGTCGCGGGAGCGGCTACACGCTCGAAGTGGGGCCCTCCAAACATTCGATGGCGGAGACGCTGCGCGACTTCGGGCTGGACGGGAAGAACCCCTCATTCGTGATGCGCAGCGACCATTACCAGGTCGTATTGCCCGAGGGAGCGGTGGCCGAAAGCGACGTGACGCGCCGATGCCGCTCGGACGAGCCCTAACGGCTCCGTGAACGGCCGCTCACAACTCGCGATACATCGCCAGCAAGAGACCGTGCAGGCTGTGATTGGCGCGCGCGCGGGCTCTCGTAGTTTTTTGCGATGCTTCGTAGAACGCCTCGTCTCGCAACAGGTCGAGCTTGACGCGCAAGTCGTGGGCGTCACTGTAGAAGCTCACACGGTCGGCCAGGTGCGCGTTGGCGCGTACGAGATTCGTCAAGACGGGCTTCCCGTACCAGATCGCGTCCGCGACCGATGTGTAATCCGTGTGGACCTCGCCGGTAACGGGGATGACGACGACGCGGCTATGTACAATGGCGCGCACGTAGAGTTCTGGATCTAGGTAAGAGACGCAGACGAACTTCGGATCCCTGCGGAGTTCTTCGATGATGCGATTCTGTCGTTCGGCTTCTTCGCCGCGCCCCGGCCGCGCTTCGGCCGAGGTGACGAGAACCGGGGCGTCGAAGAGGTCACGGTTTTCGAGCAAGAAACCGTAGTCGCGATCTCCGCCGCCCAACGCGAGGTAGGGGATGCACGCTTTCTTTGGCGTCTTGAAGTAGGTATCGATATTGGGCGGTAGATCGATGTCTGAGCGATAGTCGATCGGTCTTTCCGACAGGCCTTCGAGAAAGTCCTCGTCGGAGAGCGTGCTTCTTAGCGTGCTGTAGACGCGAATGGTCGCCGGGCGTCGTCGAACGAAGGGGTGGAGCAGTCTTGCGAGAGCGCCGCGCGGAGCGGGCGCTGCTCTCGCCGGCTCCGAGGATAGATTGAATCGCGTCCTCCCGACGTGAACGGCTCTAGCGCCCGTTGCGTCTCCGAAACTCGGCAGCTTCTGGTTGCTGTCGAAAGAGATCACCGCGTCGTAGACGTCCGGCTGGCGTGCTTCCGCGGCGCTGACGTAGCGCACGTTGCGCAGCTCTGGATGAAAGCTCCGACCATCGGCGTCAAACGCGACGCAATCGCAGCGCTTCAGGCGCTCGCGGCCGAGAGCGTTGAAGAAGAGCAAGAACGTGCGCTCGTGGAACTTCATCGCCGAGTTCGACAAGAGCAGGATCCGGAGATCGTTCTTTGGCAGCTCGGCGACTTGGCGTCGCACATCCTCGACGAAGGCGTCGTCGAGCGTCATCGGCAGCGCGGCCAGGTCGACGCCGAGCGTGCGCTGGATTTCGCCGAGCGCTTGCCTCATATCTGGTCTGCGGCCGCCCACAGCCGGGACCGTAGTGGTCTCGGGAAAAGTCCTCAAGCGTGGATCCGGCCTCCGGACCAGAGGCTAGGGCGACACTTTTTGCCGCTGGCGAACGATTCCTCGGGAAACGTGATCTCAATGGATAGTGGAGCGCCTACACTCGCTTAGGCCACCGACCTGTGCTCACCACCCAAGCCCATCCCCATCCAATCGTCGTAGCAGGCGCCGCCCTGGTTGCTCTTGCGACGCTTTCCTTCGACGTCGCAGCAGAGTCGGCCGACGCGCGTAGCGCCCTAGCTTGTACAGAGAGTCACGAATGCGCCGACCAACTCGGGTACGGACACGTTTGCCGCGACGGCGAGTGCAAGGAGTACGTTGACCGAACCGACATACTCGAAGCCGTCGGGCTCGTTTCCGAGGCTCCCGAACCTGAGAAGTATGGGATCTATCCGGTCATTCTGCCGGCCCTAGGTTTCAATCCTGCTCTCGGTTTTGTTGGTGGCGTGCTCGGGAACCTGGGGATCTACCTCGGTGATCCGGACGATACGACCATCTCCCAGGCTGGCATCCTCGCGCTCTATACGACGAAGCAACAACTCGTGCTCAAGCTCGTCTCGACGTTGATGACGCCGAAGAATGAGTGGGAGCTTCAGGGGGACTGGCGCGCGTTCATCTACAACCAAAGCACCTACGGTCTGGGCAGTGGAACGCCGCCGGTCGTGGAGGGGTTTCCAACGCCTGGCGGTGGGCGCACCGCGCCGCTCCCCGGGCCCCAGCCCATGGACTTCAACCTGATTCGTGTTCACGAGACGGTGCTGCGTTTGGTGGGTTCAGATCTCTATTTTGGGGGGAGCTACCGGCTCGATCACCATTTTGCCATCGTGGACGAAGAACTCGATCTCTTGGCGTCACCACCACACGTCACGAGTTACCACGCGTATACGGAGGCTTTCGGTTTTGACCTGGCGCAGTCTACGGTCTCGGGCGTAGCGCTCGATGTCCTCTACGATAGCCGCGACTCAACGATTAACCCTTATCGAGGCGTCTACGCGAAGCTCAGCTACGGCATCTTTCCCACGTGGCTAGGCAGTGATCAGAACAGTACGACACTGACTGGCGAGCTTCGGAACTACCTGGGGTTGTCCGAGAACATGCCACGAAACGTGTTGGCGCTGCGCGTGCGCGCCACGGGAATTCTCACGGGAAACCAGCCTTATCTAGCGCTACCGTCCACCGGCTGGGATGCCCACGGAACGACGGGTCGCGGCTACGTGCAGGGGCGCTTCCGGGGAACTTCGGAGGCGTACGCTGAGGTCGAGTGGCGTTTTCCGATTCTGAATAGTGGCGTCATTGGGGGAACCGTCTTTGCGAACGCGTCGACGTTTGCCCGTCCGAGTTTCGACGGCGCTGTCGAAGAAGCAGGCGAGAGCCTCTTCGATAGCATTAAGCCAGCGGGCGGCGTCGGTCTGCGTTTGCTGGTGAACAAGCTCTCCCGCACCAACGTGCGTTTCGACGCGGCCTGGGGCGTGGACTCGTTCGGTTTCTACATGGACGCGGGCGACACTTTCTGAGCCTCCCGCGCGACACGCGACACGCGACAGGCGGCGCGCGGCTACGTGCCCACGGATTTTGTGACCTCGGAGATCCCCCCCGCGTATCCCCAACGCAAGAGCGAGCGTACCGCCGGGCTGCGGTAGAGTTTCGCCGCGACGAGCCAATGCATGGCGCCCTGAACGCCCACCCGCGCAGCGGAGGGCCACGTGATTTGACGGCCGCAGGCACGGCGATACGCCCGCGCTTCGCGCGCTCCGAAACCGCCGCCATGCCCGGAGGGCATGCCGCCATGCCCGGAGGGCATGCCCGCGCCCAGGGACTGCGCGGCAGCTGCTCCCGCGAGCATGCCCGAATGAAGCGCTTGCCAGATCCCCTCGCCGGTCAGTGGATCGATCAGCCGCGCAGCGTCGCCGCATGTGAGCAAGCCGGCTGCCGCCGGAGGTTGGTGAAAGGTCGCGAGCGGAAGCGACCAACTGCGCCGCTTTCCGACGCGCCGTGCGCCAGCGAAGCGCTCTTTATGGCGACTCAGGAAGTCGTCCAGAGCCGAGCCCAGCTTCTCGCCGCCCTTCTTGTAACGGCTGGCGGGCTGATACACGCCAATATTTGCGACGCCGGCAACGGGGGGAAAAATCCACCCGTATCCCCTTGGCAGCTCGCGATCGAAGTAGTGCTCGCTGTGACCGGGATCTTCGGCGGGCACCATATCCTCGTAGTATTCGGTGACGGCGACGCCCATTCCGTGCCGGCCTGGTGCTTTCAGTCCCAGCGCGGCCCACGCGACCGAGCCGGGGCCATCGGCGCCGATGACGACGTCGGCGTTCCATCGAAACGTCCCACCGCTCGCATCGCGGCCTTCGGCGCCGCTGATGCGCTCACCATCTTTGGTGATCTGGCGAATGTGAACGCCCTGGACGACCGTGGCGCCCGTATTCGATAGCGTCTCGAAGAGCGCGTTATCCAAGTCTAGCCGCGGCGCGATGGATCCGGGCCGCTCGCCGTAGCTTCGGCAGACGCGGCTCCCGTCCGGGAAGATGGCCGCCGCGCCGCTCACCGTTGCCTTCGGGACGGATTCAAATGCCGCGCCCGCCCCGAGCACGTCGATCAGCTCGACGGCTTTATTCGACAGCGCGTCGCCGCACGTCTTCGGCCGTGGAAATTGCGCCCGGTCTACGACACAGACGCTCGCGCCCGCCTGTACCGCGGCGATGCCCGCCGCACAGCCCGCAGGCCCGGCACCAATGATCAGAATATCGCTCGACGGAATGGTCACAGCTCGCTTCTAGCGCAAACCGGGCTTGGGGGCATTGCTGCTCGAATCCTCGCCTGGACCGAGAAAGGGGACGAACCGAACGGGGATGAGCGTCGTTCTCTTGAACGCCTCTTCGTCCGAGCCGCCGGCTTTTTCCCGGCGCCACAGCTCGAGCCTCTGTCCGCCACTGTCCTGACCGACGGGGATCACCAACCGTCCCCCAACGGCGAGCTGCTCAAGGAGCGGCGCGGGCACGGAGTCGGGAGCTGCCGTGACGATGATGACGTCGAAGGGCGCGGCTTCCGGCCAGCCGCGGTAGCCGTCCCCAACACGTAGCTGCACCTGCGTCGGCCCATAGCCGAGCGCTCGCAGATTGCGTTTTCCAAATCGCGCGACATCGGGCAGGTATTCGATGCTGTAAACGAACTCACACATCTCGGCGAGAACGGCCGCTTGGTAGCCGCTGCCGGTGCCGATCTCGAGGCATTTCGAATACGGGTCGGGGGAGACCGCCTGAGTCATGTAGGCGACGATAAAAGGCTGAGAGATGGTTTGCTTGTTGCCGATGGGCAAGGGCCGGTCGTCGTAGGCGTGGCGCTGACGGCTTGCGGGTACGAATGCATGCCGTGGAACGCGACGCATGGCTCTGAGCACAGCCGGCGACTTGATGCCGCGCGCGCGAAGCTGGTTCGATACCATCGCCTCGCGTTCCGTGACTCGCTCGCTAAACGGATCGCTTGCTGCCGTCGAGGCGTCGGCTCTTGCGCGCGTCGCGGCGCTGCCGCCCGTTGTTGTGGCGGCGTCTGGACGGGGCGCTTGCTGGCGGCTGCAGCCGTTGGCAGCGACCGTCACGGCGAGGAAGAGCGCGCTCACAGCGCTGATGGCGCCGATAGCGCCGTCCGGGTACCGAGAAGAACTCGACATTGCTTCCGTGACATAGCGCGCGCGACCCGGCGCTGCACGAGAAGGAAGCGTCGGCGCTGCTGAGGATCCGCGGCCGCGGAGCGCGCGCCGGGCGCGAGCCGGACCGATCTCCCCCGAAGCGGGTGTTTCGCCCCTCGCCGTGCCCTCGCGCGGCGCGCGAGCACGGTCGCTCGGCCGGTTTCCTTTCCGTTTCGGGCTCCCGTGCTGCGATTTCCGCGCCGGATCATCCCGTGGAATCGCCATTCACGGGTAGCCGTGCACCCGCGTCAAACGATAGGATACCGCCGCTTCTATGAAGATTTCGAAACGGATCGGGACGATGGGCGCGGCTCTTGGGATCCTCTGTGGCTCTGCCACCGCACAGGCTCACGGTGTCTGGGGTCACGTGCAGGTGACGGCCTGGGCTCTCGATAATCTCTCACCCGGTCCTCTCCGCGACATGTTCCAGGACCACGACGTCTTCAACGCGGCCCTCTTCGGCGCCGCGTTCACGGATTCGGGCTACGCGCCCGGGAATATCACCAAGGACGACGAGGAGTGGACCGCATTGGTGTCCAGGGCCTCCGCCTATTCTGAGCACACGCATTGGGAGCCCTTCATCCAGCAATTCGTCGAGTGGCTGCGCAAAAACGACCCGCCGCCCTACGACCACCTGCCTGCCGCGGAGCGCTTGGAATCAGAGAAGCGACTGGCCTTCCTCTTGGGCTGCGCCTCCCATGGTTTGCAGGATGAAATCTTCGACTCTCTATTTCTTCTTCAAACTCAGGAGCATGACGCATCCGGGCAGTCCGAAGTGGATCCCGCGAGCGACGGATTCCTCGGCGCCGACGGCCATTCGCGTTTTCTCCCCGAGCCCTACGTACCTTTCGACACCGTGCTTGAGATCTACGCCGACGCGGGGCTCGATACGGATCGAGAGACCATCGAAGAATCGCTGAACGTGTTGGGGGTGTACCTCAGCGAGGCCGGTCGCGCGTATCAGTCGACCCTGGCGGCCAATGCCGAGGCAGATCTCCCGTGGACGCGCGCCCACTACATGGACACCGAGATCCCCGGCAGCCTCAGAAGCGAGATCGTGCCGACCGGTCACTACATGCAGGCCATCTGGGATCGCCTGCATCGGCCTGAAGTCGACGCCGGCGAGGTGACCGCGTACGAGATGGTCATCCACACCTACCCCGAGGCGCCGCGGCGTATTCTGGGGACTGACTCTGCGAGTCCCGATTCTTGGGTGACTCTGATTTTGGGTGAAGGCATGGCGATGGACAGCATCGCGCCGAGCTGGACCGAGAAAGATGCCGGCGACGTTCCCTTTGCTCTCGCCGGCACTCGTTGGGGCGCGCACCACACGCGACTCATTCGCCTGCAGCCGAGCGCATCACTCACACCCGGCAAGTGGTACACGGCCGGCATCGCGGCGGGCGCCGAGCTTATCGGCGGCGGTCAGGCCGCCGCCTTCACATTCGACTTTCAAGCGCCTTGCGAGACCCCGGACGACGAGCTCTGCCCCGATCTCGGAGAGTTCGCCGAGCCGAGGGTTGACGGCGAATGGCCCGCGAAGACCGAGGAACCGCCCGCCGACGACGACTCCGAACCCGACGCCCCCGACAACAGCGAAACGCTGCCGGGGGAGTCGGCCGCGACCTCCACCGGAAGCGATTCGGGCTGTTCCGCATCGGTCACGGCGCCGGCGGGCACATCCGGATTGCTCTTCGCCGGGTTGCTCGGAGCGTTCGCCGCGATTCGTCGCCGTCGGCGCGCGTAGCGCGTCCGACGCGTTCGACGCGTCATTCGTGACGGAAAACGACGCGCGGCCTTTCGGCAAGTTCGTGCCTTCGGCGGCCATGACCTCGAACACACCGCCGGGCAAGGCGAAAACTCTTCCGCGGTCGCCACTTCCCGAGACGTGCCCCACTTCTGCGCCCATTGCGCAATGAAATAGGCTCCACGAGTGTGCGCTCAGTGACTGGAATCTCCGACGCCGCGCCACGCCGCCGCGTCCGCGGCCGCGGCGCGCGCTCGGGTGGCGCAAAGACCCACGTCCGTCACAATAAGGGTGCCATGCCGCGGTGTCATAGGACGGACCCGAACTACCCCCGCGTGAAGCTCGTCTTCGCCGGCGTGTCGTCGAGCATCCCCGCCGCCCGAGCACAAATACAGCGCGCCTTCGACCAGCTCGGACTGCCGGCGAGCTGGACCGAGCAGGGGCATAGCGAATGCGACGCCGCGATGGTGCTCGTCAACGAAGAGCGCGTCGAAGTCGATGCTGCAGCCATCGTCGCCGCGATTCGCGGCCGAGTTTCGCGATTCTAGTCGCCTTACGTCTGCGCTTCCGACGCGGAAACCGAGAGCTGGCTTCCAGCGCGTCCCCTGAAGTACCACGCGCTGTATGCAAAACCAGCCATCGCGACGACGGCGACGACGTACCCGGACGCGCGAAGAAATGCGAGCTTGCTCATCTCGGCGTGCCCAAAATGCTTGTAGAGCACGAGTCCGACCGAGCCCGCGTAGCCCGAGGCATCCGCAAGATAAATCAGGAATACAGCCGTTCCGACCGTCCCCGTTGCCGCGAACATTCGATCGAAAAGAACACAACCAAAAGGCACGTACGCGAGGTAAAGACCGAGTCCGATCCCGATCATCCAGCCCACCCCGCCCAACGCTCCCACGTCAAAGAGCAAGGTGCTGAGCCCAATGATAGCGGCCCCAGCGAACATCATGGCGTGGGCGGCAAATAGCCCGGCGCGGTTGTCCTTGATAAAGTAGATGAGCCCGAGCACGGCCATGACCCCAAACGCGATGGGGATCTCCGAAAGCGTGAAGATATGCGCCGCGTCACCGTGGCCGAGCTGCTGCCAAACCTCGGCGGCGTAATTGTCTCGAAAATCTCGAAACGCGGTGAGCCCAACATAGAGCGCGATCAGCGCGAGGAGCCCGCCGAAGAACTTGCGCAGCAGAGACCACCGCTGCGCCGCGTACATCGGCTTGCGCGCCGAGCGAGCTTCCTCGTCTTCCGGCAAGGGCGGCGGCAATTGCGCCAGCGCCCAGACGGCGAGCAAGAATATCGGTAGAAATACGAGCCCGGTCACGGAAGGCATCCACGGCTCGGGCACGCCGGCGTGCACCATCAGCCCCTTGCCGACGGATTTTACGGCGCCGCTCGCCAAAATGTACGAGCAGCTGAGTGCGGCTCCCAGGAGCTCCGACGTACGCCGCCCCTCCAAAAACCCAAAAACGAGTCCCCAAACCGCGCCGAGTGGCAGCCCGTTGAAGAAGATAGCGACGACCTGGTAAGGGGGCGGCACGGCGCCAAAGATCAGCAGCGCGCCCTCGGCCCAGCCAATCAGCAGCAGCAACGCGACGACGCGCCGGGACGGCGAAAGCTCGGAGAGAAACTTCACGCCGAGCCACTTTGAGAGCGCGTAACCGATGACCTGAGAGATCACCAACGCGTCCTTCAGCGACATCCCCCCAAAGGTCTCGCCCGCGTACGTACCGGCGGCGAAGGGCTTGCGGAACGCGTACATGCAGAAGTACGCCGTAAACGCCGCAGCGCCCGCGAAGAGCGCGAACTTCGCCGGATCAGCCCGGCGGAGCCAGACTCTTAGCGTTCCTTCTTGCGCCATCGGCACCGAGGTTAGCGGATCGCGCTGGGCGGTGGCCAGATAGCGCCGCCTTCCGGGGACCGCGAGCTTGCTCGGCGACTCACCGCGGTACGGAAAGCGCGCGAACCACCGCGGCGGCTCGCCCGGCGCGCGCGCGAGGCCCGCCGCCCGGATGCGCGTCAACGGATAGAAAAGGCCGCCGCCACCAGAATTCACGAGCATCCGACGTTCGCCGCGCTCGTTCCCGCGGCGCTGCAATGTCCCGATTTGCGGACATTTCGCCCCCCATAGGTCGGTCTATGCCCCCCCAAATGTCCCGATTTGCGGACATTCTATTCGGAGCCGCCGCACGCCGGCGCATGCCGCCGCGCGCTTCCGCGCGCGGTGGCCCTAATCGTTAATGATAGCGTTCAGCGTCGGGCTCGGTCGCATCGCCTTATCGGTGAGCGTCGGATCAGGCTTGTAGTAGCCACCGAAGTCCACCGGTGGACCCTGGACGCTGTTCAGCTCGTCCACGATCTTCTTCTCGTTGTCCGCCAGCGCTTTCGCGATAGGAGCGAAGCGCGCCTTGAGATCCGCGTCGTCGTTCTGCTCGGCCATCGCCTCGGCCCAGTAGAGCGCGAGGTAGAAGTGGCTGCCGCGATTGTCGAGCTCGTGCACCTTGCGCGACGGCGACTTATTGGACTCCAGGAACTTCGCCGTCGCCGCGTCGAGCGCCGCCGCCAGAACGTGTGCCTTGGGCAACTTGTAACGCTCCGCCAAATGGTCGAGCGACGCGCCGAGGGCGAGGAATTCGCCGAGTGAGTCCCAGCGCAAATGCCCCTCCTTTTCCATTTGCTGCACATGCTTGGGGGCGGAGCCACCGGCGCCTGTCTCAAAGAGCCCGCCGCCGGCCATCAGCGGAACGATGGAGAGCATCTTGGCGCTCGTACCGACTTCGAGAATGGGGAAGAGATCCGTCAGGTAGTCGCGCAGCACGTTGCCGGTAACCGAGATGGTGTCCTTGCCTTCCTTGATTCGCTCGAGGCTCACGCGCGTGGCTTCGACGGGCGAGAGGATTTGGATGTCGAGGCCGGTCGTGTCGTGATCCTTGAGGTAGGTCTTCACCTTCGCGATGACTTGCGCGTCGTGGGCGCGGTTTTCGTCGAGCCAGAAAATTGCTGGCGAGCCGGTGTGGCGAGCGCGGCTGACGGCCAGCTTCACCCAATCCTGGATCGGAGCGTCTTTGGCTTGGCACATGCGCCAGATATCGCCGGTCTGGACGGGGTTTTCGAGTAGCGTATTGCCCTTGGCATCCACGACCCGGACCGTGCCGTCCGCGGGGATCTCGAACGTCTTGTCGTGGGAGCCATACTCCTCCGCCTTCTGCGCCATCAGCCCTACGTTGGGTACAGATCCCATCGTTGTCGGATCAAAAGCGCCGTGCTTCTTGCAGAAGTTAATCACTTCCTCGTAGACGCCGGCGTAGCAGCTGTCGGGAATGACGGTCTTGGCGTCCTGCAGCTTGTTATCCCAATTCCACATCTGACCCGATGCGCGGATCATGGCTGGCATCGAAGCGTCGACGATGATGTCGCTCGGGACGTTGAGGTTGGTGATGCCCTTGTCGGAGTTCACCATCGCCAAGTCGGGGCCGTTCTCGTAGGCGGCCTTGATGTCAGCCTCGATCGCTTCGAGCTGGTCTTTGGGCAGCGCCTGGATCTTCTCGAGCACGTCACCGAAGCCGTTCTTGGTGTCCACGCCAAGTCCGGTGAAGACAGCGTCGTACTTGGTGAAGAGGTCCTTGAAAAACACCCGGACGCAATGACCAAACATGATCGGGTCGGAGACCTTCATCATCGTGGCCTTCAGATGCAGTGAGAAGAGCACGCCTCGTTTCTTGGCGTCCGCGACCTGTTCGTTAAGGAACTCGACGAGCGCCTTCTTGCTCATCACCGTGGAGTCGATGACTTCACCTTCGAGCAACTCGAGGCCGTCCTTGAGTACGGTCTTGGTGCCATCGGCCGCGGTCAGCTCGATGGTTGCGGTCGTGGCCTTGCTGAGGGTCGTCGACACTTCATTCGAGCGGAAGTCGCCGGCGCCCATCGTCGCCACGTGCGTCTTGGAGTCGCTCGACCAGGCGCCCATCGGATGCGGGTGCATCTTGGCGTACTCCTTGACAGCCTTCGGCGCGCGGCGATCCGAGTTGCCCTCGCGCAGGACGGGGTTCACGGCGCTGCCTTTGATCTTGTCGTACTTCGTCTGGATCTTGCGCTCTTCGTCGTTCTTGGGCTCTTCCGGGTAGTTCGGCAGCTTGTAGCCTTTGGCCTGCAGCTCGGCGATGGCCTCTTTCATTTGTGGGACCGAGGCGCTGATATTGGGCAGCTTGATGATGTTGGCCTCGGGAGTGTTGGCGAGCTTGCCGAGTTCCGCGAGGGCATCGGGGATCCGCTGCTCCTTGGTGAGCACCTCGGGGAAGTTCGCGATGATGCGACCCGAGAGGGAGATGTCGCGAGTCTCCACATCGACGCCGGCCGGCGCCGCGAAAAGCTGGATGATCGGGAGGAAGGAGTGGGTCGCCAGTGCGGGGGCTTCGTCGGTCTCGGTGTAAATAATCGTCGGCTTATGTGTCATCGTTTGCCCGTCTTCGTTTGCCCGGTTTTGGCGCGTTCTTGTCGCCCGACTATCGCAGTGCATTGCTGGACGAAGGAGAGGCAACCTTCTCGGATGCAACGGTTGATACGGCATTCGAAGA
>PVBE011419901.1_pt1 | contig 14152 bp, 13 predicted proteins | sample 1631181 | NCBI WGS metagenome assembly PVBE01 (sample SAMN08397723, study PRJNA350692) | Marine metagenome, whole genome shotgun sequencing project. | isolation source: water | place: Pacific Ocean | collected 2012-04
CTACAAAGATGGTGAAGTCACCGGATTCGCAAGAAGTGGAGATGTTTCTGCAGAAGACGCAAGAGATGCCGAGAAACTTATTGGATTTTCCAAGGAAGATTTTGATAGGCTTGCTGCAAAATCGATAAAAGGAAAATCGAATCCACAACGTGCCCTAACGTCTTTTAAAGATGCAACAAGACATCTTCTTCAGGATAGACTTGTTCTGCGTGACATGCGAGCTCAAGGACTTTCAGGAACAAAAGAGTTTGGATTCATCAAAACAAAAATAGACCGTGCAATTGCAGGTCTAGAAAAACTCAACGCTCGTAAATAGAATCAGGAATCAAGACGATAATGAATAAGAACACTTTGATCTCCTAAACGAATTACATCTTCAACTTGCATATCAATCCTTTCGATGTCTTTTACAAAAGGTATGCCCTCACCAAAAACAACAGGCTCAACAGTAAGATACATATCCGTAACAAGACCGCTTGCAAGATACTGAGAATAAACACCTCCACCACCAGCAACAACAACCGATTCAATGCCATCGCTTTCAAGTTTGGTTAAAAGTGATCCTGGATCAGTTTTTGTATACACAACCCCATCCATTTCTTTTTTCCCCTCAAGAGAACTTGTATGCACATACAAAACACGACCAGAAAGAGGTTTACCGATCGTATCAAATGTCTTTCGACCCATAATCACATGACCAACCTCTTTTGTTTTTGAGACAAAAAACTGAGTATCTTCCTTCGAAGTCCAGTCAAGAGAAAGCTGATCACTTGACTGTGCAATGAATCCGTCTGCACTTATTGCTGCAATTAAAATAACCTTCATACTACAAAGCAATTTGCATTTTTTTAACTGAAGGTGCAGGAGAATACTGATCTCTAAACATTTTCGTTAGTTCTTTCACAAGATCTGCATCTTCATTCAAAGCACGTTTGAATGTATTTTCTGGAAGTCGACAAACAATATCATCATGTGTATGAGAATCTCTATTCACCATTTCATCAACTTGAGGATAATGATTTTCGTAAATATGCGCATGAGAAATTGAAATCGTTAACTTCCCCACTTCAACACCAAGTTCTTGAGCAATAATCGCCTGAAGGAGAGCAAAACCAGCAGTATCATGTGGATTTCCAAGCATCATGTCATTTGAACGTATGACGAGATGCAAGTTCAGCTGATTTTCGATAATATTCATCGTCCAACAAAACGGGCACGGGACATTCTTTTTCTTTCTACCTCTCAGACCGTCAGAAGAAGGATCCCACATAACAACAACCGCCTGACGAGAAGTGGGTTCTTCTCTCAAATGCTCAATCGCATCAACAAGCTGATCACGACCAAAATGCTGGCGCCACCTGTAACCGTAAGCAGCCTCTACCGTACCATCTTCTTCAGCAAAATCATCCCAAATTTTGGTAAATTGTCTCAAAAAATCTAAATGTTTTGCACCTGTAATCATCCAGACCACCTCAGCACAAAAAAGTCGAATCGGTATCTTGCGAAGGGTCAATATCGGAAAGCTCTCTGCTGGATTAATATCAAACGTAACTCCAGGAAGCGCTTTGGTTGAGTATCCTGTTCGCTCTGAAAAAACCTCACTTCCGTCGTGATAAATTCGCCTGAGAGCATCAAGATAAATTTGATCAAACTGTGTCATAGTGCTCATAGATTACCAGACCCAAGAGACAGTTTCAAAACAACGAAAAATAAGCTAAAATGCTTGCGCTATCGATTATCTGTGGACAACATTCTCAAAGAAGAATTTACAAAGGGGGATCAAGAATCTGGTATGATACAAAAAAGACCGGGAACCTTTGTGATGGTTGACGGAATCGCAGGAAGCGGCAAGACAACAATCCTAAACGCTCTTAAAGAAAAGTTGGTAAAAGAAGGACGAGTTGTCTTTGATTTGGGAGATCATGAAAGCGACGAAACTCCTCATTTTCAAACATACCAAGATGCAGATGTTTTCCTCACTTATGAACCAACACGCACATGGATTGGTCGCGCAATTCGATACGAACTATCAAGAACAGATTATCCATACGGAGGAGAAGAATTAGCACATGCATTCGCACTTGATAGACAAATTCTTTACAAGAGATTCATTATCCCAGCGCTTCAAGCAAACAAGATCGTAATTCAAAGCCGAGGAATCTCTACTTCTCTTGTATACCAACCAATAATGGAGAACAGCGTTCATCTTGAAACGGTAAAAAATCTACCAGGAAACAACCTAGCCCTCCAGCATGTTCCAGACATATTAATACTTGCAAACCTGCCGGCAGAAATAGCGGTAAAACGCATTGCTGAGAGAGACGACGATTCAAAGGGGGTTTTTGCAAAACTAGATTTTCTTCGAAAGCTTGAACAGCGCTTTAAAGAACCTTGGTTTCATGAACTTTTTGAAGACAAGGGATGTACAATTCATCACATAGATACAAATAATTCGTTAGAGTCCACTATCAAACAATCTCACAAACTGTTTGAATCAATCCTATAATATGACAAAAGCCAAACTCATTTCGCTCGGAGAATTGATCGATCAGACATGGAACATTTATCACAAACATTTCAAAACGTTGATTACAATTTCGGCCTGGCTTCTGATTGTGGGGATTCTCAACATGATTGCACTTATTTTCTATCCAGATGCAAACAGTGTTGCTCAATCAATTTTCAATGACCGCGCACTTTCTGGAACCGAAACAACAGGCGTGCTTCTATACGCGATAACCCTCTATCTCGTCAATCCAATTTTAAACATTTGGATTTTTGGATCAACCATTTTGACTGCAAAAAACATCATAAACAGAAAATCCGTCAACTTAAAAAAAATCTACAGAGAAAGCGCAAAACTGTTTCTACCTGCCCTGCTTGTAATTATTCTCACGGCACTAATCTTGATTGGAGCATTTTTAATTGCATACGGACCAAGCGTAATTTTACTATTGCTCGCAGCGCTTTTTAAGAGCGGGATGCTTACAACACTAGCAGCAGTAATCTATATACCAAGTATTTTTGTTGCAACTATTCTTGCATTCAGATGGGGGATCTTCTACATCTTTAGTTCGTACAGTGTTTTTATCGAAAACACTTCAGGTATCGCTGCAATAAAGCGAAGTAAATCACTTGTACAAGGACGCTTCTGGAACACAGTTGTGTTATTTGCCGTTCCAAAAATTATCGCAATTGTAATCGCGGCGGTTCTAATGTACGTATTTTTATTTGCTGTCAGTCTTCTTACCTCTACATACTCAACAGATCTTAATGCGCATCTTCGTCTTTTCTCATACTTAGACGAACTGATTCCAATAGCAGCTGCAATATTACTTAATCCAGTACTTATAATTGCAGACGTACTTCTGTACCAATCTCTGAAAAAATAATATGAGATCTCCGATTGAACTACTTAAAACGGCTTGGACCACATACAAACAAAAATTCTGGATATTTATTGGCTATACAGGATGGTTGCTTGTTCCAATAGCAGCATTCCTGCTTCTCATTAATCTAGATAACAAATATTCAGCCATTGGATATGTTATTCTGACGATTGCATACATTGTTATATCGACAATTATCGTCACTATTCTGTTCAGGCTCTCAAACGCAAGTCTTCTAAATACTCCTGTCGATGACAAAGCTCTCCAGGACAACCTGGTACAGACCGCAAAAAACATGCTTCTTACAAGCCTGCTTGTTGCACTCGCTGTATTCGGAGGGCTTCTTCTTCTGATTATCCCTGGACTTGTTTTTATTGTCTGGTTCGGCTTTGCTCAAATCATTTCAGTGCTTGAAGACAAAAAACCACTTGCAGCCCTCACAAGAAGCAAAGAACTTGTAACCAACAGATTCTGGCCAATTGCCTGGAGACTTATCTCAGGACCCGTAGTTATTGGTGTCATTTATGGAATAATTTTCTCAATCATTGTTGCTCTTATTGCTATTGGAACAGGAATGGACCTCGAAATTTTATTGGAAGCAGAACAGCCTCCAGCATGGGTAATTCTAATAGACACTCTAGGAGATGTGCTGATGATACCTCTTCTTGTTCTCTATCTAACTGCCCTCTATCACGATCTGGTAGCCAAAAAAGACAAAGTCCTTGATAAGGCGGCCGAGATTGCGTAAGCTACTTCGGTCTATGAATTATCTACCGATTATTGGGCTCGAAATTCACGTTCAGCTCAAAACAAAAACAAAAATGTTCTGTAGTTGTCCGACACATGATTCGGCAACAACACCAAACAGTCATATATGCCCAATTTGCTTAGGGCACCCAGGAACATTGCCTGTTCCAAACAAGCAGGCAATTGCTTTTGGTATCCTCACTGGCCTCGCCTTAAATTGTACTATCGCTGATAGATCAAAATTTGATAGAAAAAACTATTTCTATCCAGATCTACCAAAATCGTATCAAATCTCACAATTTGACCTCCCTGTTGCAGAAAATGGATTCCTTGAAATTGATGTACCAGAAGAATCTGATACACCGATTAAGATTGGAATAACGAGAGCTCACCTCGAAGAAGATGCAGCAAAAAACAACCACGACAAAAGCGGAAAAACATACGTAGATTTTAATCGTGGTGGAACTCCTCTTATTGAGATAGTTTCAGAACCTGATTTTAGATCCGCCAAACAAGCAAAAATTTTCTTACAAGAACTCAGGCTCATAGCGAGATATCTTGGAATTTCCGATGCAGACATGGAAAAAGGACATATGCGTTGTGACGCAAACATCTCCCTCAGACAAATTGATGACGAAGGAAATGTTGTTGGACAACTTCTCAACCCAAAAACGGAAATGAAAAACCTCAACTCGTTCAAACATGTAGAACGTGCGATCGAATACGAGATCAGAAGACAAACAAAAGCCTGGAAAGATGGAAATCCCCCAATGACATCGACAACAAGAGGTTGGGACGATGCAAAAGGCAAATCCATTGAACAGCGATCTAAAGAGGAAGCTGCAGATTACAGATACTTCCCTGAACCAGATATTCCAGCAATGCTGCTCAAAGACACCGCCGAAGAAATGCGCATGCAGCTCCCAGAATTGCCAAGAGCAAAACGCGTCAGGTTTATAGAGGAGTTCAAACTGAAACCATCAGATGCAAAACAAATTTGTGACGACCCTTTTCTGGCAAATTTTACAGAAGCAGCATTTTCAGAAACGGAATCTTGGGTTCGTTCATTTGATGACCTGGATGAAAACGATCCAGAAGTTCAGAAAAAAATGTCCAAACTGTATGCAGGCTGGATGCTTTCTAAACTCCAAGGAATACTCCTTGAAAAAGGTATTTCTGTAAAAGAAATGAAAATAAGCCCTGAAAATTTCGCGGAATTTCTTTCGCTTCTGGCGCGAAGACAACTAAACAACACAAACGGATTGAAAGTTCTTGAAACAATGCTAGAAACAGGTGATGACCCAACACACATCATGGAAAATCAGCAACTTGGACAAATGGATGACGAAGGAGCATTGGCTGAAATTATCGATCGTGTTATCAGCGCAAACCCACAGGAAGTAACAAGATACAAAGCAGGTGAAAAGAAACTGATAAAGTTTTTTATTGGAATGGCTATGAAAGAATCAGAAGGTTCCGCAGATCCTGGACTTAGCGCAAACATTTTTAAAGTTAAACTCGAAGGAGAAACTGATTAACAAAAGAGGTCGCTTGATCAATATCTTCAACCCACACGATTCGATCATCACGTCTAAACCAGGTCATTTGACGCTTGGCATAACGCCGAGTGTCTTTTTTTACCTCATCAACTGCTTCTTTAAGTGATATTTTATTTTGAAGAAACATACAGATTTGTCGATACCCAATACTTGTCATTGATTCAATCTCACACCCATAATCTTTTTCAAGATCTCGAACTTCATCGACAAGCCCTTCTGCAATCATTTGATCTACACGAAAATTAATCCTCTCAACCAATACTTCTCGTTCAACAGATAGACCTAATTGCAAAACAGAATACTTTGAGTCGTTCTTATTTTGCTGTGAAGAAAACGCAACACCTGTCCTTTCATAAACCTCAAGTGCACGAACAAGTTTTCGTTTATTCTCCCGATCAATTACCTCTGCAGTCTTGGGGTCGACACGTTTCAGCTGAGCAAATAACTCGCCCTTCCCTTTTTCCTCAAGATTTGCTCTGAGAACATCGTCACTGGCTGTCTCGGTCAATGTGTAATTATCAATTAATGCCTGAAGCCAAAATCCAGTACCACCAACAAGAACCGGAACCTTACCTCTCTTTAAAATCTCATCAATCTTTTTCTCAGCATACTTTTTAAAATCAGCAGCGCTGTAAGGTGTATCAGGAGAAACTAAATCAATTCCCCAATGCGCTACACCCTCAATAAGCAAAGCTTTTCCCCCTTCAACCATAGCATCAAGCGAATCATCAACCCCCTTCCATTCTCCTACCGCCTTAGCTGTACCTATATTCATCTTTTGATAGATCTGCCTAGAGTCAACAGAAATAATTTCGCCTTCATATCTCTTAGCAATTTCAATACCAAAGGATGTTTTCCCAGAAGCAGTAGGACCCACAATAGCAATGATTTTTGGTTTCATATTAAACAATTTCTCCTTCAAGGAGCCATTTATCAGCTCTGGTAATTTTAACATTTACGATTTCTCCAACAAGAGACTCAGAACCCTGAAATCGAACCAGTTTCAGTTCTCTTGAATTTCCATAACAAAAACCAGGTTGACCTGCAATTAATTCTTGTATCTTTTCTGGCATCTTCAACATTTCATCTGTAATGCGAGGAGGCTCATGACGCTCAACAAGAACACTAACAATCTCTCCTTCGTACTTCTTATTCTTATCAAGAACAATTTTTTCCATTAGAGATTGAAGAACATTCCAACGTCTTTTCTTTTCCACAACAGATACGTCATCTTTAAATGCTCTCCAAGCAGCAGTGCCACTTCGAACGCTATATCGAGCTGTATACGAAATATCAAACTGCGCTTCCTTGTACATAGACACGGTATTTTCAAATGCATCATCACTTTCTCCGCAAAAACCAACTATGATATCCGTTCCAATCGCAATGTTAGGAATCTTTTTCCTAACACGTGCAATCACATCTAAAAATTCTTGCGTGGTATAGCGCCGATTCATTTTCTTCAACATTTCATCATCCCCAGACTGGACAGGTATGTGAAGGAAATTCACATGAGCAGGAAGTGTCATTGCATCAATAACCTCATCGGTCATATGAACAGGATGGGGGGCAGTAAAATGCAGTCGCTTTACATCAGAAATCTGATTAACTTCCCATAACAATTTTGCGAAATGATCTGTGTACGGATTCTTTTCAGTGAATGATTCTGGATCAGGTGCAATATAACTATTTACCGTCTGTCCAAGAAGTGTTACTTCAATACATCCGTGCAAAACCAAATCTTTAATTTCATTAAGAATGTCTTGCACGGGTCGGTTCTTTTCAAGACCGCGCGAAAACGGAACGACACAATACGTACAGAATTTATTACAACCAGTTTGAATACTCACAAATGCCTGTCGCTTGCTATTATATTCTGGTTTAACCTTAAGATAATCCTCAACAATATCATCACTATTCACAAGCTCAGGTCGAATCTCTCCTATCCAACGAGGAAGTTGTCCCATTTGTGCTGTTGGAAAATACAGATCGATAATCGCTAATTTTTTTTCCAGAACACCCTTTCGATCCCGGCCAGGCATACATCCAGTAATACCAAGAATCAATTTTGGTTTCCTCTTTTTTAAACCCTCAAAAGCACGCACCTGTCCAAATACACGATCCTCAGCGCTCTGACGAACACTGCATGTGTTTAACAAAATAATATCCGCATCTTCCGGAGTGTCGGTAGAAACCAAACCAACTCCTCTGAGAATAGTTTGCATACGCTCAGAATCACTTTTGTTCATCTGACATCCGTAAGTAATAATATGAAATTTAGGAAGATTTTTTATCATAATTCGGATGCACCATAGCATGAAAAATCAAAGAAAAAAAGCAATTGAAAAACCCAGGATTACACAGTAAACCTGGGAAAGAGATGTGAATCGATATTCACTTGCAAGAAGGCTTCTAGCTCTTCTTCTTGGGGCAAAGAACCCCTTTGACGCGCGAGTCGTGCGCGGCGATGATCGAACTGGCGACGTAGATCGCCCAACGCTCCTGCATGGCAGCGTGCTCGCCTTCGAAGAGACCACTCGTGTCCGGAAGGCTCTGCTTGAGCTCCGGAAAAGCCGCATGGATTCGATCCATACGATCAGTGATCTCCTGATGGGCACGAACCCCAAACACGCACCGGCGAACAGTCATGAAACTGTTGGCCACAAGCCCTTCGACAGAACCCACCATCCTGATGACGGCGTGGTACTGAGGCATGTTGAGCTTGTTCCTGTGCAGAAGCTCGGTGAGGAACTTCGCAAGAAGTGGGCTGGGATCAGTCGCAACAGACTGCGGCTGCATGGGCACAGGTGGCGCGAGGCGCCCCTTGTTTTCGGCTTCAACGGTAGCAACGGATGTATGCACGATTCCTCCACTTAAACTCGCTTTGATGAACGAGTTCCACATTTTTGCCTACGGCAATTCTTCCACTCACATCTACTACGATTAGCAGACAGCGGCAATAATACTAAAAAAGAGACTAATCGTCAACCAATTAGTCAAAAACAATGTATGAAAAAAGAGGGTGTCGTATACCCTCTCAAGAAAGGCGCTGCGCAGCGTGATCAAAGAGCGTTCCAAACGCACTGAAAGCTTGCAGATCAACAGGATCGAGGTCGAACGAAATACAGATTTCGTGTCCATCGTTTCCGTCCTGTATGAGGGGTTCACCCTCAAGTTGATGATCAAACAAGTGTCGTTGAACACCTGCAAAACCAATTGGATCGCTCGAGTCGACAAGCTCTCCAAGGTGATATGCGAAAAGTCTCGCAACCTCGGAACCTCCGCCAAGCTGACGGATCTCACGAGTTAGATCACCTACGAGCCCTGGATGATCGCCGAGCGTCTCACTGAGCGGACCACGTATCCGCGGATCATGCTCTGAGATGCGAAGCAGGCTACCCATCGGTTCCGCCGGCACGACTCTTCTGAGACGGCACGCGAACCACAGCGTCCACCATTGCCGCAAGGCAGTAGAACAGACGCATGAAAGGAACGGAGACTTCTTCGAGCTCACCCTTTCCCCATCGGGAACGAATCGCCTCGACATGATGCCCTACCATCTGTGCTCGCTGCACGAGAAGGCTTCCGTACTTGGTAATCAGAGGATCGGTGACATCACCAATACTCTCTTCACCACCATCGCGCGAATAACGCTTCACGACGCATTCAGGAATTTCCGGAAACTTCCCACGAGAGAACCCAAGGAGCTGATCGATCATCACCTTGAGGATGGGGAGAGTCCCTTGAAGCTCGACGATCCTCTGCTGAACGTACTCCGCGAGCGCGGGCGAATCAGCGAAGGTCTGTTGACACAACTTCCGGATCCGTGGATCCAAAGTCGCAAATGCCACAATTTCGGCCTGGACCATGGTTTTCTCCAATCAGGTTTTCATCAAACCCACCTTTTGTGGATCTTTTCCTTGCGATACAAGGCAATTCAACGTATCATATAATCATCTTTTGTCAACCCGTCGATTGACAAAATACCTTTTTTAGGTTATTATTTATTGTTTTTTTCATTAACAAACTACGTATGGCAGAAACAGCTAGAAAACAAGAAGAGTTGCGAGGTCCAGAACAGGCCGAAGCACAGGTGGAAGCACCTGAAAGTCAGGCAGAAGCCCCTGAATCCAAGGGTGCTGAACTAGGTTTTGAAAAACCTGGTGACTCTAAGGAAGTTAGGCGACCTGACGGAGAAATGGTTGCTAATGTATTCATTGGTGAGGTCGCAGGTGAAAACGGTCCTGAAATGGCTGTTTTTGCAAGATCAGGAGAAAACCGTGCACGTCTAGTGGTTCAGACATGGGAAGAAGTTGCTGCACGAGAAAAAGCAACAGCACAATTAGACTTATTTGAAACAAATTTTGATCCAACGCTTGAAGCTGCCCTAAAAGCAGCAGAAGTATCACCAGAGGCTGCAGATAAAATGCGAGATGAAATCAAATCAAACGCATCAGGAATCATGGCGGAGGCTTTTGCGGAAGCTGACCCAGGAGCTGCGCTTGTTGAAGCACTAAAAGCGCGTGTAGAAGGTGAAGTTGATGCAGATACAGCAATGAGTATCACAGACGCAGAAGCAAAGCTAAATGAAGCACGAAGAAATGCTGAATCAGCATCAAATGACGCAGCATATAACAAGGCGGTTGGAGAAATCCACGCACTTGAAAAAACACTACAAGAATTGAAAGAAGCAGCAGCACCAGAAGCGACACCAGAGCAAGTTGCAGAAATGGCAGAAGATACATCTGGTTCAGTTGAACTTATTGGTGATGCACTCTATGAAGAAGGTTCAGGTGCTGTAGATGCACGTCTTCAAGACCTTGAAGGACAAATGCGTACTGCGGATGAAAGCGGAAGCGAACTTGCATGGACTGTTGCTCGTCAAGAATATGACCGACACAGAGCAATGCTTCCACTACTTGAAGCTTCAGAAGGTGTTAAAGACGCAGAAGACGAAGTAAACGAAGTCATTGCATTCATTGTAGATAATACACAAAAAGAAGTTGCTACTGCACAAGCAGAAAACAAAAAAGACCGATTAAGTCTTCGGCGTGCGATTGGTGGTCTAAAAAGCCTTATCAAACGTGCCGAAAACGGCCTTCGTTCTCTTGATGCTGGACCTGCAAACAAAGCTGCTGAGGCAGAATATGCAAAACTAGATGCTCGACGAAAGGAGTACCAAGGAAAAATTGAAGCACGAAGAGAACAAATTGAAGCAATTGACGAAGCTGCAGAGGCGCTAGAAAACATGGGAGTTGATATCTCAGAAGCACCATTTGAAAAAGTTGATGCTGCTCAAACAGAACTTTACCGAACACTTGCACAACACTATCGAGAAAACCCAGCACAAGCTGAAGAGTTTGCAAAACAAATGCAAGCAAACGAAGGTTCTCCCGACAATAGTAAAGAAATTTACGGTAAATTCCTTGAAGATGTTGCGGAAGGTAAATTCGAAGGAAGTGCTGAAGATAAATTCCCAATGGGAACAGAAGTGACAGTACAACGAACAAGTGGTGATGTCGAAGGTGGTTGGAAGGTTCTCTATCACAACACAGACAGCGAAGGAAACGAACGTGTTCTGGTCATGAATGAACAAGGTGACAGAAAAAACCCAAGACTTTCAACACTCGAGACATGGCAGAACATGCTTGGTCAAGAGTCCGCTGAAACTCCCCCACCAATCCCTGAAGATGCAGAAATGAGTGAAGCAGAACGAGCTGCTCGAGATGCTGAGGCTGCAGAACCACTTGAGGAAATCCCTGAACTAGAAACTGACGCACCCCCAATGCAGGAATACGATCCAGCAGATTACGGCGTGGACTCAAACACAGACTTTAACGACATCGTAGGAAGCGGTTACATGGACTCAGGAGAACATCTTGGATCATGGATCAAAGTCTACGAAGAAACAGTAGCCGCCATGGAAGAACTAGGACTCGATCCAAAGGACGAAGGACTACCAGCTTCTTTTGATGGAATGCTAAATCCACCAAAACCAAAAGGAATCAAAGGATTCTTTGGAAAAATTCGAACAAAACTTACTGGAAACACTCCAAGAACAGACATGTTCGATAAGTTAAGCAAGATGCATTACGCTTACATCGATAACGGAAGTGTAGACGCATCAGCTGTTAGAGCTCGAATGGAAGCACGGCAACGTGAACATTCAAGAAAAATGGCAAATGTCGGAAAAGGAACAATGGTTGGTTAAAAACCATTCAATCAAAAAACCCAGCTTTTCAGCTGGGTTTTTTGTTTATCTTAATTGATATTCTTTACTCAACAGAAGATTGTTCAAGCGCAGTCTCAAGCAGGTCAGATGCTTTAATCTCAAGGTCATCATCTTGTCCAAACACATTAACCTTATAATCCCCTCCTGCAACTTCTTTATCTCCAAGCACAATAGTCCAAGGAATTTTTTGTTGCGCGCTGTTTCTAATTTTCTTTCCAACCTTCTCGCTACTATCATCAAGTTCAACCCGTAATCCAGCACCAAACAATGTCTCAAACAATTCTTTAGCAAATGCATTTTGCGCATCACTAACAGTCGCGAGACGAATCTGCACAGGAGCAAGCCAAAACGGAAAAGCACCTGCATAATGCTCAATCAAAATCCCAAGGAATCTCTCAACGGATCCAAGGAGTGCTCTATGAATCACTACGGGCTGCTGCTTCTCACCATGATCATCAATGTAATGTAGCTCAAAGCGCTCTGGAAGGTTCATGTCAAGCTGAATAGTCGAAAGCTGCCACTGACGCCCAATTGCATCCCTGAACATAAAATCAAGTTTAGGACCATAAAACGCAGCTTCACCTTCTACAACCTCATGCTTCCATCCACGCTTTTCAATAAGACCCTTAAGCGCTGCCTCAGAACTCTTCCATACCTCTGCATCTCCAAGATATTTCTCTTTGTCATTTGGATCATGAGTAGAAATACTCACCCAGAAATCTTCAAAACCAAAAATACTATAGATCTCCTCGAGCATGTCGAGCATAAGATCGATCTCCTGCTCAATCTGATCAGGTCTTACAAAGACATGACAATCATCCTGCGTAATAGAACGCACCCGTGTAAGCCCTGAGAGCTCCCCAGACTTCTCATAACGGTATACAGAGGTAGTTGATACCCATCTAACAGGTAAATCCCTATATGAGTGAGGACGAGACTTATAAAGCATCATGAAATGCGGGCAATTCATGGGTTTTAGATAGTACTGCTCATTATCCATCTCCATTGGAGGGAACATTGCATCATACTTATCTAAATGCCCCGATATCTTATAAAGCTCTCCTTTTGTGATGTGAGGAACCCAAATAGTTTCGTATCCTCGCTTTGTTTGCAATCGATGAATCAATTCTTCTACGTTTCGTCTAAGAGTTGTTCCTTTTGGATAAAACAAAGGTAGACCACCGCCAACTTGATCAACGATACTAAAAAGATCCAATTCTTTTCCAAGTTTTCTGTGATCTCGTTTTTTTGCTTCTTCCTGTTGGTGAAGATAAGTTTCTAATTCTTCTGATGTCTCAAAACATGCTCCATAAATTCGTGTGAGCATCTTATTCTTTTCATCCCCTCTCCAATACGCACCAGCAACAGACATGAGCTTAAAGTGCTTCAAAGCATTTTTTGGATTATCACAATGCCCACCGCGACACAGATCTGTAAAATTTCCAGACTTATAGAGTGTGAGCACCTTCTCTTCTCCAGAAAACTGATCAATAAGCTCGTGTTTATACTCGTTTCCAGCATAAGCCTCCTTTGCTTCTTCAACAGTTACTTCACTTCGCTCAAAACCTTCCCATCTTTTGAGAAGTTTACGCATCGTATTTTCAATTTTTGTAAAATCTTCTTCCGTAACTTTCGTGTCACCAAAGTCAAAATCGTAATAAAAACCGTTCTCAATCGCCGGTCCGATGGTTCGCTTTGCTTCAGGCCATAGTTCTACAACAGCCGCAGCAAGCAAGTGAGCACAGGAGTGTCTAAGCTCCTTAAGTTGTTCTTCATTCATATAAAAAAAGAGGACTATTACAGCCCTCAAACTATCATTTTTCAATTGTTTTTACAATATTTCTACATAAATATGATCAGCGAGCGCAGGAACCTTTGAGATCCAAAATGGGAACAACTCGATAATCACAGTCTTTGCAACACCTTCAGAAAGAAGAAGTTCTCGCACTTCCTGAACGCTCTTTCCAACAAATCGCTCAACCTGAAGCGCGCGACTAGTCGCAGAAGGAACAGCAGCACCAGAAAGCCCTACAAGAAGGTTAGATTCCCTAAGCTCTGGATCATAACCATCAATAGAAACATCAATTGCATCGCTCGCAATACTTACAAACTCTCTTCCCTCTCCAAGCTGTTCATACAAAGAAAGTGTTGCGAGTTTAAGTAAACTCTTCTCATCATAGAAAACACCAGCAGCTTCAACAGAAAGAGTGACATCAAACGAAGAA
>PVBE011714893.1_pt1 | contig 14152 bp, 11 predicted proteins | sample 1631181 | NCBI WGS metagenome assembly PVBE01 (sample SAMN08397723, study PRJNA350692) | Marine metagenome, whole genome shotgun sequencing project. | isolation source: water | place: Pacific Ocean | collected 2012-04
ATGCCGACCACCAGGGCGGCGACGGCCGCCACCATCCCGATGGTGGCGAACGTGACGAGCGCTTCGACCATGACCTGACTCTACGTCACCGTTCGCAGCAGGCCGGTCCGCAGACTTCGGGGAGGCGGACGTCCGAGGCCAGGGCGGCGCGCGCCAGCTCCCCCAGCGGCGGCGGGCGGACGACCTCGATGTCGGCGATGGTAGCCGCTTCGACACCCAGGTCCCACTCGATCTCGAGGTTGTTGGTGGGGAAGCCGAGGGGCACGACCACGTCGCCGTCCTCGATCACCTCGTTGACGTCGGGGCCGAGCCACGGCTGGCATGGGTTCCCGCTGCGGGACTGCCACGCCAGGGTCCACGTGCGCTCGGCGCCGACCTGGGCGCAGGCCGCTCGGATCCGGGCTTCGTAGGGGCTGCAGTCGGCCATCGACGCCGGCAGCGAGTGGGCGGTGAACACCACCCTGCGATCGTCCTTGGGGAGGACCGCGCGCCAGGCCTCGACGAAGCCCGGCCACGCCCCGATGAGGGGGAGCCGTCGGGCGGGGATCTCCGCCTTCCGCACGGCCTTGGCGTAGCGCCGGCAGCTGGCGTCCGAGCCGAAGGACGACAGCACGATCACGTCGGCCGAAGTGATCCCGTCCGCCGCCATGGAGTCGAACGCCTCACTGATGCGGGGGGCGCTGTAGAGGTTCCCCAGGTAGGTCCGCTCATCGAGCTCACCGGCGAGCTCGCGGCAGGCTCGAGGCAGGGGGGAGACCCCGCCGAAGTGGTCGTAGTGCTTGCCCACGGCGGCGAGGCGGGCGTCGGGGATGTTCCTTCCCTCGGTCACCGAGCGGAGGAACGGGAGCACCTGGTCGGGTCCCTCGGGGCCGCCGAAGCTGACGATGAGGACCGCTTTCACGCCGACTCAGCGACGTCCTTGACGTACATCAGGAACTTCTTGAGGGAGGACTCGGTGAGCTCCTCCTCGAGCCCCGCGAAGGCCTGCTCGCCGCCGGCCACAGCGAGTAGCTGCCCACGGTCGCCTTGATGTCGTTGTCCATGCCGGGGTCCAGCTGCCACGTCATCCAGCCGTCGGGCTGGTTCACGGTGCGGTGGGAGTGGAACCGGATCTCGCTGAAGCCGACCTTGAGCATGAACGCCATGCGGAGGTCGCGGAGGCCGTCGGAGCCGGTCTCGTCCTTGTAGGTCTTGCACTCCTTGGTGGCGCCGCTGCTGGCGATGATGTGGCCCTCGTCCAGCACGATGTGCCAGATCTCGGCGGCGTCGGCCTCGATCTCCATGAGGCCGGTGACCATCGCGGTGCCGTTCTCCGTGTCCTCGGACAGGAGCACGAGCTTGCCGGCCTCGACCTTGGTCTGCTGCTTCTCCGTCAGGGTCGGCAGGGTCGGCTTCGCGGCGGAGGCGAGCGAGGGGAGCAGCAAGGACGCTGCGAGCAAAAGCCACGTGATGCGCATGCCCGCTGAGTAGCACACCTAGGGCGTCCACTCCACGGGATCATTGCCCTGGCGGACGTCGTACATCGCCCCGGTGGCGACGGTGAAGGTCTGCTCGGAGCGGGCCGCATCGGGCCAGTGGATGGTGACCTCCACCTCCTCGTCCGAGCCGACGCCGAAGTGCACCACGGTGTCGTCCTGGGTGCCGACGATGCCGTGGCCTCCGTCGACCTGGCGGGTGAGGGTCTCCTCGCAGCGCTGCACCGTCACGCGGGCGCCGATGGCGGCGCGGTTGGTCGAGCCGGTGCCTTCGAGGCGGAGCGACACGTACTGGTTGCGGCCGTCGGCGAGGTTCTCGAACACCTTGACGATCGGCTGGTCGTAGCAGTCGTCGGAGTAGCTGCCACCGCAGCGCATGCGCGTGTGGCCGAGCACCAGGTCGAGGTCGCCGTCGCGGTCCAGGTCGACGGGCGCGGCGCCGGCAGAGCGCCAGTTGTCGATGCCGTCTTCGAGGTCGACCCGCTCGAAGGTGCCGTCCTCCAGCTGGTGGAAGAGCCAACCGCGCGTCTCGGGGTAATCGCTGGATGACAGGTAGATGTCCTGCCGGCCGTCGTTGTCGAAGTCGAGGATGGCGTTGTTCATGTCGCCGTCGTCCCAGCGCGTGCCTTCGCGGTCCTTGACCAGGCCGATGTCCTCGCGCTCGGGGCGCTCGAAGCGGACGTCCGACTCGCCGGTGTTGTAGGCGAGCTCCGCGGGGTCGGAGTTGGGGCCCACGTCCCAGTGCACGATCTCCCCGGTGAACAGGTCGAGGAAGCCGTCGTTGTTCAGGTCGGCGCAGGTGGTGGAGGCGCTGTTGCCGCCCAGGCGCCAGGGTTCGCGGTCGCTGCTGTGGGTCCAGCGGTACTGGCCCCCGAGGCCCGCGAAGAGCTGCTGGCAGGTGCTGTAGTTCTCCGGCGTGGGGGCCAGGTCGCAGTCCTCGGCGCCGGGGTTGTCCTCGCAGTAGCACTGGGCGTTGATGTTGGTCCACCACTCGTCCCGGTGGTCGAACGCGTAGCCCGCGTCCACCGAATGGTTGCGGAACTCGACCCCTTCCTCGCCGCCCTCGCGGGCCTGGAAGAGGTGGTTGGGGGCGCGGCCGTAGGAGGCCGCGAGCAGCTCCTGGAGGCCGTCGTTGTTGAGGTCGCAGGCGGCCGCGGACCAGCCCCAGCTGTGCCCTTCGGCGTTGTTGAGCCGGTCGATGTTGTCCCAGCGTCGGGTCTCCAGCCCCATCTCGATCGTGGACTCGACGAAGCTGCCGTCGCCGAAGCCGAGGAACAGCCGGTCCTGCAAGGGGAAGCTGTCGCCGCCGCGCTTGTTGTTGGCAACGAAGACGTCGAGGTTTCCGTCCAGGTCGACGTCGGCGAAGGTGGCGCCGACGGGGATGGAGAGCACGGAGGCCCACTCGAGGTTGTCCGCGGCGAGGGTGAAGGTGCCGTCGCCGTTGTTCAGCATCAGCTCGGAGGTCTCGACCCCCTCGGCACCGATGTCGTCGCGGTTGCTGCCGGTCCAGACGTCGAGGTCGCCGTCGTTGTCGGCGTCGCCGGACATCAGGAGCTCGCCGTGGCGGCTCCCCGAGACGCCGTCGACCCGCCCCGTGAACAGGCCGGAGGACTCCGACACATCCTCGAAGCCGCCGGCGCCGTCGTTGCGGAGCACGAACCGGTTCTGGGTCTCGACGTAGTCGTCGGGGCCGCCGCCGTTGCGGGTGAGCAGGTCGGGCCAGCCGTCCCCCTCCAGGTCGGTCACCGACACGCGCACGCCGAGCACGCCGTCCAGCCCCCACTCGTCGGTGGCGTCGCGGAACGCCAGCTCGCCGGAGGTCCACGGCACCGCCTCGGCGACGCACGGTTCCTCCTCGGGCACGGGGCAGGCGGCGAGCAGGGGCACCAGGGCGAAGAGGAGGGAGCGAGCGGACATGAACGGCACCTTACCGCTGTCCGCGGACGTCCGGAGGGCGTCCGTCAGCCCGGTCTGATCGACGACGTACAGCGTTTTCGAAACCTGGCACGGGGGGTGCACTGTTCCTGGTGCAAGAACGGGAGGCACACCATGAGCAAGTACGAAGCCATGATCGGGGGAGCAGTTTTCGGAATCATCTTCGGGCTGGCCTTGGCGCTGGTGCAGAACGAGCCGGCTCAGGCGTACGGCGACGAGATGCCGGTGCTCACGCCGTGGACCGTCGGGGACGCCGACGCTTGCAACATGGCGTGGTCGATCCGCGGCGACGCCAACGACAGCCTCAGCCAGGCCTGGTGGCGCTACGTCGACGTCCGCTGCAACGGCTGATCACTCCGGGTCGACGATGTCGACCTGCGCGAGCCGCCACGAGTTGACCCCGTGGTTGTGCACGTGAAACCAGGCCGGGGACCCGGCGGGGACCGCACCCGCCCCGTCGGGCCAGGGCAGCAGCGGACTCCAGATCTCCTCGGAACCGGGAATCTCAGGGCGCTCCTCAAACAGGACGACGTCGCCGATCTGGACCACGAAGTGGCCTTCCGTGGGCTCTTCGGCGAACAGGTCGAGGTGCCAGCCGAGCAGCTCGATCGTGGCGCCGGGGCCGACGTCCAGGAGCGTTGGCTGGGTGAACGTTCCGTACTCGCACTCGTCGGTCTCGAGCTCGAAGATCCCGGGGAGCTCTTCGCCCCAGCCGCCGGGGTTGCAGTCGACGGCGTCGGGGCGGTCGGCGAACGGATCGTCGTCCGCGGAGACCTCGGTCCACGCGCCGGGATCGATGAGCGGGCCGGGCTCGTAGGAGACGCAGCCTGCGAGCAGCGCGAACCCGACCGGAATCAGCGCGCTACGGAGCAAGTCCGGGGCACTCCGCGAAGTCGTCCGAGCAGGTGCCGGCGCGTAGGACGGGGTCCACGCAGGCTGCCGCGGCGGTCCACTCGTCCTCGCAGTGGTCCACCATCGTGTCGAGGAAGCCGACCCCCGCGGGGCGGTCCTGGTAGCACTGGTTGAACGCGAGCAGCGGGCCGCCGCATTCGGACTGCACGCAGCTGCTGAACAGGATGCTCTCCAGGCCGCAGCTGAGGCAGGGGTAGCCGATCGAGCCCATGCACTCGACCGCGCAGGTCGGGTCGTCGGGGTCGCAACCTTCCAGGCAGCCGGGGAAGCCGCCGCACATCCCCCCGGAGCCATCGCCGGCGTACGGCGTCTCGAGGATCAGGAAGTTGAGGCACATCTCGTCGAAGGTGCCGTCGCCCCAGGTCACGTTGCGGGGGTCGATCTGCTCGCCGTCGACGACGGGCTGGTTGGCCGCGGAGTTGTCGTAGACGCAGGTGATCTCGACCGAGTCGTGCAGGTCGAGCGTGGGCTGGAGCTCCTCTTTGTAGAAGTAGGAGCGCTGCCAGTTGAAGTCCCAGTCGTTGACCCGGGTCACGCAGTCGCTGCTTCCGTCGGTGCGGAGGATGCGGGTGTGCATCTCGCGACCGAGCAGGTGCATGTGCGGCGAGGTGCCGACGACGGTGCTGTCGACGGGGATGCGCTGGGTCCGGGTCTGCACGCTCTCGGCGTCGCCGGCTTCGATGTAGAGGCCACCGTGCGCGACGGGGAACAGCGTCGTCAGCTTGTCCGGCTCCTCGCCCGCGGGGAGGGTCCAGAGGTGGAGCTCGGAGCGGTCGGGCGCGCCGCCGCTGTCGAGCACCGCCTCGACGGTGTTGTAGTGGACCTGCATCACCAGCTTGCTGCCGGCCCGGATGCGCAGGGCGCTGTCGCCGCCGAGGGAGACCTGGGAGGGGCCGGGGGCCCAGCCGCCGACCACGAGGCCGGAGTCGAGGCCCGAGTCGCCGAAGCAGGTGTAGCCGGGGCCGTCCTCGTTGGCCTCGAGCGTGTCGAGCTCCTCGAGCGCGTCGGGGGTGACCTCGAAGATGATCACGTGGTGCACCAGATCGACCCGGTCGGGCTTGATGTCCTGGGCGATGACGAAGGTGTCCTCGGGGAACTCCTGGGGGAGCACGAGGCAGCGGTAGTCGTCGTTCAGATCGCCGGTGGGGAGGTAGCCCTCCTCGGGGATGAGGACCAGGTCGGCGTCCCGAACCTCCGGTGGGGGCTCGACCTCGGGGGCGACGTAGTCAGCCTCGTCGTCGATGGGGTAGCCGGCGGCGCGCCAGTCAGTAAAGACCGCCTTCGTCGCGTCGCTGAGGGCGAGCGAGTCCAGGGTGTCGCGGCAGGTGTCGTCGTAGCCGTAGGGCGGCATGGTGCCGTCTTCGACCGCCGCGACGATGGCGGGGGCGAGGGACTGCACGGTGTCGACGTCGTCCAGGGCGAAGGGGGCGATGCCGCCGGCGACGTGGCAGGAGAGGCAGTTCGTCTCGATTTCGGCCCGCACGACCGCCTGGTAGCTGGTCTCGGAGTCGCTCGGGCCCGCATCGCAGGCGGCGAGCAGGAGAACGGGGAGTACGAACGCGATTCGCTTCATGAGGGCGGCTCCAGCCTTTCCGTGCGCCGCAAGATCTAGCACCTCGGAAAGCTGATGACCGTCATAGGATTGATACTTGTCTTATATGCAAGATGGATATATCTAGTTCGCCATGGCCCGCTCCTCCGAAGAACTCGACTTCCTCCGCACCTACGACCCGGGCAGCTTCGAGCGTCCCTCGGTCGCCGTCGACGTGGTGTTGCTCACGGTCCGCGACGGGGCGATGTGGACGCTTCTGTACCAGCGGACGGAGCACCCGGACCGGGGTCGGTACGCGCTCCCGGGTGGGTTCGTGGGCATCGAGGAGTCCCTGGAGGACGCCGTCGCGCGGCAGTTGAAGGCGAAGGCGGCGGTCGAGGGCGTGTTCGTGGAGCAGCTCTACACCTTCGGGGCGCCCGACCGGGACCCGCGCATGCGAATCATCGCGGCGGCCCACTACGCGTTGGTGCCGGCGGCGGTCTTCGACGGGGCGACGGGGCTGCAGGGACGGGTCCGGGTCCCCTGGGAAGGGGAGGTTGGCGGTCCGGTCGAGGTGCTCGACGGGGACGGTGATCCGTACCCCCTGGCGTTCGACCACGCGGACATGCTCGGCCTCGCCGTGCAGCGAATCCGGGGGAAGCTGAGCTACGTGCCGATCGCGTTCGAGTTGCTGCCCGCGAGCTTCACGTTGCTGGAGGCGCGCCGGGTCTACGAGGCGATCTGGGGGAGGGACCTGAACAAGGACAGCTTCCGCAAGACGCTGCTCGGTTCGGGCCTGATCGAGGCGACGGGCGAGCGGCAGAGCGGGGTCGGCCATCGGCCCGCGGCGTTGTACCGGCGGTGGGAGGCTTGATGGAGCAGGTGACGCGGGGGAGGAAGTACGTGCTGAGGACGGATTTGATGTTTGGGGAGTGAGGATCCGGGGGGGAGTGGAGGGATCGAGGGGGTGTGGGGATCGGCGCGGAAACGCGTCAATCCACGCACCGCCGCCCACCTGTCCCCGCCCCACGTAGCGTCCCCCCCACGTAGCGTCCCCACCCCGCGGCACTCCCAGCCAGAACGGAAAAACGCCAGCCTCGAACCCGACCAGTCCCGCCGAACGGCGCGGTCCAGTGTGGGTGGCGGACAGGCACCGCTCGCTGGCGAGAGGAGGAAGGGGTGCCGATCGAGCCCGAGGCTGACGTGTTCCGACGAGCTGTATGCGCACTCGTCGTAGTGGTTACGACGACGCTCCGCGAGCGGATCAGATCGTTCGGAGAAGACTCAGAAGATCGGCGGTTGCGATGTGGCAGACATCGTCACGGGCGTCGTTCAGGAACGCGTGCTCCGCGTCCTCGTACGTGTGCAGTTGGGTGGACAGACCGGCCGCGTCGCGCGCTGCGAGGAGGTCTTCGGCCTGCCGGTAGGGGACCGTCGAGTCCGCCGTTCCGTGCAGCAGCGTCGCCGGGATCGGGAGCAGGTCACGGTGCAGGGGGGAGGCGCCCTGGGCCTCGTTGGGGCCGAGCAGGAACGGGCCGCTGAGCGACTTGAGCATGCCCCCCAGGGCGGTGAAGTCGTACAGGCCGAAGATGCCGACGAAGTGCGCGAACGTGGCGGGGTCGAGCCGCTCCGCCGCCCGCAGCGAGAGCGTGCCGCCGGCGGAGATGCCCAGGAGCACCACCCGGTTGAGGTCGAGGGTGAACTCATCGGCGCGGTCCAGCCACCAGCGGGCGGCCGTCTCCACGTCGTCGATCATGTCGTCCAGCTTGCCGCCCCGGAAGACCTGGCGGTACGACGGCGAACAGAGTGCCCAGCCTTCCTGCTGAAGCTTCCCGGACAGCCACCGCACCGGCTTCATGCGTCGGCTTCCGGTGACGAAGCCGCCGCCGTGGATGAGCAGCACCGACGGCCGAGGGCCCTCGACTTCGGGGAGCCAGACGTCGGCGTGGGGTGGCGTTCCCCGTCCCTTGCGCTCGGGGCGGTAGGGCATGGCGGGGTGGGTGGGGTCGGGCGACTCGAACGGGTCGGGGGTCGCGAGCGTCCAGAGGGACTTCACCATGCCGCTGATCGAGGGGCTGGAAGAGGCAGCGTCGGACATGCGCTAGGAGCCCCCGAGGGCGGCGCTTTCTTCCAACTCGATGGCGTTGGTCTCCGGCAGCCACCACAGGATCAGGGCCAGCGCGATCAGGGGGAAGATCGCGGTCGGCGCGATCGCGCGGCCCCAGTCGGTCTGGGCGGCGATCAGGCCGATGCCGATCGGCGCGAGCACGTAGCCGAGCCGGCCGATCAGGTTGTTCGTCCAGCCGAACGCGGCGGCGCGGTGCTCGGTCGGGAAGAGCTCGGAGGTGAAGGCGTTGAGCACCGGGAGCACCGAGTTCACGCCGAACACGGCGACGGTCATCACGATGGTGAGCGCGTACTTGCTCTCCAGGGTGTAGCCCAGGAACACGCCGACGGACGTCGCCACGAAGATGAGGACGGCTGCCTTCTTGCGGCCCGCCACATCGAGCAGCTTGCCGGCGAAGAAGACCAGCGGCAGGGACACGATCGCCGAGACCGTGAGCACGTCCGACACGTCCTTCTTGGTCCAGTTCAGGTCTTCGGTGGCATGCAGCTCGAAGAAGCTGACGGCGGTGTTGCTGCAGGCGTAGGTGACGAGCCAGATGATGCCGAGCTGGAATACGCGCCGACGGTGCGGGGTGTTGAAGATCTCGAACATCGGCGGCGGCTCGGTGCGGCCTTCGGCCTTCTGCTTCTCGAAGCGGGCGGTCTCCTTGAGGCCGCGGCGGGCGTAGGCGAGCAGCAGCAGCGGGATGATCCCGACGAAGTAGACGAGCCGCCAGCCCAGGTCGGTGGAGACCATCAGGGGCATCAGCCCGGCGCAGGTGATGGCGCCGAACGCGCTGAAGGCCTGGAGCACGCCGATGACGGTGCCGCGCCGGTCGGCGGGGTACTCCTCGGCGGCGTACACGGTCGCGGTGGCCCACTCGCCGATGAGGAAGATGCGGGCGATGAGCTGGCACGCGCCGAACATCCAGACGTTTGGCGACAGGCCGGACAGGAACGTGAAGGTCGCGTAGCCGAGGATCGTGATCGACAGCACGGTCTTGCGGCCCCACTTGTCGGCCTTGCGGACGAGCACCCAGGCCAGGACGGTGCCCAGGTTGATGACGGCCAGGAGGGTGCCGATGGCGGCGTCCGGCAGATCCCACTCGGCCTTCAGATCGCTGAGGATCAAGGTGAGGGCGAAGAAGTCGAAGCCTTCGAAGAACGTCGCGACGCTCAGAAAGACGAAGAGCTTGATCTGATAGGGGGTGAACTTCGACTTGGTGGGGGTCTCGGCCATGAAGCGCCGACTCTACCCCTGGGCGAAGTCCTGGAGCAGGTGCCGACGCTGAAGGCTGCGCAGCTTGGCGAGGGACTTGAGCTCGATCTGGCGGATGCGCTCGCGCGTGACGCCGTAGTCCTGCCCGATGGATTCGAGGGACCGGGGCTCGACCCCGTCGAGGCCGAAGCGCTGGCGCAGGATGTCCTGCTCCTTTTCCGTGAGGAAGGCGAGAGCGGCCTTCACCTGCGTGCCCAGGTCGATGACGTCGAGCCGGTCGCCGGGCTGCTCGACGCCCACGGCGGGCACGATGTCCGACAGTGTGGCGTCGCCGTCCTCGCCCACGGGCATGTCGAGGCTGGCGGTGGGGCGGACCATGCGGAGGTGCTCATCGATGTCCTCGATGGTCATCTCCATGGCCTCGGCCAGCTCGGCGCGGCTGGGCTCACGGCCGAACACGCGGTTGAGCTCCTTGGCCTTGGACTTGATCCGGCCGATGAGGTCGACCTTGTAGATCGGCACGCGGATGGTGCGGGCCTGGGACTCGATGCAGCGAACGACCGCCTGGCGGATCCACCAGGTGGCGTAGGTGCTGAACTTGAAGCCGCGGTGGTACTCGAACTTCTGAGCCGCCCGCATCAGGCCGATGTTGCCCTCCTGGATGAGGTCGGACATGGGCACGCCGCGCCACGAGTACTGGCGGGCGATGCTGACGACGAGGCGGAGGTTGCACTGGACCATTTTGGCCAGCGCCGCTTCCTGCTCCGCGGGTGTGCCTTCCATGCACAGGCGCGCAGTCTCGTATTCCTCGTCCCGCGTGAGCAGGTTGTGGGTGCCCATTTCGCCCAGGTACTGATCGAGAACCTGGCTCTTGTCGTTGTCCTTGAAGGCCATGCAGTCGTCCGTTTGGCTAATTATGGACTAGGTTGGTCCATAATTGATCCAGTGCATCCATTCGTCAATGGGTCTTGCGATACTCCTGGGCATCCCAGGGATTCCTCCAGATTTGAAGCTCGCGATCGCGGTGTTCATCGGGTTCGTCTCGGTGCACCTGCTGTTGTTGCTTGGCACCTTCGACATCTACGACCTGGAAGAGACCGAGTACGGCAACGTCGCCGTTGCGGCGATGGACGGACAGCTGAAGCCGTCCGGGTATTCCACCCTTTCGACGGATCCTTCTCAGGGCGATGCGCTGATGAGCGGAGCGGGGCGGAGGCGTCGCACGGTCTGGTCGATGGAGCTGACGGTCGTGCCGTTCTTTGCGGTGCTGGGCAGCTCGATGCTGGCGCTGAAGGTGTGGGCCTTGTTCGGGGGCGGGCTGTGGGCCGCGATCTGGTTCCTCGTGGCGCGTCGCGTGACCCCGCGGGCGCCTCCCTGGGCGGCGGTGTTGTTGTTCGTGCTGCCGTTGCCGTTGGTGCAGCGGGCGGCGATCTCGGCGACCTCGATCACGGCCCACCTGGGGTCGTCGGCGTGGCACGGGCTGTCGTTGCTGTTGGCGTTGTGGGCGCTGGCGGGCGCCTCGGCGGAGGCGGACGGCCCCCCCTCACCGCGGCGACGGGCGTTGCTCCTGCTGGGGTCGGGACTGGCGGCGGGCTGGGGCCTGCACTGCTCGTTCTCCCTGGCTCCGCTGTTGCTGGGGGTGGTCTTCGTGGCGTGGCGGGCGGCCCCGATCTGGGGCGTGCCGTTGTGGGGTGCGGCGACGCTGCCCGGGCTGGCGATCCTGTACCGCTTCCGGGACGTCAGCCGGGACGGGGACGTGGACCTGATCACGGCGCTGACGGGGCTGTCGGAGGGGAGTGCGTTTCGTGAGGGCGTGAGCCTGGCGGACAGCGTGGTCGGCTCGGCGCTGTACTGGCCCGGGTTCGCGAACTACGCGTACGAGGGCTCGGAGGCGTACTACGCGACCATCCCCTCGGCGACCTACGGGGTGGCCTTGCTGGCGGTGATCGCGGCCGGGATGGCGTTCGCGCGGCGGGCGAAGCGGGGTGGCGAGGCGCAGCCCCCGGAGGCGTCCACGACGGTGGCGCGGATCGCGTGCTGGCTGTCGTTCGGCGGGTTCTGGCTGACGTTCCTGAAGGCGGGCTTCGTGTTGGACCCGGGGTTCTTCGACGGCCTTCGGTACCTGCTCCCCCTGGCGCCGGCGCCGTTGCTGTTGGCGGCCGCGGCGGCGTCGCGGCTTCCGCCCAAGACGGGCGTGGCGTCGGTGGGGCTGTTGCTGTTCGGGCACGTGCTGGGGTTCGCGATGCTGTTCCAGCCGTCGGTGTTCCCGGCGCCGTGGGGATCGCTGGCCGGCTACGAGCCGGTGGTGATGAAGGCGTGGATGACGGGGCCGGTGGACATGTACGGCCCGATTCCGGGGGCTCGGTTCGAGCGCTGGGGGGTGTGGTCGGGCATCAGCGCGGCGCGGCGGGGTCCCGAGGAGGCGGCCGAGCTGGACCCGCCGGATCGGATGAATCCGGACGACTGGCGGCACGGGCTCGGCATCGGGCTCGCGCTCACCCACACCGGGGACGAGCCCTGGCCGTACCCGACGGACGCGTTGCTGCTGGAGGGCGCGGCGTGGGGGACGGCGTACGCGGGATGCTCGACGTCGACGCGCAAGGCGTTGCTGGAGGCGGCCGAGGACGACGCCCCGGTCTGGTACGGCATCGGGCGCGCCGACCTGTACTGCCGATCGTACGAGGGCGGGATGGAGGAGCAGATCCCGGCTGCCTTCCGCGGGGACTATGCGCGGGGGTTGGAAGACGCCTGGGTGAAGGACTACGCGCCGGATGCGGTGCCGTTGCAGGGCGTGCGGCCGGGGATTCGGATCTACTGACGGGGCGGAACTAAGTGGGGTGAGGTCGTCGACCTGGCCCGGGTTGGTTCCGGTGTGGGGAACGAACCGGGGTGAGGTCGTCGACCTGGCCTGGGTTGGTTCCGGTGTGGGGAACGAAGTGGGGTGAGGTCGCCGACCTGGCCCCGTTTGCGTCGCTACCAGCCCCCCGGATCGACCCGGTAGACCCCGCAGTCCGTCGCCACCATCAACCGCCCCTGCGCATCCGTCGCCAGATCGCGGGCCTCCCCACACAGCGGCAACGCCCGCCGCCGATACGGCGCCTTCGCCTCGATGCTCCAGATCAGCCCCGTGTACGCCGCCGCCGCCCACACCCGGTCGTGCACCGGGTCGTACGTCATCGCCCGCACCCCGAAGCTCAGCCGCACGCGATCTTGCGTCGCCAACGTCGTCGGATCGAGCACCAGCACCTCGCCCTCGATGAACCGCCCCACCCAGAGCGCCTCCGGCTCGGGCACCCGGGTCACCGTCCAGTTGAACGGACCCAGCAGCCGGCTCGCCACCTCATCCCCCGAGGGCCAGTCCCACGCGGTGATCCGCGGGTCCTCCCACAGCGACACCCCGACCAGCCGATCCGGCCCCGCGAACGCGCCCGTCTCGATCCGGTTCGTCAGGGCGATCTCCTGGATCTTGCTCCGCTCGGTCGGCCGCAGCCGGTCCGCCCCGGAGCGGTTCTCGCAGCCGATCAGCACGTCGTCCGACCCCGGAATCGGGATCCACGACGACACCCAGCAGTTCGGCATCGGCAGGTACGCGGGCTTGTCCCCGGCCGCCCGATCCGCGTCCGTCTCGCCCATCCCGGGGAGCCCCCGCGGCCCGTGCTCGCCCTCGATCGCGAGGAACACCAACCGCGCCTCCGGGGTGCTGCTCGAGGTCACCGCCACGTACATCGTCCCGTCCGCGTCGGGCCCGCCGAGCTCCTCGACGTGCTCCACCCCCAGCGCCTGCAGGTCCCACCGCTGAACCGACCCGTCCGGCCCCACCCGGCCGATCTCCCGGCGGCACCGGTCCGTCCAGTACGCGCTGCCGTCGTCCGTCGTCACCATGCCGAAGCCGCACTCGACGTCGGCCAGCCGCTCGACCCCGTCCGGCAGCGTCGTCGGCGCCGTCCACATCGCCACCGTGAAGCCCCGCGCCAGGCACAGCCCGCTCCACGCGACGATCGGGATCGCCCACGCGGCGATCTGCCGCGGATCCAGCACCCCGAAGGGGCCCCGCCGGGGGAGCTTCCGCCCCAGCACCATCGGTCCCGCACCCACCGCCAACAGCAGCATGCCGATGGCCGACAGCGCCGCCGCGATGCCCAGCTGGCCCGGCGCCGCGAGGAAGGCCGCGACCACGATCACGGCTCCCGCTCCGGCGGCTCGGAGTGGAACGTCCCGACCGACTCCATCCCGCCGAGCCCACCGCCAGACCAGCAGCGCCCCCGGCGCCCCGGCCGCGATCAGCCAGACCCCACCCGAAGTCCAGGGCGACGATCCCGGGCCCTGAATCCAGACCTCGGCCACGCGGAACACCGGGTTTCGATACGACGCCCCCTCCCACAGGGACGTCACCCCGTAGTAAGCGACCGCCGCGGAGACCCCCGCCACCGCGGCCCGGCGCAGCCGGTTGCTCGGCGCCCGCCACCCGCCTTCGTCCTCGGCCGGCTTGCTCGGACCGTGGACCCACAGCCCCGTCCCGCAGGCCAGCGCGAGGCCGCCCCAGAACACCAGCCGGTCCACCGACGCACCCACCGCCACCACCGCGCTGACGGCGACGAGGCCGAGCGCGACGAGCACCATCTCCGGCACATCGACCAGCGGCTGCAGCGGCCGCGGCAGCTTTCGGTCCCAGGTGCTCCCGAAGAGAACCAGCGCCGTCCCCACCAGCAGCGGCACCTCCCACCACCCGATCAGGCCCGTGTCGATCCGCGACGTGCGCGGCTCGAAGCTCTCCAGCCACAGCAGGATGTCCAAGAGCAGGTCGAGCGCGAGGTGCTGCTGCAGGCCCCCCCAGGGCGTCCAGATCCCCAGGCCGGCGGCCAGGATCGATGGCGCCAGGACCACGACGAGGGCAACGATCAGCAGACGCCGCAGCACCCGGGGAGTGTAGAGCACACGAGCCGCCCCTCGCCTCGCCCGCGCCCCGGGTTCGCA